>JGI24703J35330_11748583_pt1 | contig 21010 bp, 22 predicted proteins | sample TergutNt197P1_FD_35330 | JGI IMG/M metagenome (IMG submission 35330)
TTTGATCATGAAATCCGTGTAGCAGCAGCTTCAGGATTACTAGGTTCACTTGATGCAAACCAAGGTGATTTACTACTAGGATGGGATACAGACGAATTCCCTACAGACATAACTGCTGTTACACTTGCTATGTATGAAATCATCAAAGCTGGTGGGCTAGGTTCAGGAGGCGTAAACTTCGATGCAAAAGTGCGCCGTTCATCAACAGACCTAAACGATTTATTCTTAGCTCATATCGCTGGTATGGATACATTTGCTCGCGGGTTGAAAACAGTTGAAAAACTAATCAATGAGAACTTCTTCGAAGATATTGTTGCAAAGCGTTACGGAACATTCCACAATACAGAAATCGGAAAATCGGTTCTAGATGGAACTGCAACACTAGCAACACTATCTGACTACGCAAAAGCAAAAGATGTGGAGAAAATCAAAGTCCCATCTGACCATTTAGAATATGTAAAAGCAACTTTAAATGACTACATTTGCGGATAATTAAAAACAAAGGCGTCCAGACGGGCGCTTTTCTTCAATAAATAAAATGAGGTGAGAATTATGAAATATGTATTAGGAGTCGACCTAGGAACAAGTGCCGTAAAGGTCATCCTAGTCAATAAATTAGGTGAAATCAAAGCAGAAGCTACAAGAGAATATCCACTCTCACACCCTGCTCCAGGTTATTCAGAGCAAAATGCTCTAGACTGGATAACAGGAACGCTAGAATCTATCAAAGAAATCATGGATTCAGGGGTTGTAGCAGCAAAAGATGTAGAAGGGATGAGCTTTTCAGGTCAAATGCACGGACTTGTGCTTATCGATGAAGCAGGAATTCTACTACGTCCAGCTATCCTTTGGAACGACGTACGGACAACCGAGCAGTGTGCAAAAATCACAGAAACACTAGGGGCGCACCTACTTGATGACCTAAAAAACAAAGCTCTTGAAGGCTTTACATTGCCGAAGATTTTATGGGTACAACAGTACGAACCCGAAATTTTCACAAAAGCAACAAGTTTTCTCCTGCCAAAAGACTACGTTCGCTACTGCTTAACAGGCGTGATCGACATGGACATCTCAGACGCAGCGGGAACACTGATGCTAGACTTTAAAACGAACACATGGAGCACAGTTGTCTGCGAAAAATTCGATATCAATCCAAGCATCTGCCCACCACTTATCGACGCTCACGGTTTATCAGGCACACTACTTCCAGAAATGGCAAAAGAAACAGGATTAACAACCGAGACAAAAGTATTCGCTGGAGGAGCAGACAACGCCTGTGGCGCATTAGGTGCAGGCATTATTAACGAAGACGTTGCCATGGCATCAATCGGCACATCAGGGGTTATTCTTTCATATGAGACCAATGCAAATGCCGATTATCAAGGAGCGGTTCAGTTCCACAGCCATGGAAAGCCAAACAGCTTCTACTCAATGGGTGTAACCCTAGCGGCTGGAAACAGCTTAAACTGGTTTAAAGAGACGTTCGCAATGGACAAATCATTTGCGGATATGCTAGCAGGTGTAGCGAATGTTAAGCCTGGTTCAAACGGCTTACTATTCACACCATACATCGTTGGTGAACGAACGCCATACGCAGACCCATATATCCGAGGATCATTCATCGGGATGGACACTAACCACACATTTGACCATTTCGCTCGTGCCGTTTTAGAAGGGATAACCTTCTCGCTCAAAGACTCACTAGAACTAATGCGAAATGTTGGCAAAAAAGAAATTAACAAAATCATCTCTATAGGTGGCGGGGCCAAAAACGAAGACTGGCTCCAAATGCAAGCCGATATCTTTAACGCAACCATTATTAAGCTAACCAGCGAACAAGGACCAGCCCTCGGTTCAGCAATTCTTGCTGCAATGGGCTGCGCTTGGTTCGATTCTTTTGAAGCTTGCACGGAAGTGTTCATTGGCTACGAAAAAGAATTCCACCCGATTCCTGAGAATGTCGCCCTTTACGAGAAGGCATATCAAATTTATACGCAAGTATACGCCCAGACAAAAGCAATGAATGAGCAACTTCATGAATTGAGATAATGATTGGATAAAAATTAAAACCGAAGATCAGGCAGTTAAGTTTGATTCTCGGTTTTATTTTCGTTAAACCAAATTCTAGGCATTTATTTTGGGTAACCCCTACACAAACCAAATTGAATTTTTCCTAGATTTATGCTACAATATGATAAAAATCAAAGTATTTAACAGACATAATCTAAGATGAGGTGAGAGAATGAAAACTAGTTTAGGAATTGTATATAAGCGAAGGGAGAACATACTAAACATTTTAAAGGAACAGAAGACGGTGATGGTGCCAGAACTAGCAGAACTTCTAAAGGTCTCAGAAATCACGATCCGTCGCGATCTTCAGTTGTTTGAGGATGACGGTATCGTTAAAAGATTTTACGGTGGCGCAAAACTTGTAGAAAGCCACTCACCTGCTGAAAAATCAGGATATGCCAATAGTGGTCAAGACACAGTCGGTAATATTTATATCAAAGATAAAATCGCCCAACGCGCATCAGCGTTAGTTTGTGAAAATGATACAATTTTTGTAAATTCTGGTTCAACCGCTTTTTTACTACTAAAATATTTGGCAGATAAAACGGTGACCATTATCACAAACAATGGGAAGGCTTTAAATCAAAATCAATTGATGATTGCGGACCTTGTTTTATCCGGCGGAGAGATCTATAAAGAAAAGCAATCACTCGTAGGAGATTTTGCCATTTCAACCTTTTCAAAAGTGACTGGAAACATCTGTTTTCTAGGCGTCGGAGGAATTGACGAAAAAGGAATTACCACTTTTGCCTTACCTGAAACCGCAGTGAATCGTACCATATTAGAACGAACACTCGGATCAAGAGTTGTGATTGCAGAAGGTTATAAAGTAGGACGCAAGAATAACTTCGTTACCTCAGGATTATCATTAATCACACACCTGATAACGGATGCTACAGCTTGTAAAAAGACAACTAAAAAATTAGAAGAGGCTGGTATTGAAGTTATTATCATTGATCACTAACTAGTCCTTAATCAATAAGATAAATCAGGTTCAATCGATTACGATTTCAGAATCTGGTTTTTAATTTGTTCATAAAACGATCTTTTTGCTCAAGAACGATCATAAAAAAGTTTTTAAAACCAGTTGATGAATCTTTGTTGTTTATTTCGAAAATTTATAGTATACTATTGCAAGCAAAGTAAGACTCCGCTTTCAAAAAATGTATTCAAGTGAATCTTCTTTGGGATAATATAAGCACCATTCAAGGAGGTGTAGAAAATGTTGAAGGACTTTGTTAGTAAAAATCATTATAATTTTGTTGACAAGGTAGAGTCATGGCAAGAAGCTATTCGGCTTGGATGTGCACCACTTGAAGCTGATGGGACGGTAGATGCAACTTACGCTGATCAAATCATTAGCAGTGTTGAGAAATATGGGCCGTATATTGTTATCATTCCAGGTGTGGCGATGCCACACGTTCAAGAGAATGCATCTGGTGTTAAAAAAACAAGTATTAGCTTTATGAAATTGAATGAGGCAATTAGCTTTGATGAAAATGACTCTGAAAAAGATGCAAAATTATTTTTCACCTTAGCTTCTTGTAATCATGAGGAACACTTAGCAAACATTCAAAAGCTATCTATGATGCTGATGAATGATGCATTATTAGCTGACCTTATGGAAGTGAAGCGTGCAGAAGAATTACTTGTTTTGCACGAAAAGTACTTATTATAACCACAAATGTATATCATCAATATTATTTCATCAAAACTAGTGTTACAAAATATGTGAATAACAAAAGGAGAGAGCAGAAATGGAAATACTATTAAACATTTGGGAATTTTTTGCGACGAATATCTTAATGAGACCAGCTTATTTTATTGGTTTGATGGTCATTGTTGGTTACACTTTGCTAGGTAAAAAATGGTATGATGTTTTGGCAGGTGGGATCAAAGCGACAGTCGGATTTTTGATTTTACAAGCTGGTTCAGGCGGGTTAGTTAGCAATTTTCGCCCAGTACTTGTTGGTTTAAGAGAAAGATTCAACCTAACAGCGACAGTTATTGACCCTTATTTCGGACAGAACGCAGTTCAAGAAGGCATCATGGAAGTTTTTGGTCGATCATTTGGACAAGCTATGATTTTGCTACTTATCGCGTTTATTGTCAACATCATTGTAGTTCGCTTTAGTAGATTCACTAAGATGCGTGCTGTCTTTACAACTGGACATATTCAAGTTCAACAAGCAGCAACAGCGTTTTGGTTGATATCATTTGCATTGCCGATCATGGGCTATAGCAACTTTTGGATTATGGTAATCATGGCTGTTTTACTAGGTCTCTACTGGGCTGTTGGTAGTAATTTAACCGTAAAACCAACACAGGAACTTACTGATGGCGCAAGCTTCTGTATCGGTCATCAACAAATGTTTGGTATTGCGATTAACTCTTGGATCGCTGAAAAAATGGGTGAGCGTGACAGAAAAAGAGGTAAAGTTAGCAAGAAGATAGATGACATTGAACTACCAGGATTTATGTCGATTTTTAACGAAAACATGGTATGTACAAGCTTACTAATGCTACTTTTCTTCGGTGCGATTTTACTTATCCTTGGTCAAGAATATCTAATCTACGCAGGCTTCTTGGCAGAGGGCGCAAGTTTCTTCTTCTTTATCTTAACAACATGTCTAAACTTTGCAGTATTTTTAGCAATTCTACAACTAGGTGTTCGTACATTCGTAACAGAATTAACGCAGTCATTCCAAGGTATCTCTAATAAATTACTACCTGGTGCAATTCCTGGTGTTGACTGTGCCGTTGTTTATGGTTTTGGTTCAGCAAATGCAGTACCACTTGGATTCTTAGCTGGGGCAGCTGGGCAGTTTTTGGCAATTGGTGCATTAATTTTCCTAAATAGTCCTGTCTTAATCATCGCCGGCTTCGTTCCTGTATTTTTTGACAATGCAACAATTGGTGTTTATGCTAATGAAAAAGGCGGTATAAAGGCAGCTTTGCTACTCCCATTTATTTCCGGGCTATTACAAGTATTCGGATCAGCATTTATTGCATATTGGGTCGGAATGGCAGCATTTGGCGGTTATTTAGGTATGTGGGATTGGGCAGTTATTTGGCCAGCCTTTACAGTGATCTTAAGATACTTAGGATTAGCAGGAGTAGCTGTAATTGCCGTTTTCTTAATTGCAATTCCACAAATTCAAGCGCGTAAAGACAAGCATTATGATTTAATGACTAAAGATTGGGAAGCTTATAAAGCTGCAAAACAAGCAGAGCAAAATTAAATTTTGGAGGAGTTATTATGAAAATATTAGTATCATGTGCAAATGGAGCCGGAACAAGTTTAATGATGAAACTAACGGCCGAAAAAGTAATTAGTAAGTTGGGGTTAAAAGTATCAAATCTTCATCACTGCTCTTTATCAGAAGGAAAGAGTGCAGCAACTCAATACGACCTTGTTTTATGTCCTTTAAATTTCATCAACATGTTTGACGATGCAAAAGCAAAAGGCGTAACAGTTATTGGTTTGCGAAATGTATTATCAGCTGCTGAGATGGAAGAAAAAATTAAAGAAGCTGGCATTGCTTAGCATGATTCAAACGAAATAGCTACCTTGCCTGTGTAAACGATAAGGTAGCTATTACTCATTTGATTGATGAATTATTAGAAAAGATAGGAGCGGATAAGATGGCACAGGTTAAAGATATTACAAGGGAATCTTGGATTTTAAGTACATTCCCAGAATGGGGAACATGGCTAAATGAAGAAATCGAACACGAAAAAGTTCCAGAAGGAAGTTTTTCGATGTGGTGGTTAGGGTGTACTGGGATTTGGCTGAAGTCACACGAAGGAACCAATATTTTATGTGATTTATGGTGTGGAACTGGTAAACAAACCCACGGAACAGGAAAAATGAAAGAAGGTCATCAAATGATGAGGATGAGCGGTTGCGAGAATATGCAACCAAATTTACGTGCACAACCTTTCGTTATTGATCCGTTTGCTATTAAAGAACTAGATGCTTTGGTCGTAACGCATATTCATTCTGACCATTTAGATATCAACACAGCTGCAGCAGTTTTACAATGTTGTGGCGATGACGTTCCATTCATTGGTCCGAAAGAAGTTGTCGCAATTTGGGAAAAATGGGGCGTTCCAAAAGAGCGTTGTATCACTGTGCGACCAGGAGATAAAATAAAGGTTAAATCTATTGAAATTGTCGCATTAGAAGCATTCGATCGAACAGCTTTAGTCACAGTCGATGCCGATGTAAAATTAGCGGGGAAACCGCCGATTGATATGGATGATATAGCTGTAAACTATTTGTTTATAACCTCAGGTGGAACAGTTTATCACGCTGGTGATTCCCACTACTCTAACCAATTTGCAAAGCATGGAAATCAACATGATATAGATGTCTGTCTAGGCGCATTCGGTGAAAATCCACGTGGAATTACAGATAAAGTAACATCTGTTGACATATTAAGAATGGCAGAGTCGCTTAACACAAAGGTTGTCATTCCAATTCATTATGATATTTGGAGCAATTTCCAAGCGGATCCAAAAGAAATTTTGACATTATGGCAAATGAAAAAAGATCGCCTCCAGTATCGATTTAAACCATTCATCTGGCAAGTAGGCGGGAAATTCACCTACCCGCAAGATAAAGACAGAATAGAATATCAACATTACCGCGGTTTCGATGATGTCTTTACAAGAGAGGCGGACATGCCATTTCCATCATTTTTATAAGCAAAACATTTGAAGGAAGGAGGATTTTTGATGAAAATTCCAAATTTACAAATTGCGCTTGATCATTCTGACTTACCAAGTGCAATTGCAGACGTAATCGCGGTTGTTGAAGTAGTTGATATTATAGAAGTAGGTACAGTACTATGTTTACAAGCAGGAGAAGAAGCGATTAAATGCATCAGAGCTTTAACTCCAAATAAAACAGTAGTAGCTGATACTAAATGTGCAGACGCTGGTGGAACAGTCGCAAAAAACTGTAAAAATGCAGGAGCGGATTGGATGACAGTGATTTGTTGTGCGACCATACCAACAATGAAAGCTGCAGCAAAAGAAATTGATGATATCCAAGTAGAACTTTATGGTGATTGGACATTTGCTCAAGCACAGAGCTGGCTTGATGCTGGAATTTCACAAGCCGTCTATCATCAAAGCAGAGATGCTTTACTTGCTGGTGGATCTTGGGGTGAAAAAGACTTAGAAAAAGTGAAAAAATTAATTGAAATGGGGTTTAGAGTTTCGGTTACAGGTGGCTTAGATGTTGATACATTGAAATTATTTACAGGTGTAGAAGTATTCACATTTATTACTGGTCGTGGCATTACAGCGGCTAATAATCCAAAAGAAGCAGCCTTAGCCTTTAAAAACGAAATCAAGCGAATCTGGGGTGATTAAATGACAACCCTAGGCATTTATGAAAAAGCTCTTCCGAAAAATATTACTTGGAAAGAACGATTTTTAATAGCAAAAAAACTTGGTTTCGACTATATAGAAATGTCAATTGATGAGAGTGATGAACGCTTATTGCGTCTTGATTGGACAGATGAAGAATGTCTTCAAATTGTACAAGATATGCATGAAACAGGCATCTCAATTTATTCCATCTGTTTAAGTGGACATCGCAGAATTCCTTTTGGATCAAAAGATGCAAGCAAACGAGAAATAGCATTACATATTATGGAAAAAGCTGTAGATTTAGCGCAAAAGCTTGGTGTAAGAAACATTCAATTAGCAGGATATGATGTTTATTATGAGAAAAAAACAATTGCATCGCGAAATTATTTTATTGAAAACTTGAAAGTTGCAGTTGCGATGGCGTCGAGAAAAAAAATCACTTTATCAATTGAAATTATGGACGATCCTTTCATGAATTCAATCACTAAATTTCTACATATCAAACAACAAATTTCCTCGCCTTGGTTGCAAGTTTATCCTGATCTTGGAAACCTTTCGGCGTGGCCTGAAAATGATGTTGCATATGAGCTTGAAAAAGGTATTTCACATATTGCAGCCATTCATTTAAAAGATACTCTAGCCGTTACAGCTGATTTTGAAGGAAAATTCAAAGGTGTTGAATTTGGTGCTGGTTGTGTTGATTTTCAAGGTTGTTTAGCCACTTTAAAACGTCTAGAATACTCAGGCCCTTTTCTCATCGAGATGTGGAGTGAAACTAGTGACTATCCAGAAGTTGAAATTCAAAAAGCGAAAGAATTTTTACTACCCTTGCTAAAAGAAGCAGGATTTGATGTTGATCAAAGAGAAAGGTTTAAAGGTAGCATATCAAGCAAACTGAGCCTTGCCTAAAAAAACTAGCTAGAAAAAGCCTTATATCAGAAAAAATTTGAGCTGATTGAGGCTTTTTTCAAATTTAACGGACGACTTTTTAAAACTCTTCTTTGATTACTTTGAGTTGAAATTTTTCGCAAAACATGTTAAAATGTAAATGCAAGAAAAACACATATTATATGCTTTGACACGTTGAAATATTCACCCCAAAAACGATGAAAACGCCGATCATTTCGCAAATACTAACCAAAGGTGTATAAGTTCACAAATGATTTTCAAAAATTTTGCGTAACTATATATGTAGGGTCATTTTCCTAACATTAAAATTGGAGTTGTGAGCAAAATGGTTGAAGCAAGAAAAAGAAAAAATATCGATGACTTAACATTCGGAGATGAATATCTCTTTGAAGCGGTTATGCAGAACAAGGAATTATGTAAGTCATTTATTGAAACATTCCTTGAAATTTCGGATGTTACTGATATTGAATACATCAGTTCTGAGGAGAGTTATAAGGATTCATACTGGGCAAAAGGTGTTAGATTCGACATCTACGTCAAGGGTCAAGATGGAGTCGCATATGTGGTGGAGTTGCAGCAAACCGATACAAAGGAAATTGATAAGCGGCTTAGGTATTATCAGTCGATGATTGACTCGAAGCAACTTCCGAAAGGCAGAAAGCGTAGCTACAAGGATTTGCTAGATAGCTATATCATTTTCATCGCGCGTGAGGATTTATATGGTCGCGGGAGATATCGCTATACATTTTTAGGAACCTGCTTAGAAGAACCGGATTTGATATTAAAGAATGGAGCGCATACGCTAGTATTTAATACACGTGGAACACATGGTGATGTGAGTGAAGATGTCAAGGCGTTTTTGAGAGCTATTGAGGGGGAAAGTAATAAAGATATTGGAAAAAATAACAATTTCGTACAAAAATTCGAAAAATACGCTGAGGAAGTCAAGGCGAGCGAAACATGGAGGAAGAGTTATATGCAAACAGAATTGAGATTGCAAGATAAATTTGACGCTGGTGTTGAGATTGGAATGGAGAAAGGAATAGAGAAAGGAATAGAAAAAGGAAAGCTTGAAATTGCTAAGAATTTGTTAATGACGGATACGTCACATGAAGTCATAGCACAAGTAACAAATCTTCCGCTTGAGACAATTAAAAAATTAGTTGAGTAAAGCGGAAAGTCAAACCATTTTGACAGTGCTGTGCAAAGTCAAAAACATTTTAGATATTGACAGTTGCCTCTAAAAAAGTTATAATTAACCATGACATACATTAAATCTTCAGGGCAGGGTGTGATTCCCGACCGGTGGTAAAGTCCACGAGCAAATTGGCATAACTCGCCAAGGCATGATTCGGTGCAATTCCGAAACCGACAGTATAGTCTGGATGTGAGAAGATGCTTTTTAACTTGACTTTTTTTTAAAAAAGGCGAAATTTTTGAGTAATTTTCCATCAATTCAGTCCTGCAACCTTTTTGTTGTCAGGTTTTTTTATGTATTTTTCAAGGAGGAACATTAAAATGACCGATCATGAATATATGAAACAGGCTTTGCTACTAGCTGAAAAAGGCACGGGACACGTAAATCCAAACCCTTTAGTAGGTTCAATTATTGTCAAAAATGGAAAAATAATCGGTGAGGGATATCATGAAAAATATGGCGAGCCCCATGCGGAGGTTAATGCGATAAACTCTTTAAAAGAATCAGCAAGAGGAGCTACAATATATGTAACGCTCGAGCCTTGTGCGCACGTGGGGAAAACACCTCCTTGCGTTGATGCAGTGATTGGTTCAGGCGTGGCGCGTGTGGTAGTGGCAAGTCTTGATCCGAATCCATTGGTGGCTGGTCGTAGCATAAAAAAAATGAAAGAAGCTGGAATTGAGGTTGTAATCGATATATTGAAAGAGGAAGCGAATCAACTTAATGCTGTTTTTTTTCACTATATAACGACCAAAACACCTTACGTTGTTATGAAATATGCGATGACAACTGATGGCAAAATTGCTACTTACACAGGAAAATCACGATGGATTACAAGTCAAAAGGCCAGAAGGCGCGTGCATGAAGACCGAAACCGCTACAGTGCTATCATGGTCGGTGTCGGAACCGTCATTGCAGATGACCCCATGCTAGACTGTCGGATAGAAGGCGGGAGAAATCCGATTAGGATCATATGTGACACACACCTTCGCACCCCTTTAAGCTCAAAAATTGTAACAACAGCAAAAAAAATACCAACCATGATCGCAACAAGCAGCACTGACGTGTTAAAAATCAATGAACTGATAGAAAAAGGGTGCCAAATTCTCCCAATTTCCACCGAGTCTGAAAGAATCGATTTAAAATTATTGATGACCCTACTAGGTGAGCGTGGGATCGACAGCATCTTTCTAGAAGGCGGTGCAACCTTAAATGCATCGGCGCTTGAAGCGGAAATTGTGAATAAAGTACAGACCTATATCGCCCCCAAATTGTTCGGAGGATCTTCTGCACCAACCCCGATAGCAGGCGTTGGAGTGGCTACGCCAGCACAGGCGTACAGATTAGAAAATCAAAAAATAACCATACTAGCTCCAGACATTCTAATTGAAAGCGAGGTTTTAAAATGTTTACAGGAATCATAGAAGAAATTGGCACTGTCACTAACGTTACCCGTGGGGCAAAATCATCACGCGTCACTATCAATGCAAAGGTGATATTTTCAGACCTAAAACTAGGGGATAGCGTCTCCACCAACGGTGTCTGCCTAACCGTAAGCGCATTGACAAATCACACCTTTACAGCAGACATCATGCACGAAACATTAAAAAACACCTCCCTAGCAAACCTAGCTAGTGGAATCCAAGTCAATCTAGAACGTGCTATGGCATCAGATGGTCGTTTTGGAGGACATATTGTATCAGGGCACATCGATGGTACAGGAACAGTAAAAACCATAAAAAAAGACGACAATGCGGTCATTTATACCATCAAAACAGATGATGATATCCTCAAATACATCATCAAAAAAGGTTCCATTGCCATCGACGGCATTAGCCTAACAGTCACCCATGTCGATGAGGCAACGTTTTCTGTTTCGATCATCCCTCATACACTAAGCGAAACAATCCTAGGAAACAAAAAAATGGGCGATATCGTCAATTTAGAAGTGGATATGATAGCAAAATACATCGAAAAGCTCCTACTTGGCAAAGATAATACAAGTATCAAGCAAAGTGGAATTACAGCTGAATTTCTGATGAAAAACGGCTTCTAAGGAAATCTCATAAAAATGATAGAAAGAAGGTCAAATTAAGATGACGGATATTAAATTCAACACGGTTGAAGAAGCAATTGAAGCAATTAAAAAGGGGGAGATTGTTATTGTATCTGATGACGATAATCGGGAAAACGAAGGTGATTTTATTTGTGCAGGCGCATTTGCTACCCCTGAAAATATTAATTTTATCGCAACCTGGGGGCGCGGGCTCTTATGTATGCCAATGAGCGAAAAAATCGCCAAAAGATTAAATTTTCACCCGATGATAACAAACAACACAGACCCTAACGAAACGGCCTACACCATTTCGATTGACCATGTGGACACCGGCACTGGAATTTCTGCCTATGAGCGTTCTTTGACAGCGATGAAGTGTTTGGATCAAGAAGCAGTGCCTGAAGATTTTAGACGTCCAGGTCATATGTTTCCGCTTATTTCAAAATCAGGTGGTGTCCTTGTTCGAAACGGTCACACTGAGGCGACAACCGATTTAGCACGTTTAGCAGGTCTGGAAGAAATCGGTTTGTGTTGTGAAATAATGGCTGATGATGGTACGATGATGAAAACGCCAGAATTATCTGCCTTCGCACTAAAGCACAATTTAAAGTATATTACCATCGCTGATCTAATAGAATATCGCAAAAAACACGACAATGTCGTTAAAAAAACTTCCGTCAGCTTTCTACCGACTAAACACGGAGACTTTGTTTCACATGTTTATACGAATACTTTAAATGACGAACACCATATGGCAGTTGTAAAAGGTGAGATTTCAGATGGTGAAGATGTCCTTGTCCGTGTCCATTCTGAATGTTTAACAGGAGACGCTTTCGCATCTTGCCGTTGTGATTGTGGCGAGCAACTTGATGCAGCAATGACGCAAATTGAAGCTGAAGGTCGGGGGATATTACTTTACATGCGTCAAGAAGGACGTGGCATCGGTCTTGTAAATAAGCTACGTGCCTATGAATTACAAGATGGCGGTATGGATACTTTAGAAGCAAATTTAGCGTTAGGCTTTCCAGGCGATGCCCGCGAATATTATATCGGAGTACAAATTTTAAAAGACCTAGGCGTAAAATCGATAAAACTTTTAAGTAACAACCCTCACAAATTGGAACAAGTCGAGACTTATGGGATTAAGATTAATGAACGCAAGCCGATTCAAGTCGGTAAAGGCGAGCATAATGCGGAATACTTAGGTGTAAAGCGAGATAAAATGGCGCACTTGTTGGATTGAAAAACCACCGATATTCACATACTTCTCCAGAAAGGAACTTTATTCAAATAAGCTAACAAATAATTTGCAGCTACTCCTGTTGCGAAGCCTGATAAGAGACCTGCAAATGTTAAAACTGGTAAATAAACTAGCACGGTCCATGTCCCTGCTACATAACTCGCCATAAGGAGTTGTCCCAAATTATGTAGAGTCGCTCCTGTTGCACTAATTCCAATCATACTAACATATGGCGAACCTAGTTTATACACTACATACATGCCGATAAAGCTTAAAGTCGTCCCTACTGCACTAAATAACAGCACCGATAACATTCCACCGAGAAAGCTAGCTAGCACCAAGCGCATTATGACAATTAAAATGGTATCTTTGGCTGGTAATTTGACTAAGGCGACACAAGTGATGATATTGGCAAGTCCCAGTTTAGCACCAGGAGCGATGGTAAAAGGTGTAGGAATTGTTTGCTCAATTAAGCTAATTACTACGGCTTGAGCCACTAGCAGCGCGATAAAGACTAGCCGCTGATTTTGATTATGCTTCATAATAAAGACTCCTTAAATATCGCTTTTGGCGCTAAAACTCGCTTACGTTTACAAAGTGCCTACTATTTTACAACACTTTTAGTTGTTTGTCTATGGCAGCTTGTATAGCATATCCGATTAGTGTAAGTAAGTCCACCCTGCAGAGATAACGGGTAAGGTAAAACTTGATTTCCTTACAAAATGTGGATATGCTATAGCAAATAACAAAACGTATTTTATCCGAAAAGGAAGAGTAGGAATGAAATTAAGAGACTGCAAATCTTTAATACTCCCTCTTGACGTGATCATAATTATGATCATAGCCTTATTGTCGTTTGTGCCTGTGGCTGTTTTTTCATGGCAACAAGCAAAAATACCTGAGGAGGCACCACTCTATGCTATCATTTATATCTCAGGGGTTGAGATTGATCGATTTTTACTACATGAGCATGCTCAACTACTCTATACCTACACTTCTGAACACGGACTGCATGGTGATCAGTATAATTTGATTGAAATAAATGGGACGTCTATTCGTGTGAAGCGTGATAATAGTCCTGATCAAATTGGAGTCAATATGAGTTGGATTAGTCGACCAGGGCAGACTATTATCGTTTTGCCTCATCGGTTTTTAATTCGAATAGAAGCGTCATTTAATGACGATAAAGAAATCATTATCCCGTTTTAACTATCAGATTGGGGTGAAAAGGTTGAAGAATATGAAGAAAATGTTATTACTATGCATCATCGGATTCCTCTTAACCGGTTGTAACAGAAAAGAAGAAATGAGTGCCCAAGGGATGCAACACGAACGTACGGTTGTCGATATTATGGGTGGGGTTGTTCAAATTAGAATTTTTGATATTGAATGTACCGATAACGCTCAGGATGAACGTAACGCTCAGGATGAGCGTAACGCTCGTGATGAGCGTTGTGAGTTGTTAGATGAGGCTTTTGAAATGATTTTTGATATGGAAAAAAGGTGGACTGTGAATGATGAGGGTGGCGAAATTCAAGCTATTAATGCAATGGCGGGTATCTCACCTGTAGCGGTTGAGGCTGATACTTTTCATCTTATCGAGCGTGGGAAGCATTATTCTATTTATTCAGACAGGGATTTTAATATTGCCATCGGACCATTAACAAGTCTTTGGAACATTGCGATGCCCGAAGCAAGACGTCCTAGTAGTGCAGAAATTGAAGCTGTTTTGCCACTCCTTGATCCAACACGGATCATTTTAGACAACGAAGCGAACACCGTATTCCTCCAAGACAGTGGTATGCGCCTTGATTTAGGAGGGATCGCCAAGGGTTTTATGTTAGATGTGATAGTTGAATTTTTCCTTGAAAATGGGGTTGAGCGAGCTTTGCTTATTGTTGGTGGAGAAGTCATTTCAATCGGCGGTCGAAATGATCACACACCGAATAGAATCGGCGTTAGAAATCCATTTTTCAAAGAAACATCTCACCCAGATACATATCTAATTGGAAATCTACCAATTTATAATCAAGCCCTTATAACCTCAGGCACATATCAACGATTTTGGCGTAATCAAGAAACACAAGTTGCTTATCATCATATTTTTAACTCTCACACAGGTCTTCCCTTTGAAACCGACATCGTTAGTTTGAGCATTCAAGCTGACACAGGCCTACTCGGTGAAGTATACACAAAAATCCTCTTTGCCAAAAGCATTGAGGATGGTCTTGCCTATGTAGAGGCTCAACCTAATATTGAGGCGCTATTTGTTCGCAACGATGGCGGCATCTACCTCTCCACAGGCTTTCAAGACAACTTTAACTTCACGCTTCAAAATGGCGAATTTGAGATTCGTAACTAAAATATTATAATATTATAGTCTACCCCATCAAGTTTAGGAGGCTTTGAGAATGGTTAATAATCTATCAATCGGGCGCTACATCAACATACGCTCCACAATTCACGAATTAGATGCAAGAATCAAACTTATAAGCCTTATTGTCTTAATAACCCTCCTAACACATGCAAACACTTGGCAACAATACGTTGCCTTAACTAGCTTCACCTTCCTGATTATTTTCCTAACCCGCATTCCTATTATGATCTTTTTCAAAGGAATTCGCCATTTGCTTAAAATAATTATTTTTACAACAATACTCCAACTATTATTTAACGGGAGCGGAAACAGCTATTTTCAGTGGGGATTTTTGAATATATCTGAAGGTGGAATTATAGGAGCAGGGATCATTTTTATGCGATTTGTCCTTATTCTAATGATAGCTAGTGCTATAGGGTTGTCGACAAAACCTTTTGATTTAACGGCAGGGTTGCGATACTTTTTAACACCATTAGAACGAGTGGGACTTCAAATTCAAGATTTTGCCTTCATGATGTCGATTTCTTTGCGGTTTATTCCCACACTTTTTGAAGAAGCGCAACGATTAAAAAAAGCTCAGGAATCACGTGGCGTGCAGTTTGATGAGGGAGGTTTTATCAAACGAATGAGAAAATTGATACCATTGATGATACCAGCGATGATCGGCTCTTTTTACCGCGCTCAAGAGCTAGCGGATGCCGTTGACGCACGTGGCTATGCTGGGACAATCAAACGGACCACTTACAAAAGAATGAAATTTAAAATCAATGACTTATGCTTCATGCTCGGATTGAGCATATTAATCGTGGTTTGCTTGATATTCTAGCAAAAAATGTGTTATAATAATGGTTGAACAACAAGAATTAAATTAAAAAATTGAAAAGGGAATGTTGAATATGGAAAAGATAAACAAAATTGAAGGACATTTAGTCGCAGACAGTAGTTTTAGAGTAGGTATCATCACAGCACGTTTTAATGAATTTATCACTTCGAAATTGCTAGGTGGTGCAATTGATGGTTTAGTTCGTCACGGTGTTGCGGAGGAAAATATTACCTCTGCATGGGTACCTGGTGCGTTTGAATTGCCAGTAGTTGCAGCTAAAATGGCTGAATCAGGTAAATATGACGCTGTTATTTGTCTAGGAGCAGTGATTCGTGGAACGACGACGCATTATGATTATGTTTGTAGTGAAGTAACAAAAGGAATTGGTAAAGTGGGTCTTGATAGTGGCGTTCCGACAATTTTCGGTGTGATCACAACTGAAAATATTGAGCAGGCGATCGAAAGAGCTGGTACAAAAGCTGGTAATAAAGGCTACGAAGCGGCAATAACAGCTATTGAAATGATTAGTTTGATCAAGCAATTCTAATATAACTTATCAATGAAAACATTTCATCAGGTAGAAAAACTTGACAATGAGTATGATTTTATGGTATTATATTTCAGTTCTTTGCAAAAGAAGTAGTAATATACTTATGAATTGTGGACATCCAAATGTCTAGATAGGAGGCCTCATACAATGGCACGTGTCTGTTATGTTACGGGACGCCGTACAACAAGTGGAAATAACCGCTCACACGCTATGAATAAAACAAAGCGTACTTATAAACCTAACCTGCAAAAAGTTAGAATTTTAGTTAATGGGAAGCCAAAGCGAGTTTATGTTTCTGCAAAAGCATTAAAATCAGGACAAGTTGAACGCGTTCTGTAATTTCAAAAGTTGCCATTGGGTGGCTTTTTCTTTTTAGCGCGAATTAAGCCACGTAAAAAATCAGAAAGAATAGCTGAACTAATCTTCCTGATTCTCGCAACTAACCGAACTGTGCTTAACTCGAACACTGCGAAATTAGTAAGGCTAATTTTTACGCATAATGGGTTTGATTCCTAATGGAAACACGTCCAGAATGCACCTTCTAGTAGTTATAGATGAAACTTCTATCTATTTGGTTACTAATTCTGCTTCTTTTTGAAAAAGTTGTTTCTCATCTCGCGAAACTACCCTTCTTTTGAGAAGTTTTTTCAGAATGTTTCGGTATCAAATATAGAATCTAAAACACTAGTTTCCACCAAATCCAAAACTTTATTTTAATACCGCCACGCAGGCTAGATATTAACATTCGTAAATAAAGTTTTGGGTCTTTGGTGATGCTATTATAACTGATCAAATTAATAATAGCGGAAATCATAACTGTGATAATATGATATATGCATCATGATGATAATACATCATGCATCAATTCAAATTGAAGTAAATCTGTGGTCGACAGGATTAATCTAACCAATTTCGACAATTTCATACACCGATTTTCAATTTTTTTTGAATTATCACCGATTTTTAAACCTGGATGCCGATATAGCGATATTTTGAGTACATAATACACACATGAGAGTGGTGAAGACAAAAATGATAACATCGATGGATAACAAAACCTACAAAACATGGCTTAAATTAACACAGAAAAAGTATCGTCTTAAAGAAGGGATGTTTTTGATTGAAGGTGAGCATTTAATCATAGAAGCTGAGAAAGCAGGCGTTCTTAAAGAGCTTATCCTGCGCGAAGGTGTATCATATGACACTCTGGCGCCAACAACCTATCTTTCTAAGCCGTTATTTGAAAAATTAGCCTCAACAGTTACCTCAGCAGGCATAATGGCAGTTTGCAACACTAATGAAAAAGAAATAGTGAATAAAAACCGTCTACTTCTAGTCGATAACATTAGTGATCCAGGTAATTTAGGAACATTAATCAGGAGCGCTCTAGCCTTTGGTTTTGATGGCATGATCGTCAGCGTTGACACTGTTGATATCTATAATGATAAAGTTATACGAGCAACACAAGGCTCCATATTTAACCTGCCAATCATCCGAAGAAATCTAACCACCGCTACTGTCGACCTCCAATCCTCAGGCGTAAAGGTCTACGCAACAGCACTAAACGCTAATGCTAAACTAATAAACGATGTGCCAACAACTAAGAAGATGGCTTTCATCGTTGGAAACGAAGGTGTAGGTGTTAAGCAAGATTTGGTTGCAATTTGTGATGGTTGTTTAAAAATTGAGATGAAATCGACAGTGGAATCACTAAATGTTGGTGTCGCGGGGAGCATTGTAATGCATAAATTCGGCAATTTTTGACATTTTTGCACTTAAATGAAAAAACTTTATCAATGTCGACAAAAAGTACAAAAATATTTTGTCAAACCAGAAATTTTGTGGTATAATACAACTACAATTCTATAAAATTCTGTCTTTAGAGCGGAGGTAAATATTTTGATAAGTATATTAATGGTTACAAATAATTTCAAATTTGATTCAAACTTGTTAGAGGCGTTAAAAAAAGATTACAAAGTTTATGTTGCTAAAGAAGGTTGGGAAGCTCAGGATATGATGGAACATTTCCAAATCGATGTTTTTGTCGTGGCCTCAGATGATCACCTTGAATACAACATGGAGAACTTTTTTGCGCATCTCGAGAGTACACGTTCACCTGCAACACCTGTGATTCTTATCACAAGAAAGCCAAGTGATCTTGTGCAACATAGAGCAGATGACAAAGGTTGGTATTTAGTTAGATACCCACTTGATGTTGAGCAATTTTTGAATTGTGTGAAAAATTCTGCTTTTATCGCTAACTTACTAGATGAGAGAAGTCTAATTTTAGAGCGCAGTGGCGGTGACCGTATTTTCATGTTAAAAGATGTCTTTGCTATTGAAAGAGGCGAAGGCAAGAGTGTTTTTGTTCATTATATCGATCCAGATGATGGTCGAAATCTTAAAGAACGATTTATTCATAAGCGCTCAATGGCTGACTTTTTGGGCGACTATAAAATTGAGAAACAGTTTGCCCAAGCGCAACAAAGCTGGTTGATCAATAGGTCTTTTGTGCTTGAGATCGATTCGGTCGGTTATGAGCTTCATCTTAAGAATGGTAGGATAATTCCTACTAGTAAGAACTATATTAATAACTTTAGGAGGAAAAGCAAGGAGGTTGATTGATAATGGGTTATTTGGTGACTTTTTTCCAAAGGGCCATTGAATTACTAGCTTTCTATCTGATCTTAGCTAATATCGATGGGCGAGGCTTGAGAGAGTCTTTTGCGCGATTGATTGTGACGAAGCAGAAGAATTTGTATGCTAACCCATTTGTTTTCGTTGTATATATGTTGGGGATAATGATTTTGATTTACGCACTCCCTGAAGCAAGACATGGTTATACTATTGACCATCTTTTGCGACCGTTTGTAGCTTACTTCTTGTTGAGGAGAGCGTTTAATTTTAAGAGAGTGTTGATGGCAAGTGTATTCTCATTTGCTATTACACTACCAATTAGTATGTTTTATCTATTGGCTCCTCTTGATGTTACAATTCTATATTTAGTAACTCTTCTTGTAGTTATTGGGATAGTTGCTCGAAATTATTTCAAAAGTATCTATGTGTATTTAGCGAATAAGGACTGGTTGCTAAATGCTCTGTGCTTGCTATCTGTCGTTTTCTATTCAATCTCTGTTTTGGCAGAATTCTCAATTATTCTGGGTACGATTCTATTACTTTTATTCTTTGGAGTTAATATTTATCTTCATGGTAGAAATTGGTTAGAGGTATCTGCACTTATCGGACGAGTGGAAGGTATTACATCTGATAACATGTTGCAAGTCTTGAGTGAGATATCTTCGGAACATTTCGACCACGGCGTTATTCAACAATATGCGATTCCAAGTAATAGTATTAATAAAATTACTCCTGCAATATTAAATATGTTGGAAAACCAGAAAGAGCAAAAATTTATTAAAAATTATGATTATACTGTGACTAAATGGCAAATAAAAATCAATGTGATCCCAACTTTATAGGATAGGGTCGCATTGATTTTTTATTTGGCAATTAACATTGTAAGAACAACCAGCACCACGGAGGAGCAAATCGCTCTATTCCAACATATACTGCAAATGTTAGAGGAGCAATTGAGGCTAAATAAGTCATTTTCTTCTTCATAGGTCATAACTCCTTTCTGGAAAATCCATAGACTCCCAATAAAACCATAAGTAGAAAATAATAAGCAAAGTGCCATTTTACAACAACAGAAGAAAAAGTTGTCAAGACAAAAGTGAAATTAATTCGTGCCCGTTAAGTGGATATTATCCATGGTTTTTGGGCACTACTTTTCTTCTGTGGTATAATGTAATATGTAAGTTAATATAAAAACCACCAACTCGAAACAGTGTGGTTTTTAGTCTATCATTTTTCTACTTCCCACACAAGCATTATAACAATTCCTTCCCGACAAAGTCAAGTGTTAACTCGAAAAAACTTGTGTCGTTTATTTTTTGAAGGAAATTAGTTATAATGTTTGGGAATTTTTTGAGGGAAATATTTGACGTACCATTCTATTATTTTAAAACCCCCTTATATCCATGCGATTTCTACTAGGTGATTGCGAAATGGCTTAAAGTGCAAAACATTTCCCCAAAAGCGAGATTTGTTGAGCTTTTTGAGGCGTGATTCTCTGCTTATAGGCATATTTTCATCCACAAATTGTCTTTTTCGCGATTTGTGGATGATTTTAAGCCTAGATTACCTATTTGAACGAGGATTTTCATCCACAAATGGTCTTTTTTGCGATTTGTGGATGATTTTAAGCCTAGATTACCTATTTGAACGAGGATTTTCATCCACAAATTGTCTTTTTCGCGATTTGTGGATGATTTTAAGCCTAGATTACCTATTTGAACGAGGATTTTCATCCACAAATGATCTTTTTCGCGATTTGTGGATGATT
>JGI24703J35330_11748582_pt1 | contig 20975 bp, 21 predicted proteins | sample TergutNt197P1_FD_35330 | JGI IMG/M metagenome (IMG submission 35330)
ATCCTTTTGACAAGTTTTTTTGCTTAAAAGAGATGAATTCAGCCTCATAATCGACCCAAATCATCTCTTTTGTGAAGTTTTTAATCGAAAAAGGATGGTTGGATCAATTTCTTCCCCTAACCTTTATATGCGCAATTTTTTAATAAAAACCTGACCATTTTGAGATTAATTTTATTCTAGGACTTGGAAATCCCTCATTTGTCAACAGCTTGAAGGCTGTCTCGTGAGACAGCCCCTTTTCGATTGATTAACCTTTAAATGCTACACCGCAATATTCACAAGTACCATTGGTATTGTTGTTCTCAGCACCGCAACCCGTACAGCTCCACGACCTAGCAATGCCGCGCCCTGCTTTGAGATTGTTTAACTGATCCACGTATCCCAGTCGAATTTTTTCCTCTTCCAATTGGCGTTGATACCTTTCATGCATCATCGCCTCACGCTGTGCATGGTGTTTCCCCAATTGATGCGCCCAAAACTCTTTTCGTACAACGAGAAATAAATAAATGATCAACGCAAGGTTCAACCAAATAACCCAATTGCCGGTATCCGTAAACATAAGGACTATAATCCCATGGCCAATTCCCATACCAACCCATAAATAATTCTTAACCTTAAAGCCCATTGCCAATAAGCCAACAAAGCTAAAAAAACCAAAGGTCAAAACCGCTAACCAGCACCACCAAGGTGTTCGTTGTTTTATAACACTCATTTTCTCACCTTACTCCCTTAAAACTTTCCACGCTTTGCTTCCCAGTCACGTTTTTCACGGTCAACTAACGTCTGTTCGATGTCCTTGTTCACTTTATGAGAAAAGGCGTATAGAAGTAAGGCCAAAATAACCGCTACAAACAAAAACGTTAACTGCAGAACCATGTAGAAAATGAAAATGTTAACGAATACGCCAGAAAGCAAAGATAAAACCAAAGCAACGCTTACATATAGTGCTAAAATGGTTGCCGTTCCAGATGACAGTAGCGTACCGTTATAATTTGGCTTTTTCTGCACGATAATTGGTCCAGCAAAGAAGAACATCACTTGGGCAATCAGTAGAAACAGTAGCCCCATCCAATGGGATCCACTTCGCTGCGAGGTGATCATGAAGAATAAGATAAGGGTCAATAAGATCGATAAGCCCCCAACAATTTTAATAATCGTTGATCCAACTTTTTCTGTGTTAAACATACGTTCGTCTCCTCCTCTATCTTATTCTAGTCCAGTCCCACAAGATACGCAGAATTTTGCATCTGGTGCGCGTTCAGCTTCGCAACCTGGACAGACTTTCTGAATCGGCCCCTTTTGTGATGAGCCACAATGTTGACAGAATTTTGCATCTGCATCGATTTCCTTGTTGCAACTAATACATGCATTTGGTTCTGGTGCACTTGTGCCACACTTCGGACAGAATTTATACGTATTAGAATAAGCATGACCACACTTACAAGGAATCATCGCCCCTGCTGGTACCGATGCCACAACTTGAGTATCATGTCCACAACTCCCACAGAAGCGAACCGTCTCTTCCATGCTGTTGTTACAGTTTTGACAGTTTTTTATGCGTTTTGTTTGAATGCTTTGAGATAGATCAGCCATGCCTTGACCCATAGAACCTCCTAGACCAATTCCCATGCCCATCCCCATGCCTGCACCCATCATACCAGCATTCATTGATCCCGGATTAGATGCAGCACTTTCTAACGTATCGAAAGAACGCTCTTGGGTATAGTCAAAACCTTTAATGTCCATTTCAGCACGCTTCGCTAAAGCAGCCTTTAACTGTGCTACCCCTGGATCGTCTTCTGGAATACTAACGTCATTAACAAAAAAATTCAACAGACGGATGCCGTATTCATCACGTAGCCTAGCATCGATGCTCTCTTTTAAATCATCTGATAACTCTAGTAAATAAGCATTGATTTCTAAAATGCTGATCTCTTTTTTAGCAATGTACTGAGAAATAACGGTGCGAACTTTTGTTAAGTACATCCCTCGGAAGAAGTTAATAACTTCCTGAGATCCGAAATTTGGTAGCGTTCCGACTAGCTTTGTGATGAATGGTCTAGAATCATCAATGGTGATTCCGAACTGTCCAAATGCCCGAACTGGGATCATGATGTTATAACGCGGATCTTTTAATTGAATCGGCGTCGGCGTCCCCCATTTAATGTCTAAGGAATGTTGCTTATTAATAAACCAAACCTCTACCGTAAACGGTGAACGTCCACCAAATGGTAAATTGATGATCCGATTTAAAATCGGAATATTCGCCGTTGATAACGTGTGTCTCCCTGGTCCAAAAACGTCGTAAGCCTGACCACCCTTAAAAAGAATCGCTTCTTGGGATTCATTTACGATCAACTGAGTCCACGTTCCAAGTTCCGTTTCCGGGAATCGCCACGCAAACACATCAGGTGCTCCATTGTACTTCACAACTTCTACTAATGCTTTTCTAGCCATGTTCATAACCTCGCTTTTTACTTCTAATCTCATTTATTCTTCTAAATCATATTCCTAGATGGGTGACCCACAGTACTCACAAAACTGATTTATTGAAGTGATCGGTGCGCTACAGCCGATACAAGTTTCGATTTTTCACCATCTGAGCTTCTCCCGCTCCTGTCCGGACAACTACCGGATTCTCAAAATTCTGTCGCCTTAAATACTCAATTAAGCCTTGGACGACTCCAAAGTTCTACTATTGCACCTATCATGTTCAGCTATTGGATATTAACATATCCAAGTTTCACTATGAGTGGCATTGAGTAGAACTATATTGAGTTGCCACTCAAAGTTCTATTATTATACAATATTTTGCTGTTTTTTGAAAGATTTCGCCAAACGAAAAATATCGCTATTCCCGACGTTTCAAGCTAATAGCGATATTTTTTTCTCGATCCAAGACCTTTAATCTAACCACGGCTCAATGAAGTTTAACTGGTTGAATTCCTGAAACGCTTGGGAAATATAATGATAAACGCGGTAATCCTCTTCTGTTCCTGTTCGAGAACTTAAAATCACAAGAATATAGGGTGATGGTGCATACACAATGGCCATATCATGCCAGGCTCCACCAAAATCTTGAAATTGGCCACTTTTTGAGGCTACTGGATAGTCAGATACAATGTGAGGTAACCGATTATTTAACAAATGCTCCCGGAATTCTTCACTGTGAGGGTGCCCCCCCTCAATGTAATTAAAAATTTCTCGCATAAAGAATCCTGCTTCATCAGCAGTAAGTCTAGAATTCCAAATGTCTCTCGCAAAATCGCGGGTTCCACCTAAGCTTGCAATAAAGTTAGCATAGCCATGATATCCAAATTCATGCCGGAGCATTTGTGTCGCTACATTATCACTTTCGTAAAGATTCAGAGCAATTAACCTACGAATTGGGATTTCTTGACCAAATTCGTATTCGTGTCGGATAATGCCTGCTCCCATCATCAGGTTCCCTCTTCCAAACGTAAGCGTCGCATCTAGATCAATTTCCCCTTGATCTGCTAGCGTATACAGCCATAAAGCGAAAGGCGCCTTTGTTGTGCTGGCTGCAAAGAAGTTCCGTTCTGCGTTATGTCTAAAAGTACAACCTGTCTCGAGGTTCTCAAAAAAGATAGACACACTATCTCCGTAACGCTCAATCGCATCTAGAATCGGTGTCATATCGGGGTCTTCACAAACTTGAGCAACGTGAGTTTCCCACTGAGAAAGGATCAACTGCTGGACTTCTTCAGAAATGTCGTACTCTAGCCGGTTAGTAAACAGCACAACCTCCTCAACTTCCACAACTAAAGATGCCGCTTGCAAATCCTGACTAACTCGAATGGTTAGACGTTGACTGCTATCGTCTAATGCCCAGTTCTCAAGTGTTGCATCGCTCACTTGTTGAATGTTATAAACAAAAAGACCAGCATCCTCAAAGGTTATATCTGGAAAATCAATCTGTCCATCACTTGTTGCAACAATCAAATCACTGGCTGGCTCTGGTAGTAATTGATTACGCCCTTGTCGATCAAATTCATAAGAAATCAACTCAATTTGAAAGGTGAATTCTTGAATTGGTATCTCTGGAAGTTCAATTCTAAACTCCTCTAGCAATGCCCTTGTTTCATCGTCGTCAAAATAAGCGCCTTCAATGAAATTTCCCTGTCGATCCAAGGCTGCCATTCGAAGATCCAAAGAAGCTTCTAACTGAAATTCAGTCCCTGCTAAGGTGGTCGCACCAAAAGTGGTTCGATTACACTGAATCAGAAAAATAGCAAAAATAATGAGAGCTGTGCAGATCACCAATGTTTTTTTCATCTTGTAAAACTCCTGTTTGCTTTGAATATTAGATCGATCCCATCGATCTTAAGTCCTTTTATTATAACACATTCCAGCCTTTTTTTGAAAGTTTTCTCCATAGAAAAACCCTCCTTATTCGCCTTTTAGACAAATTTGAGGAGAGTCACCTACTAATCGGCTAGTTCTTCTAGGGTAGCAGACGTCTTTTTTAAAGTTTTACTTACCTTTTTAGCTGTCTTTTTAAATCCTTTTTTGACATCCTTTGCTACCTCTTTGCTAGCATGTTGCGTCGCTTCCATGAAATCTTCACCGATCTCTTCTAGCTGATCGCGATAATTTGCCACATTTGGATTAGTTTGATGCATGTTCTTTTTCCCTTTTTTGCGTCCCATAATAAAAGGCCTCCTTAAATGTTTTTACACACTTAGGATGACCTAAATTTATCGTATTATTCATATTTTGACGAAATTTGAAATAATCTTAACCCCTCAAAATGGCGCCACATTCTTCTTCTAGCTTCTTCAGCAACTTCTTTCTCAGCGGTTGAATGTCTTCGTCACTAAGGGTTTTTTCACAGTCAGAAACCATTACATTAATAGCAACTGACTTTTTCCCCTCTTCGACGCCAACACCTTGATACACATCAAAAACTTCTGCTGATTTTACTAGACTTCCACCGTTATTCACGATGCATGCCACTAATTTCGAAGCTAAAAGATGCTCATCCGTAACCACCGCCAAATCGAATTCTACCCCTGGGAACTTAGAAACTGGCTCATAATGAATGCCCTTTGCGGGCATTTCCGTCAGATCCTCTAAGTCGATCTCAAAGACGTATACGTCATCTAGATCCCACGACTTAGCCGTCTGTGGGTGAACCTTACCAACCACACCAACTAAGTTACCTTCTACTAGTATAAGGGCAGATTGACCCGGATGGAAATCTTTATAGAGTGTGCTAGAAAATGGACGATATTCAGCTATATATCCTAAGCTTTCTACCAATGCATCGACCATTCCCTTTGCTGTATAAAAGTCGACAGCCTCAACCTTGTTCTGCCATCTATTATGAGTTAGTTTCCCCATCATGGCACCAGATACCTTATGTGTCTCTGTAGCAATAACATCAGCATCGTCGTACACCCTGCCAATCTCATAAACACAAACGTCTCCATGACCACGAGCACCATTATGAGCTAAAACTTCCAATAGCTCAGGCAGCAGCGACTTCCTTAAATGAGCATGCTCATTTGACATTGGCGACATCAAACTAATCACTTCATCCATCTCCACATCCCCGTGAGCAAAACGTTGCAAATTCTCGACCTTGGTTAGAGAATAAGTGATCACGTTAGAAAGACCGCTGGCTTGCATGACACGATGAATGGTTCGACGTTGTTTCTGAACTTCGTTATATCCACCCACTGTGTTTATGCGCGGTAAAGTAGATGTGAGGTTGTTAAATCCATAAATCCGAGCTACTTCTTCGATCACATCGTGCTTATCGGTAACATCCAGCATCCGCGTCGATGGTGTAAGCACTATGTCTTCATCGGTTAGCCACATGTTTGTTACGTTTAATCGATCAAAGATCAATTGCAACTCGTTTTTCGTTAAGTTAGTACCTAATTTTTTATTGATCGTTGCTGTATTAATCTCAATAGCAACTGGCTCTGATTCAAGCTCACCAGCTGTGACGTTCACCGTTGTCCCAACTGCTATATCAATTAGCTGACTAACTTCAAAAACACGCTCCACGTGAATGCCTTTCTCAAAACGAGCCGAGGCACTGGTTCTTAAATTCAAACGGGATGCCGTTTGACGGACTTGTAGCGGATTAAAAATCGCTGCTTCAAATAGAACGTTTTTTGTGTTTTCGTCGACGCTGGCGTTGGCACAACCCATGATTCCAGCAATAGCAACAACCTGATCACCAGAAGTGATGACAATATCTCCCGCTACTAACTCACGTTCTTCACCATCTAAGGTAGTGGTCTTTTCGCCGTCTTTTGCAACACGTACCACGATGTCTTTCGATGGTAATTTATCTGCATCGAAGGCATGAACCGGTAAACCAGTGGTTAACATGATTTCGTTGGTTAAATCAACGATGTTATTAATGGGTTTGTTTCCTGTTGCCATTAGTCGCATTTGCACATCATGACTTGATGGCTGAACAATCACGTTCTTAGCAATTTTAGCTAGGTAAGTGGTGCACTTCTCAGTTTCAAGGGTCACCGAAAAATCACTTTCTTCCATGTGCAACACACGCGCTTTTTTAACTGGCTTTGCTTCCAGGTCTAAAATCGCTGCCACGTCATTGGCTACCCCATACATGGATAACATGTCCATTCGATTTGGGGTTAAGCCTAATTCAAGAACAACATCGTCGAGTCCTAAGTAAGTAATGGCATCAACACCTATCGGTGCGTCAGTTGGCAATACCCAAATCCCATCGTCAAAGGTATCTGGAATCACGTTTGTAGCAAGTCCAAGCTCTGTAGCGGAACAGATCATTCCATTTGACTCTTGACCACGTAACTTTGTTTTTTTGATTTTGAAGCCACCTGGTAAAACAGCACCGTTAGTCGCTACGGGTACTTTTTGTCCGGCAGCTACGTTTGGTGCGCCACAGACAATTTGCACCACTTCCATACCTAAATCAACCTGACAAACCGATAATTTATCCGCATCAGGGTGCTGGATTCTCTCTTTAACGTAACCGACCACAACTCCAGTTGCATCAGCTACTTTGTTTACTGCGTCAATCTCCACTCCATGGAGGGAGATCTTATCCGCCAACGCTTGCGGATCTAAATCGTCTACTTTGACGTATTCGTTTAACCATTTTAATGATACTAGCATATCGTATCCGTCCTTCGTTTACTTATTTGCTTCTTTTTCCAATTTCTTTCTTTGCCTTGACACTTCGATCATCATGCCAATCAGAAGGGCAACGATCCATGCAATAATAATTCCTACATAAGTTGACCAATCAATCCATCTAAATCCAAACCTAGATATTGAATCAAACAAAAAGCCTAGTGAAAATCCACCCCAAAAAATAAGAAACCAAATTTCAACAATGATCACTGTGATTGGAATCGACAAGATCAAAGGTATTAGGCAACCCGTTTGCTCACCTGCTTTTCGCGAAAGCTCCTGTTCAGCTAAATGCGTTGCTTTTTCTTTCTGCTTAAGGTTCTCTGCTTCTGCTTTTTTTCTATCCTTAAGAGTGGCTCTTCTGCTTTCTTCATCCACCGTCCCGCAATAGGCACACGCAAAGGTTTCAAAATTATCCAGAACAGCACCGCAACTTTTACAACGTATTTCCTTCATTCGTTACAGCTCCTTATCCAAACTGCTTCAAAAACCTAACATCGTTAGTATAGAAATGACGAATGTCTTCCACACCATGCTTTAACATGGCAATCCGCTCAACCCCCATACCAAAGGCGAAGCCTTGATATTTTTCTGGATCAAAGCCAGACATTTTCAAAACGTTAGGGTGAACCATGCCAGCACCTAAAATTTCAATCCAGCCAGTTTGTTTGCAAATGTTACAACCGGAACCACCACATTTAAAGCAGCTCACGTCTACTTCTACCGAGGGCTCAGTAAATGGGAAAAAGGATGGGCGCATACGAATGGTTCGTTCTACCCCAAATAGTTTTTGTGCTAATGCTTCTAAGGTTCCTTTTAAATCACCCATGGTGATGTGCTCGTCTACAACCAATCCTTCAATTTGCATAAACTGATGAGAATGGGTAGCATCATCATCGTCACGACGATATACCTTTCCTGGGCATAGCACTTTAATTGGCCCTTGTCCGTTAGCTGCTTCTAAAATACGTACTTGGATTGGTGACGTGTGGGTACGAAGAAGCGTGTCTTCTGTGATGTAGAATGAATCTTGCATGTCACGAGCCGGATGATCCTTTGGTAAGTTTAATAACTCGAAGTTATAGTGATCCGATTCCACTTCGCTTCCTTCAGCTACGGTGTAGCCCATCCCAATAAATAGTTCTTCGACCTCGTTCACGATTTGATTCAACGGATGAAAGGTTCCAGTTAGGACGTTCTTTCCTGGTAAGGTCACATCGATGGTTTCTTCTTCTAACTGTTTCGCAATGGCCGCTTCTTCTAGCTCAGCTTTCTTTTCTTCAATGATGATTCCCATGGAAGACTTAACGACGTTGGCCACCTGACCGACTTCTTTTTTCTCCTCTGGAGATAAGTCTTTCATGTTTTTCATCACTTCTTGGATCGGACCTTTTTTACCTAAGTACTTAACACGAATGTCGTTAAGTTCATCTAAGGAGGTCACCTTTTCGACTAGATCTTTCACTTCAACTTCTAGTTGTTTTAGTTGCTCTAACATGTTTACACCTGCTTTATTTAATAAATCCTTTTTCTCTAGCTTTTTCATTGTGGATGACCACAACATTTATATCCCATATACTTCTCAGTGGCTTCAGTTTCTCTTCAAGTGCAACTCTTACATTTTCACACCACTCTTTCTCAAACCATTCACCAGTTTTCTGACTTTGGCCCATCACAACCAAGAAGATGATTTTATAATTTAGAAAGCTCTCACTAAACGTTTTAATGCTTTCATCATCTTCATGTTTTTTAATTCCCATTTTCTGTGCAATAATTAAATCTAAAGAGTGGTGGAGCTTGTTGTAGAGTTGCTGGCAATTCTCTTTTATTTTCTCTTTACTTTTCAGATTGGTGGTGTCAGGAAAGCTACTTTTTGCTTCAATAAAGTAGAACTCTTCACCTTTTATAGATACAAATTCTACTGTTTTGACACCCTCAGCTTTTAACCTCTGATAGAGTGTAGAATTTTCAATATGAAAAGATTGGAATCGTTTGGAATCAAATAGTGGACTAAAGTCCATACCCGATTCAATATAATTTGTCATCCTAACACCTTCTCTGTTGCTTTTTCATATAGGTTAACCTTCTCAGCACGGATGGCGTTTTCAGCTAATAGTGAAAATTTATTGCTAGTTGCACATTGTACGCCTTTATCTGTTTTATATAGAGAGTGGAATGCAATAGAATCTTTATCTTTTGATAATACTTCAAGATATTCAGGCAAGAAATAATCATGGGTTGCTAAGAATATCTGTACACCATTTCGCCCTAATTCTAAAATGATCTCTGCCAGAACTGGAATCAGCTTTGGATTGATGTTTGCTTCTGGTTCATCCCAAAGAAGAATTGTGTCTTCAGTGATACTTTGGTTCGTTAATAATTGCCAAATCAACCCAAACTTTTTGATCCCTTCTGCCTCAATATCAAAAGGGATTTTAGTACCATTTCTTTTTGCGATTAAAAACCGTTCATTTTCTATGATAACTTTTCCGTCCATTATATCCTCAAGCTGTGGGATAATATCTTGAGCAATTTTCGGAATCTCTGCAACATTCCAACGTCGTGCTTTCTTGATAATATCAATATAATTTCTATCAAAAGGCATACTTTCTCTGTGCATTTCTTTCATTTCAGGCAGGCCCTTAGAATGTGTGAGCATATCTTTAGCAGGAATGAGAACAACCCTGTCGAAAACGACACCTTGCTCAGTAGTAAAATTATGAGAATGGGATTCTTTAACTCTATGAATGCTCACATATCTACTTGGATTTGTGGCTTCGTTTAAATGATAGGTTGTTCTTTTATTTTTGTCGTAGAAAACATCAAATCTGGCGTTTTTATCATCACTCTTCCGTAATAAGCTACTTAATTTATCAATTCCAAAGATCTGATTACCAGTGGGAGAATCCTCTGTGCTATATGTAGGTTGTAAGGTTATATTAATAAACTTCAACAAATGTGTTTTCCCTGTCCCATTTTCACCAATAAGGACATTAACATTAGCGTTAACATTCATTTCCATTTTTTCAAAAACAGTCAAATTTTCAACTTCAATTTTCGTAATTGCCATATTTACACCTACTTCATTAATTTCCTAACTGAATGGGATTTTTGGATGCTTTTGACACGATAACCGTTAGCTCTTCCTCACTAAATTTCTCAGTCAACAAAGTTGCTAACTTTTCTAACATAATGGTTTCTGCGTAGTGACCGATGTCGATAACGTTTAGCCCGATTTCCTGCGCATCAACTGCTGTATGATGGGTAACGTCTCCTGTTATAAAAAGGTCGACTCCCAAGGTTTTTACTTCATGGATGTATTTCCCTCCACTACCGCCAACGATAGCTATTCTTTTGATCGGATGGACGTTGCCTTGAACGTAGCGTACGTCTTCCAAGTTTAAGACTTGCTTTATATGGTTGATGCTCTCTTCCAGGCTCATTTCCCTTTCTAACTCTCCCATTCGTCCCAAACCATGATCTTCATCAACCATGGCAAAAGGCATGACGATTTGAAGACCAATGATCTCAGCTAACGTATCGTTCATGCCACCTGGTGCCACATCAAAGTTCGTGTGGAGAGTATAAATCGTTAAACCCGATCTGATGATCTGATCGATGTTTGCACCTTGAGGCGTCGTAATATCAATCGATTTCACAGGTGAAAAAAAGAAAGGGTGGTGGGTGATAAATAAGTCAACAAATTCTTTATTGTTTGCCTCATCAATGGTCACTGTTGTGGCATCTAGTGCAAGCAGAATCTTGCCCACTACATTATTAGGATCACCAATCTGTAATCCGACATTATCCCACTCATAAGCCAATTTCCTAGGAAATAATTCCTCTAAATAATCAATAACTTCCTTAATCAACATAGTCTACCAACACCTCCTCGTATTTTTAAAACCATCGTTTTAAACAGCATTTCGGCAGTAAGGACAAATCCCTGATGTTACATTAATAACATTAGCATGGCAGCTTAGACAATGTGTCCGTAGCATAGCTTGACTTCCTGAATCATCGGTGTATAGTCCACTTTCAGCTTCTCGTATTAGGGCTTTATTCCACGTTTTTCGAGCGCGCTTATGTAATTTTTTACGTAGACTCCTTTTAATTGGATTGTTATTCCTAGTTTGCTTTTTATAACTCCAATCTGTCGGGAGTACATTCTCTTCATCAAAGTTAGCCATGTGATTTTTGATTTGCGAAACAGTTTCCCACACTTCTAGCACTTCACGCTTAGCTGCTTCTTGATCCTTAGATCTCCCTAAAAGAAGATCTTCATCACAAAAGCGAATTTCGATTTTGTCTACAGTCGTGAAAGACACTTCTAGTTTGTCTTCAAGGGTTAGAGTAAGGTCAAATAATATCCACGCGTCCTCTTTTGGTGTCAGCTCCACATGCTTGAGATTCCAAAGCGGGATTTTAAAAGTTTCATAGCTTTTTTTTAAAATATTGTATTGATAATAAAAGTAGCCATCGCCACTAAAGTAGTAAATATTGTGTGTTGAGTATTTTTCTTCCTTTAGATATGGAGTTGACCGAAAAGTGAAAAAGAGGCCATCTTCGTTAGATATGATTTCTGCAAACACCCTCTCCTTCTTCTTAAACATGGCCAATCACTCCCTTTATCAATTGCTTTTTCTCTTCAAATTCACTTCTCTTAGGATTGCCTGCTGGGATTTTGTCCAAGACTTCATCAACAGCGACCAATTCTCGCTCCCATTTAGCAATAAAGTGTGAATTGTTAGGGTCTTTTTTTAAAATCGGTCCGAACCGGATATCGTTCTCATCGAAACGCGATTTGCCAGGTTCAGCGGTGATGATGGTATAAATGATACCATCTTCCTCAAGTAGCTCTTCACTGATGATGGAAAATCCGTTATCAAAAAGGGTTCGTCTCAATGTAGATTCACCGCTTTGAGGTTGTAGTACCAACCTCTTCATTGACTTCGCTATATCCAGACTGTCAAGTAGCAATTGAGAAATTAACTTTCCTCCCATGCCAGCAATAACAACACCTTCTACCTCGTTGATGGCTAGTTGTACAAGCCCAGAACCTTTTCTGATTTCGATTTGATCTTGTAAGCCGTAATCTTTAATGGTCGCTTTTGCCTGCATTAAAGGGCCATCAATAACGTCGATAGCGATGACTGAAGTGAGCTTTCCTGTTGCAACGCCATGACACGGCAAGTAGGCATGATCGGTGCCAACGTCAGCAATCCTCTTAAGTGGAAAAAGTGCATCGAGACATGCACTTAACCGTTTTGATAGCTTTTTAGTTCTCATCCATAAAGTCCTTCAGCTTGCGACTTCTAGAAGGATGACGAAGTTTACGTAGTGCTTTTGCTTCAATTTGTCTGATTCGCTCACGGGTTACACCAAATTCTTTTCCTACTTCTTCTAAGGTCTTTGTTAAACCATCGCTTAGTCCAAAGCGCATGCGCAAGACACGTTTTTCTCGATCCGTCAGTGTACTTAATACTTGGTCAAGCTCATATTTCAACAGTGAATTTGAGGCGAAAGTAGCTGGAGATAAAGCCTCTGCATCTGGGATAAAGTCTCCGAGGTGAGAGTCGTCCTCTTCTCCGACTGGCGCTTCTAGAGAAACAGGTTCTTGAGCAGCTTTTAAAATTTCGCGAATTTTTTCTGGTGGCAGATCAAGTTCTTTAGACATTTCTTCCGGTGTCGGCTCACGTCCTAATTCTTGGATTAGTTGACGATGAATACGGATCAATTTGTTAATGGTCTCAACCATATGTACCGGGATTCGGATGGTACGAGCCTGGTCAGCAATCGCACGAGTAATCGCCTGACGAATCCACCAGGTGGCATAGGTTGAAAACTTGAACCCTTTACGGTAGTCAAATTTCTCAACGGCACGCATCAATCCCATGTTTCCTTCTTGGATCAAGTCTAAGAATAGCATTCCGCGGCCAACGTGACGCTTCGCAATGGAAACAACGAGGCGTAAGTTCGCTTCAACTAGTTTTTTCTTTGCAATTTCACCATCAACGATAAGAGGTTCCAGTTCTTCTAAGCTAAAGGTGGCGATGTCTTTCAAGCGCTCGTTTACTGAAGCAGACTCTCCCTTTTCATTAGCTAAGTATTCAACGCGACTAACTAGCTCTTCCGGCAGCTCTTCACCTGCTTTTAAATGATTGGCGATTTCCGTTGCAATGTCACAACATTCTGCTCGTTTAGAAAGATCAATTTCCTCTTGAAAGGTTAACAATTCAACGCGGCCAATTTCCTTCAAATACATCCGAACTGGGTCGTTCATTTTGAAAGACGAGCTTAACTCAAAAGCAGCAGTTGCTGTCTTTGTCGCATTTGGATTCTCAGTTTCCTCTTTGATGTCTGGAAATTCTTCAAGCACATCCGTTGGCATGACCACAGCATCTGCTTCTTGGACCACTTTTTCAATGTCGCTTAAATCCAGATCCTCTTCTTCCTCTTCTTCCACAACTTCCACCTTTTCTTCGTTGTCTTTCACCACGTTAATGTCTTCAGCGTCAAACAAATCGAAAAAAGAATCCATCATATCCTTGTCTAGCTTAAACGACTTAAACCCATCGTTAATCTCGTCGTAAGTTAAATACCCACGCTTGCGGCCAATGTCTAGTAATTCATCTTGAACCTGTTCAATGGTCAATTCTGTCTTTTTCTTAGCCATTTAAATCACTCCTATTAATCCACCAAGCTTGACGTTACTTCTCCTATCATCGATCGTTGCTGCTCGCAACTTGCCCCTAAAAACGTCTGCTTCTTTCCATCCCATTCTAACTTCATGGCGCCAATTTGCACACGGCCACAAAGTTCCTTGATCATCTTTTTGGTCCATTCTTTTGGTCGACCTTTTAACTCATAGACAATGTCGCGCGCTGGCCGCGCCATAGCGTCTAATCTATTAAAAAATTCCTCTTGATTTATAACATCGTACTGGGCATAGTAGGCTTCAATTCCCTGCACAATCTTACGATGGGTATCTAGATTGAAAGCCGTTCCAATTTCAGTGTTTACTAGCTCAAACACTTGTTTATCAAGCAACATGTAATAAATCAATTCTTTCTCTGCTTTAACCTCTCTTGGTGTGGTTGGTAGCTGCTCGCTGTTGCCACGAATGGTTTGATTGCGATTAGTTAAAACTCGTCCTTGTTCACCTTGACCTTTATTAAATCCGTTGCTTGTTTGTTGCTTCTTTTCTTCCTTACGGAACTTCCAGACTAGATCTTGCCCCACACCGTACTTTTGACCAATGTGCGTCAAACGACGCTCAAATTCAATCGTGCCATCAGGTGTGGCCAAATCCAAACCTTGTTTGGCGTACTCGTACATAAAGGTGATTGCCCCTACTGCGTTTGTCACAACTTTAGAAAACTTATCAACGCCATGCTGGCGAACAAAATCATCTGGATCCAAGCCACCTGGCATCCGAGCAACTTTAACTTTTAGTTGCTGGGCAAGTAAAATCGGAATCGCCTTGACCGTCGCTTCAAGGCCTGCTTTGTCACCATCAAAACAAAGAATGATTTCCTTAGTATGCTTACTGAGGGTTTTGACATGTTCTGATGTTAAGGCCGTCCCCATGGTAGCGACTGATTCTAGAAAACCTGCTTTATGAGAAGCAATCACATCTAGAAAGCCTTCAAACATCAAAATCCGACCACTGATTCTAGCGGTTTTCTTTGCTTCTTGTAAGTTATAAACAATTTGCGATTTTTGGAAGACGCGCGACTCTGGTGAATTGATATACTTGGCATAACTAGCTCCATCGTCAAGATAACTCCGACCACTGAATCCGACCACATTATTGTGTTCGTTTACTACCGTAAACATGATTCGTGATTTAAAGGGAGCGTAGTAATCACCATTTTCGCTTTGTTGCAAAAGCCCAGCCTGCCTAGCTACTTCAAGAGAGTGACCATTGGACTCCAACGCTTTAACAATCAGATTCCCATCTCGCGGTGCGAGCCCAATCCCAAACTGTGTGATGATATCTTCCGTAATGCCACGACTTGCTAAATACTCAAGAGCTGGTCGCCCCTCATCTGTATTGAGAAGGTAATACCGATAAAATCCTGCAGCAAATTTTAGAAGGGCAAATTCTTTTTCAAAGCTGTTGTTTTGACTGTTTCTTTTTAGTTGCCTTAACCTTTGCGCATCAATACCAGCAGCCTCTGCTAAGTGGATGGTTGCATCGCCATAGGAGATGCCCTCTATTTTTGAAATAAAAGAGATCGCATCGCCGCCTTCACCACAACCAAAGCACTTGTAAATCCCCTTGTCTGCAGAAACGAGAAACGATGGTGTTGCTTCGTTGTGAAAGGGGCATAGCCCTTTATAATTTCGACCAGCTTTCGTTAGTTGGACGTGTTGCCCAACCACGTCAACAATGCTAACTTTAGCAGAAATCTCTGTCGCTAATTGTTTCCTATCCATCGTCAGCATCCTCCTAGTCGCTAGTTAATGATTACAATTTAACTCTTTCAGCAATCCACGCTTCAAGCTCGGCCATTGGCACACGCTCTTGATCCATGGAATCACGATGACGAACCGTTACGGTGCCATCTTCCATTGATTCATAATCGTAAGTAACACAGAATGGCGTTCCAATGGCATCTTGTCTACGATACCTTTTTCCAATAGAGCCGGCCTCATCGTAATCCACTGAAAACTTCTGTGCTAAGTTGTCAAACAGTTCCAGTGCCCCCTCATTAATTTTCTTCATTAACGGAAGAACCGCCACTTTGTAGGGAGCAAGGTTTGGGTGGAACCTTAAAACGTCTCGGGTTTCGCCGTCTTCAAGAACTTCCTCCTCATAAGCATCAACGAACAAAGCTAACATCAACCTGTCAAGCCCAACCGATGGCTCAATGCAATACGGCACATATTTCTCGTTAGTGGTGGGATCTTGGTATTCAAAGCTAACACCTGACGCTACCATATGGGCATTTAAATCGTAGTTGGTACGGTTAGCAATTCCCCAAAGCTCGCCCCAACCAAATGGAAACTTATACTCAATGTCAGCTGTCCCGTTACTATAATGACTAAGCTCAGCTTCGGTGTGATCACGCATTCTCACGTTTTCTTTTGTCATCCCTAAATCAAGCAAAAAGTTCATACAGTGATCTTTCCAGTATTCGTGCCACTTTTCATCTTCACCAGGTTTACAGAAAAACTCTAATTCCATCTGCTCAAACTCTCGCGTTCTGAAAATAAAATTCCCAGGGGTGATTTCATTTCTGAACGATTTTCCAATTTGACCAATTCCAAATGGGATTTTCTTTCGCGTGCTACGTTGTACATTTTTAAAATTAACAAAAATCCCTTGTGCTGTTTCTGGCCGCATGTAAACCACTGCTGTATCATCTTGTACAACACCCATGTGAGTTTTAAACATTAGCTCAAATTGACGAATGTCAGTAAAGTCTTGCTTGCCACAGTCCGGACAAACGAGGTTATGTTCCTTAATATAGGCCATCATTTCCTCATTGGTCCAACCATCAGCAATGATATCGTCGCCATGATCTTCAATTAGTTTGTCTGCTCGATGACGTGTTTTACAAGCTTTACAATCCATTAAAGGATCACTAAACCCACCAACGTGACCAGATGCTACCCAGGTTTTAGGGTTCATGATAATGGCAGAATCAATTAACACGTTATCCTGACGGGACGTAACAAATCGATGAATCCACGCTTGTTTCACATTATTCTTAAAAAGTGAACCTAGCGGTCCATAATCCCACGTATTGGCAAGACCACCATAAATCTCACTCCCTTGAAACACGAATCCGCTTGTTTTAGCAGCATTCACTACTTTTTCCATCGACGCCTGACTCACTTCCATCACCCTCTTTTATATTTTTACCCTTGTAGGGCATAAAAATTGCATGATACTCTATTATATATCAACAACCGCTCAAACACAAGTAAAAAGCCCCCTAGTTATCAAATTCTCTTAAGGAAGCGAATACCCGTATAACTCTCGTAATAAACCTTAACCCACATCTCTAATAATTCAACCTCATGTGAAGGAATAGGAGCATCTAAAAGGCGTTCTAAACTAGCTTTAAACATAGCGCGCCATAGAGGGGTTAAATCGGATGAAATTAAAACCTCTTCTCCTCTGTAACAATCCTTACAAATGAGACCTCCCTCTCTGATACTCGGCGTCACAATTCCGGATGTTGTTCCACAACTAACGCAGCTATCGAGTATAGGTTCTACACCTAATAAGGCTAGCATCTTAAACTTGAAATGAACGACTATTAATCGAAAGACAATGTCATCTATATGGCCCATTTCTAAGATACTCTTCAACAATCGATAACCATAAGGCAAATGATAAAGGTCGATGTCTCCTTTGAGAAGAACCTCTGCCATTTCATAAAACATCATAACCTTTTCATAATCCACTTTCAGCTCATAAAAGGAATCGATTATTTCGCCATGAATCAAGTAGTATAGACCTCCACGGTCATCATTCGGTACTTTTACCGTTAGATTGACACACGTTAATGACTCCGAAAGAGCGCCATAACGAGACTTCTTCTTATTAGCATAGCCGATAAAAACACTAAAAAGCCCATGAGATGGGCTTATCATTTTTACTATTTTATGATGATCTTGATAATCAAAACTCTTTAATACAATGGCTTCAAGTACTGTACCCAAGGGTAGCCCGCTCCTTTACGCGTCTTCCTTTTCCCCTTGCATTTCTACTTCTCGTTGCTTCATGATTAAATAATGTTGAATGTTCCCTGTTCGCTTAAAAATTTCCCATTCTAACTCTGCCATGTTTCAACCCCCAGTAGTGCAAATTTAAACTTGTTACTATTCTATCTTAAAGCACGTCCCTTTATGCAAACTTTTAATACTCTTTTTCACTGTAACCAAAATCATTCAAATGCAGTTTTTTATTCCGCCAATCTTTCTGAATTTTGACCCATAATTCTAGATATACTTTGCTTCCTAGCAAATTCACGATATCTTTTCTAGCTAAGGTTCCGATCTCTTTCAACATTTTCCCTTGCTTACCGATGAGGATCCCTTTTTGCGATTTTCGCTCAACGATAATCGTCGCTGAAACATTAATTAAATCATCCTTTCCTGGCTCACGATAAATTTCCTCGATAACAACTGCTACCGAATGAGGGATTTCTTCATGAGTTAAATGCAGCACTTTCTCCCGAATTAACTCTGAAATAATAAAACGCTCTGGGTGGTCAGTGATAAATTCTGTCGGATAAAACTGAGGTCCTGGTTCAAGATGCTCTTTTACTACTTCAAGTAAAGTATCGATGTTTTCGCCACTAACCGCCGAGATTGGAATCACGTTATCAAATGCATGTTCTTCCTTGAAGTTAGCAATCACATCCATTAACTCGTCCTTTTTAATGAGGTCGATTTTATTGATTACTAAAAAGACTGGCTTATTCACCTTTTTTAAATGCTCGATGATAAAACGATCACCTGGTCCGATTTTCTCATTAGCCGGCGTCATAAACATAACTACATCAACTTCATTTAGTGTTCCTAATGCTAGGTTCGTCATGAACTTCCCTAACTCATGCTTCGGCTTATGGATTCCTGGTGTATCAATAAAAACAACTTGCGAATCATTACTAGTAATAACCCCTTGAATTTTATTTCGTGTGGTCTGAGCCTTATCGCTCATAATGGCTACCTTTTGACCCATGATACGATTCAAAAACGTTGACTTCCCTACATTTGGTCGACCAACAATGGCCACAAAGCCAGACTTAAATTCTTTGTTATCCATCACAGTTGCCTCCCTTTACTACTCTACAGAACCGAAACGATCAAACGGCCAAAAACGCCAAACGACACGACCTTGGATTTGTGATTCATGAACTAAACCAAAACTACGACTATCTTCACTGCTACCACGATTATCACCCAAAACGAAAAAGTATCCTCTAGGTATCACATCACAATCCTGAAACTGACAAACATCCTCTAATCTAAAATGTCCAGTAGCCAATGAGTCTACAATAAAAGGCTCATCAACTAAAATGCCATTCAAATAAAGATTTCCATTCTGAAACACCACTTGGTCACCAGGAACTCCAATGACACGTTTTACATAATTTTCTCCCGTTGTATGCTCCATAATGATAATATCAGTATGACTCGGACTATAAAGCAACGACCATAAAATAACACGCTCTCCATCTTCAAGTGTCGGTTGCATGGATCTACCATGAACCTCAGCTGACATAAATACAAATCGTTGAATCAATGTCACAACAACAACAACTCCAACGATCATCCGAATCCAACTAAAAACCTCTCGTTTAAGCACATTGATTTCATTAATTCTTGGGATTAATCCCTCAACTTCGATTGTATTCTTATTCTCTCTTTTTCTCATTTCATAACCACCTAACGACACACCCTTATTAAAAACTATTAATTTGATTTCTGTCTAGAACCTAACACATGCACCAAACTAAATCCCAATAAACCTAAACCTACCGAAGCAATGATTCCGAATAAACCTACCGATGCTTCTGCATGTACGATCTCTTGTACAATAACTACAGGTATTGATCCTAAGACCAAACCAAGACTAGTAGCATTCATTGTCATCTCATGCGAGGTAAGTAAATATTTGATTAGTTTACCACAAATAACAAGACCTAGTACACCGCCTACTGTGACACTTCCTAAAACGGCTACATCAAAAGTGCTAAGACTATCCATCAAGAAGTGGAAAGCGCCTAATAACATTAAAATCAAGGAACCACTAAGCCCTGGTAAAATCAGTGAGGAGCTAACAAGCATACCAACAACCAGTAGAAAGATTACTTTACTAACATTCATCTCTCCTTCTAAATCAACCACCTGCAAATCCTGGAAAAAAATAAAAACCAAAGTAATGCAAAATGTAACGAAGATAAAGACAAAGTGTTTAGTCTGGAAATTTGACTTCACGTCTGCTTGCCTACAAAGTAAGGGTACCGTCGCTACAATCATTCCTAGAAAAAAAGAGATTGTTTGAATTGGGAAGCTTCCCATAGCACTCGAAATTATACTACTAAATAAAAAAATAGCTGATACTGCGCCTACACCTAGCAAAGCGATCGTTTTAAAGGTGCTTTTAGCTCTTGAACTGAAAAGATCATTTAAAAGATTGATCAACGCCTCATAAATCCCAAGGATCATAGCCATGGTCGCCGTACTAAAACCAGGTGGCAAAAGGCTAGTTCCTAAGCATGCGCCGTAAAAAAAAGTTTTAATGCTTGATGTAAATTTCATTTTCATTCTCCGCTCGTAAACCTACTATCATTCTACCACAAATTAAAAAAAACTGCCACATGTGCAGTTGTTCAAATCATAATAATGGGGCGACCGAGGGGAATCGAACCCCCGAATGTCGGAGCCACAATCCGATGCGTTAACCACTTCGCCACGACCGCCATATTAGGAATATTAAATTTAAAATTGGAGGCGCCAACCGGATTTGAACCGGTGATCAGGGTGTTGCAGACCCATGCCTTACCACTTGGCTATGGCGCCAAACTTTACGTCACCACTCTAACATCATATGCAACTTGCTGAAGCATGATGCTATCTTTGTTAATAAATGGAGCGGATGAAGGGAATTGAACCCTCGACTTAACCTTGGCAAGGTCATGTTTTACCACTAAACTACATCCGCATAGTTTAAACCATTCTAACTCTAGTAAATGGTGCCGGAAACAGGATTTGAACCCGCGACCTACTGATTACAAGTCAGTTGCTCTACCAGCTGAGCTATTCCGGCATATATAGATTATAGTACT
>JGI24703J35330_11748581_pt1 | contig 20936 bp, 11 predicted proteins | sample TergutNt197P1_FD_35330 | JGI IMG/M metagenome (IMG submission 35330)
TGTTGTACCGAATCGTTCACCAGGATACACGGTTATTCTAGGCGAGGAACTCCGTCTCGCCTTTGAAAACCAATCATTAGATGGTCTATTCAGGGATGTTGTAGCATCAATCGTAATCAGTCCTGATAATCCAGTACCATCACCATACTTTAGCGTGGTCGGGACGGTTAACCAAGGAATTGATACAAACACGCCAACTACTGATTTCGGCGCAGGTGAGTTCGTCAACGTAAGATTTTGGCAACAGAGTACCCTAAATATCGGGACTTATACTGCATATCTGCGATTAGGAAATCCCCACGGCTTTGAAATTTTCGTACCAATCACCTTTACTGTTGACGATTACGAAACAGTCTTTGCTGATGCCAATCACCTTTACTGTTGACGATTACGAAACAGTCTTTGCCGACGAAAACCATAACGAATTTGAAGAAATTGATCTTAGTGAAATATTGGGTGAGGAAGGCGCAGAAGGTTTCGTAGTAGGTGAAGATTTCTTATACGAAGCTACCGATGACGATTTAACCTTCAACTTTACAATTCGCAACAACTCCCCAACGGCGATTTCAACGACAGGGGTTGTGCTTGAAAGTTGTATCACTCCACCAGTTCCACAAGAACTCGCTGATGATGAGATGTTAATTCAATCATTTATCGACTTTTTGGCTGATACTGATAGTGCAACTCCAAACGGGGTTATTACGCACTGTCCTGCTTCACCGTTTGTTTTACTAAACTTACCTGGCTCAGAGGCAAACCCTGGGGCGGTTGCTAATATTATTGGTGACAACTTATATACATTAAGCGTACAACCACGACGCGACCTCGCTCCAGGTCTGCACTATGATTACATTATCATTACTGGAAACTTCGGGTTTGTCCGCCGGGTAAGGGTCGAAATTTATGTTGAAGTTGTATATCGATACGTAGACTTTGATCTTCAAGGTGGAATGGATCCTGCTAATGAGGATTTTGATACACAAAGACTCAGATTTAACACAACAGCTACTGAGCCACCGACGATTCCGACAAAAGTTGGATATTGTTTCTTAGGTTGGCACACCGTTCCGATGGTCGTGGATGATGATTGCGACGAAGATTGTTATTACGATGACGATGATTATGGTGAAGAGGAAGTAGAACCGATTGGGTTGTTCACGAGATTCTTGAACTTCCTTGGATTCAATCTAGACACCTATGATAGTAGTGGAGCTTGCTTAAACCTGCCGCCTGATAGTCCATTATTTGACACATTATTCGATTTTGACGATACTCAGATTACACAAAATACGAGGCTATACGCGCACTGGCATGTTGATCCAGTAAGAGTTACATTTGTGGCTGGACCAAACGGGCAAATTGCACTGCCAAATAATCCAGTCTACGTGCGCTTAGGATTAACACTTACTGACCGTGCTAATTATTTAGAAGTTGATGTAGACGATTTAATACCAGAGCCAGTTGCTGATCATAATTTTGAGTTCTTACATTGGACAAGTAGTAATCCAAATCATCGAATACTAGAAGAAGAGTGCGATGATGATGACGAAGATGGTTATTATGAGGATGATTATGGCATTGGTGGGTATAGTTATGAAGAAGACGAGGAATGTGAAAATGTTTATCGTTACTGGTTTACTGCAGATGAAATTGCCGAGCTAATACTTACCGGACATACAGAATTTACTGCTCACTTTGTGCCAATTGGTAATGTTCTTACATTCACAAAAACGAATGACTATTTATACCTAGACATGAACGCAATGTATCCAAATCATCCGAATTTATTAGGTCTACCAGGTGCGCATTTCGAATTAAGGCGTAGGCAGCCAGATGGTAGTTGGGGTGGAGTAATCGAAACTGCTATAAGTGACGCAAATGGAAATGTAACGTTTACTGAATTATTGACTGTTGACGGAGTGTACCAGTTGCTTGAAACATGGGCTCCAGCTGGATTTAGTAGGCCTCATGGTTACTGGGAAATTCGTTGGGTTGAGGAGTTAATTCTTTTTGAAGGAACAGTTAACGAAATTACCGTTGATGAAGGATTCACATTCACAGCGGTAGGTACTGTATCTTTAATTCCAGCAGTGCGACATGCGGTTCGGACTTATGAAGGTGAGCAAACACTGTATTACTATATTGGAAATTTCCCGATAATCGAACTACCAGCTACTGGTGGGTTTGGTTCAGTGCTATTAACTTTAATTGGTGGCCTATCTTTGATGTTTGTTGTTTTACTCTACGTGCGCCAGAAGGTAACTGAGGAGCGGATTTGATAAACGCAAAATAATTTGGTGGTGATTATCATGGAAATAGGAATGACAGATAAACAATTCAATGCATATGTTCGAAAGCTTAAAATGCAGTTAGAAAAAGCTATCAAAGAGCAAGATTGGAGTCTTGTTGAAGAACTCTCACAAGAACTGTAACGTGATTTAGAAGATTAATTGCGTTTACGAATTTTTGTATATGTGACGATAAAAAATTGAGTCTAGCGTTTTAAACAATACTAGGCTCATTTTTTTTATCTATAAACTGACTCGTCACGAAAGTATAGACCAAAATCATCCAAATTTTTAAGTCTAGCCGAAAAAGTCAATTAGATGCGTTATCAAAAAAAGTGTTTGTGAATAAAATGCGGCGTATCAAGGAGTTTTGTTCACAAAAATGTCACATTTGAACAACAATGAATCAATATCGATGTTTGAGGGGCTTGACAAAAACAGACTACTGTGCTAAAATAGAAGTGTAGTATTCTACTGAGATAACATGAAATTAGGATCTAGACGATTATAAAAATATTATGTGAGGAGGAAAAAACGATGAACAGGAAGTTTTTGAAAAGATTATCAAAAATCTGGCTTGCACTGTTATTGATTTTTGGGCATATTGATGTCATTATACATGCAAGTTTTATAGAGGCAGTGGATAGTGAATACATTGTGGATGATGAAGTTTACGATGAGTTTTATTTTGCTGTTGAGGAAGAGGGATATGAGTATTTTGAGGATGAACTTGAAGTGGAAGATGAGGGGGATATAACTGAGGTATTTGCAACGCCGCTTAAGTTTGTTTATCCTGATTTTGTTGTGGGGGATGATGATGATTTGCAGTTTTTGCCTGTGCAAGTGCTGGCGGGGGTGACTACGGAGATTACTGATATTTCGATTCGTATCGAGGCTAGTGCTAGCAGTGCGGTAGTTTTTGAGTATGAAAATTTCGGATTGATAAGTGATTTGGTACTACCGCCAGGGTCGGTGAATGTTATTAATTTGCGACCGATTAAAGGACTTGCTAGTAGAGAGTATCTTAATACGCTAATAATTGAGGGAAGTGGAGGAATTATTTTAGAAATCCCATTAGCGGTCCAGGTTATGGAAGCTGTAGAAGACGTGGCATTGCCGGTAGAAGATGACACACCTGACATCGATGTAGAGGTTGTCAATTTACCAGTTGTCACACCTAGCGTTGATCACTTCATCTATCCCACCACCATTTCAGGTTGGGCCTACAATAGCTTGCCCTTTCAAAACATCTCATTTTTAAATGAGACACTTTTTGCTGCAACAAATGTCCAGGTGAGCATTGTTCCAACGGGAGATACAACCGTGGTCGCGTTTGAATATTTCGGTCATGGACTTGGAGTTGGCCCTGGCGGTGGTGTCTTTAACGGAACAACCAGCATTATGCCAAATGGTAATTTTTCTCATGTTCGGTTAAGACCAGCCCATGAAGTCATCGCAGGCACCCATACAAACATGTTAATTTTAGAAGGAGATCATGATTTTAGAATCGAAATTCCTTTGACAGTGACCATTACCCAGCACCCAGGTGGTGTGGCAAATCCACCAATTTTTGAGTGGCCTGATTTAGAAGAAGGATATTTACCAGTTAATCAGCTGCATGCATTAACTGGCCCCAACTATATCAATTTCACAGCACCTCGGCCAATTTTAAATGTCACCCCAGATCGGATATTTTTTGCCAGTGGTGTCAATTCTCCTTTTGAAATTAATCGTGGCTTACATACTGGTTTAGGAGGCGGAAGTGCCACAACCACAATCGGCATCACCCCCACTGCCAATACAAATTTACGCGTTCGACCAGTGGCTGGCTTGACAGAAGGTGTCCATGAAGATGTGTTGATCATCGAAGGCGATGGTGGCGTTAGAATTGAAGTGCCATTTCGCATCACAATCCTTCCTTGGTCAGGGATTTTTAACTATACCGTCACCCCGTCCATTGATTTTGGCACCCGTTTGGTCCAATACCCTGCTTTTGTATTTGGAACAGAATTAAGCATGGTCGCTTTAACCAATCTTGACCCAATGGTTGCCATCACTGGTTTAACCCCAGAAAATCTTTCTTTTGATAATGAAGTCAATGGTGTATCAGCTTTTGAATTTGAGGCATTGGGATTTAGGTTAGGACTTAATCCCATCGGGACAGCCACTGGAACGGCACCTTGGCGAGACCATATCACACCATTCACACCACAAGCAAGCGGCTGGTTAGAGCACACTGGACAGATTAGAGTGAGGCCTCGTGTTGGCTTACCAGCTGGTGTTTATACAGACACTTTACGCATTAGAGGAGATCGTGGTTTTGAAACAACTGTTGCGCTAAGATTTGAGGTTGAAATGCCTCCGGCTGATGTGACAGTCACGCCCACATCATGGACATTTATGGACGAATATGAAGGGTATCAATTTAATTCTGCAAACAATTTCGTTAGGGGTTGGCAAGAGTTCCTGTTTGAAAATCACACACCTACTAATCAACCGGCAACTTTAGCATTTGAACTTGGGGAAGATTCACCTTTTGCAATTCATCGAAATTTAACGGATAATACATTATTAAATCCAGTTGGTAGTGCAACAATTAGAACATTTTTGAGTGCAACAATTCCTACTGGACTAAGAATTATTCCAAGAAATGATTTGCCAGTTGGCACCCATACGGATTATTTAATTGTAAGCAATGCATATGGCATGAATATTCGAATACCACTGAGTTTTACAGTTAGACCAATGCCTCTTGACCATGACCCGTTAGTCATTGCAAGGCCAGGCAGAGTGCACCATTTTCCAACAAGACAAGTGGGCGAATTGTTTCACCATCATGCTGATAATGTGGGTCCGACAACCGTGAACTCTCCTTGGACAGAATTTAGAATTTTTAATCATCGAGGAACGACAACTGCGTTTAATATTACTGGTGTTACGGCTCGTTTTGCCCAAGGGGAAGATTCGCCATTTTCTTTCAATCGAAATCTCGGGAACGGAACAGGCACAGGATTAACTGGTGGTACAGTTACAATTGGTCATTCAGGTGTTGCTGGAACAGCTATTGGTGCAAATGTTCGTGTGTGGCCTAATGAAGGTTTACCCATTGGTGTGCACCGTGATGTTCTTATTTTAGAAAATGCCACAGGATTCAGAAAAGAAATTATTTTATACGTCGAAATAGCTGAGTCAGATTTAACCATCAATGTGACTGATATCCTTTGGCCAACTCGCCACGTAGGATATGCGAATAATACATCAGTCGCCAATATAAACAACTCGACTCATGTAATGACTGGACTTGCTGAAGTATTGATTACAAACAATGGCATTGCGCCTATTACAGTGCCATTATGGGGCAATAATGAATACACCATGGGCTACTTTGATCATGGATTAACTGACCCGTGGGTGGTTGTATCTCGCGGTACAACAGCCAATACTGTCAATTCTGCTACCACATCAACAGCAGTCACAACCATTAATCCTGGTGCAACAGTTGGCATGAGATTTCAAACAATGCCAAATTTAACCCCTGGCATTTATGAAGATACATTTAGATTAACGGATATTTTAGGCAACCCAATTGGAGAAGTTAATTTTAGCTTTGAAGTTCGTGAGTGGAACTTAGGATCAGGCATTCCAGATGCAATCGAATTTGACTCTCGCCAAGTGGGCTACATCATCAACCAACATGCCAGCACCTCAACCACTGCCCATGGTACCGATGCCTATATTTTTAACGTAACGAACATGCTCGCTGATAACAACCTAGAAGCGACGCCACAAATTTTACTCCCTATATTTGAAAGTCAATTGCTTAACCCTGGATCAATTTCGCCTTTCGTGGCCCATATGGCTGGAACAAGCACCACTGCAACCAACGGTCGACAAGCAATCCAACTCGATGGCAATCGGAACTTCTGGGTCCGTCCAAGACAAGGCTTAACACCAGGACTTCATGAAGATTACTTAATCTTTACAAGTGCCAGAACGCCAGCTGATTCCCCACTATTGCGTATTCCAATCTCCATTTATATATACGAACCAGACGTTGTAGTCCGTGAAAATGGCAGCGTCATCGACCCAGCAGACGGCATCACATTTTCAGACCGAATGCCTGGTTACACCCTTGATGAGCACAACACAAACGACTTTATCCGCCTATCCTTTGAAAATTTAGGCGCAAACCCATTTACAGCCTTAACAGCAACCATTTTACAACCTGACTTATCAGGACCATCAACTGCGTTTAGTGTCATGACAGGCATCATGCCGGGCGCTAACGAATCGGCGACTAATGTGACGATCTTGCCTGTTGATGGCATGGTGAACTTGCGGATTTGGCAACGACTTGACTTACCAATCGGCACCCACGAAGCTGTCTTAAGACTCGGGAACAATTACGGATTTGAAGTCTTTGTCCCCCTCACCTTTACCGTGGAAGACTTTGACACAGAATTTTTTGACGTTCAATTTGAAGCACGACTGGAGGACTTCGTCTATGAAACCCAAACAGCTGAATTTACACTCAGAAACAACTCCACAACACCTGCATTTATCTACAGCGCAACCCTCGAACGAGGGAATGATTCATCGTTTGTATTAATCGGTGTCGCCGAGACACTGGGGACCATCGTAGGTGATGACATTCTGCGATTTGATGTTGCAACCAAAGCAGATTTGCCAGCAGGTTTGCATTATGACTACATCATCATTCGCGGAAATTTCGGTTTTGAGCGTCGGGTTCGTGTGGAATTTCAGGTCCTGCCGGTGTATCATAACCTAAACTTCCATCTGCAAGGTGGCACAAATATTAATGCAGATTTTGAAGAAAATTTTCTTTTAACTCAACCGGTTCGACTAAACCAGCCTGCTACGCGTCCAATGATCAACCCCACGCGAATTGGGTACTATTTTACCGGGTGGTTCGAGACGGAAACAGGTGGGGATTTGTTTGATTTCACCCATGGGTTCACGCGAATTTTTGTGGCGGAAAATGGCCGACTAAACGAAGATAGTGAATACGAAGTGGACATTTTTGCCAGATGGAACGATTCGTATCACAACATCTCATTTCATTTACACGGCGGCAGTGGCGACTTTCTTGACCAAACCATTCGCGACGGTGCCTATGTAGAGATGCCAGATGATGACCCGGAAGCCCCAATTGGTTACTATTTTGCGGGTTGGTTTGACGAGTCAACTGGTGGCGAATTATTTGATTTTGACGCGCCTGTTATTAGGTTAAACCCAAGCGACATTGTCATTCATGCCCGCTGGTTGCCTCTTTATCACGACGTGGTATTTGAACTCCAAGGTGGCAGCGGCGACTTCCCTGCTTTAGAAATTCGTGATGGTATTTGCTTACTAGAACCGTCGCAACCAACCCCACCGACAGGCTATTTATTCCGCGGGTGGTACACTGCACCAGATGGCGGAAGCCCATTTGATTTTAACGCCCCAGTTCGTGGTAATGTGATCATTTACGCCAGATGGATGCCAATTACAAGTATGATGATCACCTTTAACCCAAATGGCGGAACAATTCCAGGCTATCCAGCAAATGCCACGCGAATTGGCGAAATTGGCGAAACATTAGGACTTCATATGCCAGAAATACCAACGCGAGCAACCTACTATTTTGCCGGGTGGTTTACAGATGAAGGCGTAGCATTTACCGCAGATACTGTCATTACAGGGGAAATGACGCTTTACGCCAGATGGAATCCGCTTTATCACGAGGTAGTGTTTGATTTGCACGGCGGTACTGGCACATTCCCGATGCAACAAGTTCGCGATGGGCAGGTAGCGACGATTCCAATTGCGACACCGAATGCGCCAACAGGATATTATTTCGTTGGCTGGTTTAACGCACCAACAGGCGGCGCAGAATTTGATTTCACAACACCAATTACAGAGAATACAGTAATCTATGCAAGATATGCTGGGATTTATCGTGAAATTACATTCGAACTCGAAGGCGGAAATATTGCAAATAATAATGCATCAGTCATTCGATTAGTGCGCGATGGTTTAACAATTACAACTTCGCAAATACCACAAAATCCGCAAAGACAAGGGTATGAATTTGTAGGCTGGTATAGCAATGGGATTATTGAAGAAGACGAAATTGTCACACCTTTGGTAAACACAGCAGATATACCTTTTACAACAGAAACAATTGTGTCATACAATATGGTCGTTTATGCAAGGTGGCAAGAGGCAACTATTTCACCAACAGAACCAACTGTTCCAACCACTCCAAGTGAGCCTCAGGAAACAGCGCCAACAAACCCACAAGAACCAAGTAATCCTAATGCACCAACCCCAACTCCACCAACCGAGCAACCGGGAAGTTCCCCACAAAATCCGACAAATCCAGCCTCAACTAGCACCCCAGAACCAACTGTTGGTACTGCCCAAGAAAACAATAGAAATTCAGGAATGGCATTACCGCAAACTGGAACAGCTATTGCTAATATTGGATCAATCGGAATGGGGATTTCCGCACTAGCAACAACTGTGACAATCATAAGAAAAGCACGTCTAACTAAAAAAAGCACTCAAATGTAGAAAAATGAGTGCTTTTTTGCTTACGCTACAAACTGCTTTCCCGTTTAATTAACTCAGAAGGGATAGATATTTTTTTAGCAAGTCGCCGATTAGTTTTAATTTTCTCGCACAGCGTTTCCGCAGCAGTTGTCCCGATATGATAAGTGTTTAAATCAACAGTCGTAAGAGTCGGCGTTGTATATTGCGAAAGAGGAGTATTGTTGTAGCTAATTATCGAAACTTCGTCTGGAATTTTAATGTTATGTTCATTTAACGCTCGTAAGCAACCGATAGCGATCGTATCAGAAATTACAATATAAGCAGGCTGAAGTTTTCCATGTTTGATAATGTTAGACATAATTTCATAACCAGAATCCGCATTAAAATCTCCCTGATAAATCGTGTCGTGATTTACATGCTTATAATTCAAAAACGTATTCAAGCGAGTATCATTCATCTGTACACTATCATCAAGCGTCGGTTCAATCCCGCTAATGAAGCCAATATCAAAAATTCCTAAATCATTTAAATATTCAAGCACATCAGTTGTTGTTTCTCTTAAATTCACTATGACAACATCAATTTCAGGATGTTTCGTATAACTATCGACGAGCACAAAGTGGGGACTTAATAAGTGAAGATGAGAGACCTCAGAAGGAGAATACTTGCCCAAAGCAATCAAGCCATCAAGATTTTCGTCCTTGATTTTATTATAGGAGTCCTCAAGAAGGTAAAATAGTTTTAGTTCGATCCCATGTAATTCACAATATTCGTTTATTGCTAGCCTGATCGACAAATAATATGGGTCGTTGATTTCATGCGCAACAGAATGCCAGTATGCTAAACCGATTGTCAGTTGCGTTTTTTCTTCAATTAATTTATCTTCGATGAGTTGATGACGCCAGCCTAAACCGCGATAATTCAGTTTTTCGGCGGTACTTAAAATAGTTAAACGAGTTTCTTCAGCGACGCTAAATGTTTGATCATGATTGAGTACTCGTGAAATTGTAGCGATCGAAAATCCTGTCGCAGTTGCGATATCTTTTAATTTTGTCATGGTGATGCCTCCTGAAATTTTAATAAAATGCCGAGCTTCCTAACTCCATTATAGCACAAATCGAGAAAAAAATGAAGTTTTTCTTGCATTTACTAAAATTATTTTACTAAAACTATTTACACGAGCCGAAAAATGTGTTATAATTACGAAGAAAGTGGTTTCTTTCTGAATAAGTTGCTGCAACAGGTAATAAAATTTTACTAAAGGCGAAAAAAGAGGTGAGATTTATGATAACTAAACAGTGGATAACAAAGGCGCTTGATGAGGCAATCATAAAAATAAACGAAAATGTGGATGACTTTTTTACACTAGTCCCAAGTCCAGCATCAGTTAATGGGCGTTACTTACAAGAGGAGAATAACTACTGGACTGCGAGTTTTTGGGTCGGGATTTTGTGGTTGGCAAAGGAGTATAAAAATAATTCGCAATTTGATGAAGTAATAAGAGCACAAATGACGGAATTCCAGCGACGATTAGATGAAAAAATTGGATTAAATACACATGATATCGGATTTTTGTATACTTTATCAGCAGTTGCAAGTTACCGTGTGACAAATGATGAAAGTTCGGCGAAAATGATTGTAGAGGCGGCAGATGAATTAATGACGCGCCATCATCCTAAAGCAAAAATCATTCAGGCATGGGGAAACCTTGACAACATTGATGAGCAAGGAAGGATGATTATAGATTGCAATATGAATTTACCATTATTATACGTTGCTAGCCAATTAACAGGCGATACAAAATACAAAGATGCAGCTTATAATCATGCCTTACAAGCTGCAAAATACATAATTAGAGATGATTTTTCAACGTATCACACTTACTACATGGACGTTTTAACAGGCGAGCCGAAATACGGGAGGACAGCTCAGGGCTATTCAGACGATTCATGTTGGGCAAGGGGGCAGGCGTGGGCGATTTATGGATTTGTTTTAAGTTACCTGTACACAAAAGACGAAAGTTTTTTAGAAAAAGCAGAAAAACTTGCTGATTACTTTTTAGCAAGACTCCCAGAGGATAGCGTATGTTATTGGGATCTTGAATTTACAACAGGTGAGGAAGAACGTGACTCATCGGCGGCTGCCATTTTAGTTTGCGGCTTGTTAGAACTCGCTAAACATTTACCTCTTAGCAACGAAAAAAGAGAGCATTACAATAACGTGGCACTAGAAATACTGCATTCATTAACGAAGTATTATACAACGATTGATGATGAGGATTCAAATGGTTTACTAAAACATGCCGTTTATGCAAAACCGGATGGTAAAGGAATAAATGAATGTTGCATCTGGGGAGATTACTTCTATATGGAAGCACTAATGCGGGTGTATAAAAGCTGGAATAGCTACTGGTAAGGAAGTGATAAACGATGCATAATGAAAAATTAAAAAATAATCCCCTCGCAACGAAAAATGATGCTAAACGAGCCCTTTTAGACCTAATTGCCCCGCTTGATAAATATATGGCTACAAGCAAGTATGGGTTAAAATATGATTCAGGTGGCGCACACTGCAAAGAACTCACACGGGAAGTCGAAGCATTACTTAGACCTCTTTGGGGGATTGCACCATTTATAGCTGGCGGCGCACGTCATGAAATGTGTGATGTCTATCTTGAGAAAATAAAAACTGGAGTAGATCCAAAAAGCCCTTCTTATTGGGGCACAATATCTAACCGTGATCAACTAATGGTAGAAATGGCGTCGATTGCAACAGGAATATGTATCGCAAAAGAATATTTCTGGGATTCGTTAACGCAAATTGAACAAGACCAATTATACAACTGGTTGGATCAAATAAATAACTACGAAATGCCCCCAACAAATTGGTTATTCTTTCGCATACTAGTCAACTTAGCCTTTAAAACTTGTGACAAAATATACTCTCAATCTCAAATTGATGACGACCTTGCCGCACTTGACTCATATTACCTAACTGATGGCTGGTATGTCGACGGTTATCCTGATCAAGTTGATTACTACATCCCATTCGCTTTTCATTTTTACGGGCTATTATATGTCAAGATTGTTGATAATGAACAAGATGAATATGTTAGTAAATTTAAAAATCGTGCCACGAAATTCGCTAAAAGCTTCTCCCATTTCTTCACGAAAGATGGTGTTGCAATCCCTTATGGTCGTAGCTTAACTTACCGTTTTGCGCAGTGTGCATTTTGGGCAGCGCTCGCCTTTGCAGACGTAGAAGTCTTGCCGTGGGGTGAGGTGAAGCATTTGTGCTTAAGTAATTTAAGGCACTGGTTTAATCAGACGATATTTTCAGCAAGTGGCGAATTAACCGTTGGATACAATTATCGAAATTTAATAATGGCAGAAGGTTATAATGCTTATGGATCGCCTTACTGGGCACTGAAAAGTTTTATATTTTTAGCAATTGATGAAAAACACCCATTTTGGACATCAGAGGAAATTGTGCCGCAAACACAAGATCATTTAGTCATACCATCTATGCGCGCAATTATTCAAAAAAGTGAAGATGCAAACCAAATTCAAATGTTTACGATGGGGCAACACTGCGAAGGACACGCTCACGTTGAAAGTAAATATGAAAAATTTGTTTACTCAACAGCGTTCGGCTTTAGTGTTTCAAAAGGTGTATTATCACTTGCGCAAGGAGCATTTGATAACACACTCGCCATAAGTCGTGATGATAGCGCATATTGGCAAATAAGATATGGCGTTAAAAGTTATGACATTCATCAAGACTATTTAACATCAGTATGGCAGCCGTTTAAAGGTTGTGTTATTAGGACATATCTTATTCCGTTATGCCCGTGGCATGTAAGAATTCATGAAATTATTACTGATAATGAAATTCAACTTGCTGACGGCGGATTTGCATTTGATGTCGCAAAAGGTTTCAAGGCTCAAATAGATGGTACAATTGCAAAATGTGAAAATGAATTAATGATTAGTAGCATAACATCGCTACTTGGACAATCTGATGCAGATATCGTATATACAGAACCAAATACCAATATTTGTTTTGATAAAGCAGCAATCCCGACACTTAAAACAACAGTAAAACCAGGAAGGTCATTAATCGCATCAGCAGTTTTAGGCGCAGTTGGGGCTGGTTGCAATAAACATTTATCAGCTGAAATAAATCTTGGCGTGCAAAATGATGCATATATCATTAAATATAAAAATCGTGAAATAACAATTATGCGAAAGTAGGTGCGAGTAATATGTTAGGACTTTTTAGCCTCGATTCAAAATTATACAGATTAGGCGTTAGAATTTGTGACATTTTACTAATCGGTTTTATTTGGACTATCTTCAGTCTCCCTCTAATAACAATCGGCGCCACAACAACTGCCCTTTATTACGTTTGTACCAAAAAGCACTCAGGCGATGACATCTATATCATCAAAAATTTTTTAAAAAGCTTTCGTGAAAATTTCGCAAAGGCCACAATAATCTTCTTAATAATCATTACCGCCATCATGCTAATTTGGATTAACTTACACATTTTAAACCAGATGGACTGGGGCTACCTAAATCGTCCTATTAGTGCAATATTATGGGTAGTATTATTTCTCGTGCTGCTGGTCTCTACTAATGTATTTTGCATACTTTCAAGATTTGAAGTAAACATATCATCAGCAATAAGGGCAGGCTTATTTATTGGATTTCGAAACTTTTTTACAACAATTACGAACTGGATGACCTTGCTTGCGATAATCCTTGCTTCATTTTTTGTACCAATGATTTTATTATTTATGGGTGGCATGTATGTATACTTTACGTCCTACGCATTTAATCGACTATTCAAAAAGCATTCAAACGAATTTTTGAAACCATAAGGAGAGACTGTTATATGGAGAATGTAAAAGTTAAAAAACACCGTACATTAGCGTATTGGAAAAATTACGGAGCTAAATATTGGAATGTTTACCTCATGTTACTATTACCAATGGTTTTTGTTTTCATCTTTAGTTATATCCCGATGGTTCATCTAGTGCGAGCTTTTGCTAGAAATAATACCATCGCACCTGTAACCGGTTTGACATGGGTTGGTCTTGATAATTTCCGTGAAGCATTTATGCTACCAGCCTTTAGAAATGCCATTAGAAATACCTTGATGTTTAGTTTTCTTGACTTGCTAATCGGATTTCCAGCACCAATTGTCTTAGCATTAATGCTTAACGAGTTAAAATTTGAACGATTTAAAAAAATCACTCAAACCTTGTCATACTTACCACACTTTATCTCGTGGATCATTGTTGGAGGACTAGCAACAGCATTATTATCAAGTCATTCAGGAACAATTAATATTATGCTTGAGAATATGGGATTTGAGCGAATATTATTTCTTGAAACACATAGAAATTGGGTTATAACAAACATGGTATTTTCTGTTTGGCGCTCAGTTGGTTGGTCATCAATCATTTACCTTGCTGCCATAACAAATATTAATCCAGAATATTACGAAGCAGCAGAAATAGATGGGGCTTCAAGATTTAGAAAAATGTGGCACATAACCTTACCAGGTATAAGACCAACAATCATCATATTATTTACCTTGGCACTTGGTGGAATACTTGGAGCGTCTCTTGATAGATTTATGGCACTTGAAAATAGCTTTGTAAGGGGACCTGCAGGAGTAGCAGATGTAATATCGACATTTGTCTATAGATGGGGTATTACAAATCAACAATTTGCCCTATCAACAGCAATAGGATTATTCCAGTCGACTATTGGAATGATTATGTTACTATCAGGAAACTGGATAGTTAGAAAACTTGGTGGCGATGGCTTTTGGTAAGAGGAGTGAGAGCATGGAAAAGAATAAAAGTAAATATTACAAAAATAAGATAACAATTGGCGATGTATTAATAACGCTTGTGATGTTAATATTAGCAGCCGTTTGCGTATTGCCACTGCTTCATGTAATCGCCGTCTCATTTAGTAGCCCAGGAGCACTTATGAGAGGAAGTATCACAATTTTTCCAGTAGAATTTCAAGTCCAAGCATACCTTGACATAATAGGTGATGGTCGCTTCATACGAGCACTAATTTGGACAATAGTACTAACAGCAACAGTAGTAATAGTTAACCTAGTAATGACAGTATTAAGTGCCTTCCCGCTGACGTACAAAGAACTAAAGGGAAGAAAAATTATTACCTTCTACTTTATCTTTACAATGATGTTTGGGGCAGGGCTAATACCAGGATTTATTTTAAATCGACAGTTAGGACTAATTAACAACCCACTGGTTTTAATAATCCCAGGGAGCTTATCAATCTTTAATTTAATAATAATGCGCAACTTCTTTTTAGGAATTCCTACAAGCTTAAAAGAATCGGCAGAAATAGATGGAGCTAGCCCGATAACAATTTTATTTAAAATATTTGTCCCATTATCATTACCGAGTTTTGCAACCATAGGTTTATGGGTAGCAGTGGGGCGCTGGAACGGTTTCCAAGATGCACTGTTTTTCTTACCAGGAGCATCAGAATGGCATCCAGTGCAATTATTACTATTTAATATCCTGCAACAAAACACATCAGTTGACGTTGCCGATCCAGGATCAGCCACAGCGATGGCTCCAGGATGGGGGCGTATACTTGAGCGAGCGAGTATTGTTGTTGCATTAATACCAATATTATGTGTTTATCCTTTTATTCAAAAGTACTTTGTAAAAGGAGCGACACTTGGAGCAGTAAAAGGATAAGTGGGTTTGAAAGTGTGCAATTTACTAGTAGTTTGAGGCTGGTGAGTGTAAGTCGCATTTGACTTTGGCAGTACAGGTAACACAAGTAAGACAATAGGTGCAAGACACCTGAAAGGCGGAAAGTAAAATGAAGAAAAAATTATTATTAGCGGTATGCTTTTTGGCAGCGGTTTTAGTGTTTACAGCGTGTAATGGCTCTGATGATGAGCCTAGCGTAGGCAACGCTCCAGGTAATAATGCGGGTGGCGGAGGCGGAACAACTGTAGATGCAGAGTCAGGTGATGACGGCTTACCAGCAGGAATGTATGTTGATGAGCATGGAAATTACCGATTTACAGAAACACGTCATATTTCTGTTGCATTATGGAATCGTCTAGATGAAGTTGAAACAAGTGATACGTACTGGGCACAGTGGATAATTGATCAAATGCTTGAAGTGCACAACATTAGTGTAGAATTTGAAACAACAACTCGTTGGGGTGAAGGTGGAATTCACTCAGTTAGACTCTCAGCTGGAACAGCGCCAGATATTGGTTACACGCAAGATATGAATATGGTTAGAACGATGGGAAGTATGGGCGGAATGGTCAATCTTTACCCGTGGCTTACTACTTATGGACACATGTTTCCTAATATGTATAACCTTGCAACAGAAGAATATATTTATTGGGAGCTTGATCCAGTAGCAGAAGAATTATGGGCTATAACTGGAAGACGAACGAATCTTGGTATTCCTCACTTGGCAACATTTATCAGAGAGGACTGGTTAAATGCTTTAGATTTGCCAATACCTACGACGCTTGAAGAGTATGAAGCAACGTTAATCGCCTTTAGAGATCGCGCAAGTGAATTACCTGGCGTGGGACAGGATGTACGAGTTCGTAGGGTTGTGCAACAAGCAAATGAAGCAGAAGGGATTGAAGAGGAATACATCTACATTGAACTTAACATTTCACCAGAGGATATTATTCCGAAATATGTTGTTGGTTTGCAAAGGACAACAGGGGTATATGATTCGTTTATTCCGCACAATATTAGCGAAAGAGAGCGATTTATTACAAGCTTTGGTTATTTAGCTAATGAGCATGCGGCACGAGAAATGATGCGCGTATTTAACCGTTGGTTTAATGAAGGATTAATTTATCAAAACTTCGTGTTAGCTGAAGGAGTTAATGAAGGTGATATGGTGCGCTTAGGACTTGTTGGTTCAATTAATCAAATGTGGGACCAGCCATTTAGACCAGCTGACGGATGGACAAGAATTATGCGAGAAAACGTTGGTGATGATGCGAACTGGATTGCAATTTTCCCATTTGAGAATGATCAAGGTGTAAATAGAAAATTCACAGGTGGATTAAATGACCGCTCAATTTTCTTCCCGGATACTAATACAGAAATTATGGCATCGTTATTATACTTAGATTTCATGAGTAGACCAGAAACGCTAGATTTCTTACAATTCGGTTTTGAAGGTATTCATCATGAAGTGTTAGATGGCGGTTTATTTGGAGTACTTCCAAGTCAATACTGGCCAGCTGAAAAAGATATGAGTGGAGCGCGAAATTTCGATATTATCCCATTAATAAATGGTGTATGGTTTGACCTTGTTGATCAAGAGCGTGCATTTAGAACAGCAGCACTTGCTTATCCTGGAATCGCACCAGAGTCAATCATTGATACATTAGATATCATTATGGAAAATACTTATATCTTTAGACCAGTAAATGTTAGAACCATTGATGCAGAAGAGGGACGCCTTGGACCACTACAAGATATTGCCTTCCAGATGTTTGACCGTTTAGTAGCAAGCCCAGACGTAAATCAAGATAATTTTGATGAAATGTTTAACGCAGAATACGCAAACTTCTTAGCAACAGGAGCTCGTGCAATTATGGAAGAGCGTGAACAGGCATGGATTGAAATGTTTGGTGATGTAGAGAATATGCCAGGCAGATAAGTGAAAAAAATATAAAGAAAAACTCATCTTGATCAAGGACAAAATCAAACAAGATGAGCTTTTCTTTAGCAGTATGAGGAGCGAGGCAAATGATGGTTGATAAAAGTAAATATAGCTCGGAATTTTACCGCCCACTAATTGATGAATTACATGAAGAAGTTGGCAAAATATTAGCGAGAGGTAGTATTTTGCCACAAATGAGCTATGAAGCGATGAACTCATTTCTTGAAGATGGCAAACGCCAAAAATCAGAAGAAATTTACTTTGCAAGAAGAAAAGAAGTAGTTGCAATGGCTCTTTATTTACAAATTAAAGAAGATGAGATAGTACTTGAGAAATTCAAAAACGCAGTGTGGGATATTTGTCTTGAATACTCATGGGCGTTGCCTGCTCATTATAAATCAGACCAACATAACCAAACTGTTGACTTATTCGCAGCAGAAACGGCGCACATGATGGCAGAATTTACCGTTATTTTTGGTGATAAATTTGATAAATTATTACTTAATGAAATTAATGCTCAAATAATGAAGCGTGTCTTACAACCATTTGAAGAATTTGTTTGGGGCTTTGAAAAACTAGAAAACAATTGGAGTGCAGTATGTGCTGGCGCCATTGGCATGACGGTTTTAGTAATGGATTTCGAAGATGATTTTAGAGAGGGTATTTTAAGGCGATGTTTAAAAGCAATGGAATATTTTCTGGCAGGGTACGGTGATGATGGTTGTTGCACAGAAGGGATTTCATATTGGGTGTACGGCTTTGGATTTTACGTTTATTTCGCACAACTTTATCAACATTACACAGGAAATGAGATTCTAAAAGGTGAAAAAATTGAAGCAATTGCCGCATTTGCTGGACTGACACAAGATAATAACGGACAATTTTTGATGTTTTCTGATGCGATGCCAAAAACAGTCGTTCCAACAGGACTCGGCACATATTTAAATGATAAATTCGCAAAATCTGGGCTGCATTGTGAATTAATAACGAGCTTCCACTTTGATCACTGCTATCGTTGGGCTCATTTAAGCAGAAATTTATGGTGGAGTAGAGAAGATGGAACAAAATCTGGACAAAAAAAGACAGTAAATCACTATTTCTCTTGCGCTCAGTGGCTCGTTTACAAAAAAGAATCACTCTATTTCGCAGCCAAAGGTGGACATAACAACGAATCTCATAACCATAACGACTTAGGCAGCTTCGTATTCGGAATTGGTGCTAAATTAACATTTGTCGACTTTGGTGCCGCAAGTTATAGTGCTGATTATTTCGGTGATAAACGTTATGAATTTTTGCAGTCTAGGAGCGATTGGCACTCAGTAGTAACGATAAACAATAACGAACAAATTGCCGGTCCGAATTACCATGCGCAAATTATAAAACACCAAACAGACGAAACTGGATTTGAATTCATCTTAGATTTATCAAGCGCCTACAAAGAACAAACAAAAATAGTTAGAACTTACAGAATTGAGGAGGCTTCGAAAAAATTGACGATACTAGATGAAACTGATGCGACAATTTATGGTGCAAATTTTGTAACATATGAAAAACCTTACGTTGGCGATGGAGAAATCATCTATAAAGACTTGAAAATGCTTTATGATTGTGGTATCATGGATGTTAGAGTCGAGGAAGCGGTGTTGATAAATCACTTTAATGAGGAAGAGAGGGTTTATGCTTTGCGGTTTACAGCCATCGTGAAACAGGCGAAATACAAATTTGAAATAATGTAGGTAGGAGTGGTTTAAAAATGAAGTATAATATGAATTGTAACAAAGAATTGCTAGCAGTTTTAGAAAATCCTGAAATTTTTAACATTAACCGAATCAAAGCGCATAGCGATCACCGCTATTATAAAACACTTGACGAGGCGAAAAATCAAGGTTCGATGCCGTGGCGACAATGTTTAAATGGGGTATGGAAATTTAATTATAGCACAAGTTTAGAAGATCGACCTATTGGATTTGAAAAACTCGATTATGATGTTGCGAATTTTGATAATATCAACGTTCCAGGCCATGTCGAACTACAAGGTTATGGACGCCCGCAATATGTAAATACTCAATATCCTTGGGATGGGCACGTAGATGTCGCCCCACCTTATATTCCTAAAACTTATAATCCGACTGCGTCTTACGTTCTTGATTTTGTCATTCCAGCTGACTGGCAAAATTCAGTGTATATCCATTTCGCAGGGGTTGAAACAGCATTTAATATTTGGTTGAATGGGGAATTTGTGGGCTATACTGAAGATTCATTTACGCCAAGTGAATTTGATTTGACGCCGTTTATAAACCGCACAGGTACAAATAAGTTAGCAGTTCAAGTGTATCGTTTTTCTAGTGCGAGCTGGCTTGAAGATCAAGATTTTTGGCGCATGTCAGGAATTTTTAGGGATGTATTTTTATTTACAAAGCCTACTGCTCATATTGAAGATATTTTTGTGAAAACTCCGCTTAATGCGACTTATGATGAAGCATTTGTGAATGGAGAGCTTCGTTTTACAAATGATGTTGATGCCGTGGTTTCTGTCTTACTTGTTGATGAAACAGGGACGGAAATTGCTGCACAAGTGAAAAATATAGCAAGTGATGCTACGAAATTCAGTTTGCAAGTCAAAAATCCTTATCTGTGGAGTGCAGAAAAGCCGTATTTATATTCGCTTTTAATAGAAGTGATGGTAAATGGTGAAACTGTTGAGGCAATTAATCAATCCGTTGGAATTAGGGAATTTAAGCTTGAAAATAATATTATGAAAATCAATGGTAAGCGTATTGTTTTTCGCGGTGTAAATAGGCATGAATTTTCTGCGACTCGTGGGCGTTCGATAACGCGTGAGGATATGGAATTTGATGTATTATTTATGAAAAGCCATAATTTAAATGCTGTGAGAACGTCACATTATCCAAATGCGAGTTATTTCTACGAATTGTGTGACAAATATGGACTATATGTCATTGATGAAGCGAATCTTGAAACGCATGGAACGTGGCAAATAATGGGGCAGTTAAAGCCTGAGATTGCAGTACCAAATGATGATATGAGCTGGCTTGGTGCAGTACTTGATCGAGCGGATAATGTGTTTTCTCGTGACAAAAATCATCCAAGCGTAATAATTTGGTCTTGCGGAAATGAATCATATGGCGGCGAGGTAATTTATAAAATGTCTGAATATTTCAGATCAGTAGATGATACGCGCATCGTGCATTATGAAGGTGTTTGGTGGGATCGTAGATTTAGTGAAACGAGTGACATGGAAAGTAATATGTATGCAACGGTTGAAACGATTCGAAACTATCTAAATAACGATCCTAAAAAGCCATTTATTAACTGTGAATACTCACATGCAATGGCAAATTCTTGTGGTGGACTTAAC
>JGI24703J35330_11748580_pt1 | contig 20859 bp, 18 predicted proteins | sample TergutNt197P1_FD_35330 | JGI IMG/M metagenome (IMG submission 35330)
CAAAAAGATTTTAATTTCAATGGGGGCTACGCCCCCAAGCCCCCTCGCTACAGTGGGCAAAGCCCACTTCCGCTCCGCCGCCGTTGGCGGCGCACCGCACTTCGTGCGGCGATAAAACGCGGCGTAGCCGCTTTTTAATTTTAGGCAAACAATAAATTTTTATACCGGCCGAGCCTACCTTGTAATTTGGATATAGCCTTAGTATGGATTTGAGAAATCCTTGATTCTGACACTTTCATAATGCTACTAATTTCCTTTAGCGTCAAGTCCTCGAAATAATATAAGGTAACAACTAGCCTTTCTTTTTCGGTAAGTTTTTCGATGGCTTCGGCAAGCATTTCTTTACGTTCTTGTCTTTCGGTTAGTTCTTCGGGCGAATCGGAGCGGCTTGCAACAAGAGAAGTGAATGATGATTCATAATTTTGTTCCATATAATCGTCGAGGCTTACGAGTGAAAGTACGGAAGATTTTTTAATTAGTTCCTGTGCCTCATCAATGCTAACCTCTAGTTTTTCAGCGAGTTCTTCTTCGGTTGGCTGGCGACCGAGTTTGTCTTCAAGCTGCGAGTAAACCTGCTCGAGTTGCTTATTTTTCTGTCTAAGGGTTCTCGGAACCCAATCCATTCGTCGAATGTGGTCTATAATCGCGCCGCGAATTCTAAATGAGGCATAAGTTTCAAATTTTACACCTTTTGCATTGTCAAATTTATCTATCGCGTCAATAAGCCCAAAAATTCCGTATCCGCACAAGTCGTCAAACTCAACATGCTGACCAACATGAACCAAGAGCCGCCCTGCCACAAACTTAACCAAAGGCGCGTAGTGTAAAATCAATTTTTCTTTTAATGCGGGGCTTTTGTTTGCAATATAAGCCTGCCACAAATTATCTAAGTTTGTCATGCCCGGCTATCAAACCCTTCAAGCTTTAGTCAAGGGGTACCATAAACGGCTCTTCCAGTGAATCTTCAAATACTTCTCCTATTACCGACGGGTCATCCAGCATAACGTCAGAAGGTTCAGCATTCTCATCATCAAAGCTTGCCATAAATTCCTGATATTCTTCATCTTGTGAGAAATCGTATTCATCATCAAAAGGTAAAAAAACTTTGTTAATCAAGATATTTCGGGCGATATGTCCTATTACATAGAACATAACGATGGCAGAGCTAACCCACATAGCCATAGTAAAAAGATTAAATGGCGGCCCAAAAATCCTGTGCCAAACAAATCCTGCCGCAAGCACCAACGCGGCTAAAATACTGATAATTAAGTGCGACTTGTTTAATTGATACGACATACTATCCCCACCTTATAAAGTCCTGATTCCTTGCCCTATTGCCTTTACCAGAAATCTTCCGTCGGCAGAGTAAAGCTCTACCGTTCGTCCGAAGCTTTCGCCTGTTTCCGAAGCTACAAGCGGAATACCGCATTCTTTGAGTGCCTTTATTGTAGCTTCTGTATTACGGTCGCCAACGCGCAGATTATCGTTTGTAGCGTTGAATGCAAACATTTGCGCACCGCCGGCGATTTTAGCCTTCATGTTTCTTTTTTTCGCGCCAAGCTTTTCCATTTCAAAAACCAATTTTATGATAGCAGTGTCTGCAAACTTGGCATCATTTGAATTATTATGAATAGCCTTAGAATCCGGCAGCATGATATGCGCCAACCCTGCTATCTTGGTTTGTGCATCATAGAGGGCAATTCCTATGCAGGAACCAAGCCCCAACGTCGTAAGAACACCAGGGGCTTTGGTAGCTTTTAAATCGGCCATACCCACAATAATCATACCAGCCGGCATATTACTCCACTCCTAGTGAACGTAAAATTCTATAAAATGAATGCAAATTAGGCACAAGAACAAAGCAACCCGATGTATCAACATCATCGACAGAAATCTTTGACTCAATGAAGAGCATTTTATCTGCCATTCTTCCGAATTCGCTTGCGGGAACCGAAAGGATTGCATTTGCCATATCCACGCACATATAAGGAATAGACAGCTTAATTTGTGCATTAGTAAGCCCTGAAAGCGAGGTTAAATATGAACTTAGCATAATATTGCCTACTTCTTCAACAACGGAACGCTCCATTTCACCAAAACTATATCTAGCGTCGCCTGTAGGCGGCGGCGTACCTATTACCAGCTCGGCAAGATTATGCGCCGCGTCCAGTTCCATAAGCTGCATCATCATACCTTGAATATTTCCCGACAATGAAACTAAAATCCCTACGATAACATTTTCCGGTCCACCCACAAAGTTAGCGACATTTTGGAAATCAAGCCAAGACACATTGGGAACAGGCATACTAACTTTTTTATTAATCATTTTAGAAAGTGCTGTGGCTGCATGGGCAGTTCCCATGCTTCCAATTTCTTTTAAGATATCCAGATGCATATCGCTGAATAAATTTTCCGCACTTTTCATCATTCCATCTCCTCAATACAACTACTGTCTTGGACGTGCCTTTTTCAACATTTCACGTTGCATTTTATACATAAACTGTATAATTTGTTCTTGGTCAGCTTCCGGCATCATCACAAAACGAATTCCGTATTGGTAAGAAAATTTTGAACCCTGCGGCAAATCCGTTTTAGAACGAACGTCGCCGAATGCAACCACCATTCCCTCACCAAGCGGAATGGAAATGTTTAAAAGATATCCGGTATGAAGGCTTTTATTTGTGAAAATTTTCGCACCGCCCGCGCTTAAATCGGATACTAAACCCTCTTCGCGCTCGGCTTGCTGACCACTTGCATAAATTACCGAGTACGTAACAGGTATGCCGCAGTTAAAACGAAAAGCGGAACGCCTTTGTATTTTTTCGCCTTCATCGAGAATGCGCAATTTAACAACATCAAACCCATCGACATCGCCATAAGACATCATGAGTACATTGAATCGATAAATAGCCCCGTCAGTTAGAAGCCTTAGAGTGAGATTTCCTCCAATTTTCAGGTAAACCGGTTTATTTTGTTCAACCGGAGCGTGGACTAATACCACGCGGCTTTCGGGTAACAAAACTTCAACTTTACACGTATATCCATCGTTAGGTCCGTCAGTCGGTCGTTGAATTTGCACACGTGCGCCCGATTTCAATAATTCGAGATACAATATAATGCCCCCCAAAATTCGGTCTACGCACTGAATTTTCCGATTAACTTCAGCACGAAATTTTGAATATTATTTTTCCTTCCCGTTTCCATATCCAGAAAATTTGCACATATATCTGCGTATCTGTTCGCACTTTCGGCGAAGGGATATTGTGTTGAAACAGGCTTTTGTTTACGAACGGCGCGTACCAAGTATGAGTCGTAGGGTATGCCTCCAAGTAAAATTAATTTTATGCCGAGAAATCTGGACGAAACACCATTTAATTTCTCGAACACCTCATTTGCTTCTGTATCGTTTACAATACAGTTTACCACAAGTTTTAAAACCCCGACATCCGGCATAGTTGTTTTCAGCGATTTTATTAGTGCGTAAGCGTCGGCAATTGCCGTAGGGTCGGGCGTAGTTACAACTATAGTATCAGAAGCCGCTCTGATAAAATTTGTTACTGCGTTAGAAAGCCCTGCTCTTGTATCTATTATAATGAAGTCTGCAATATCGTCTAAGCGTAAAAACCCATCTGTAAGGCGCAAAATCTGGTTGTCGGTTAGCTCTGTAAGTGCAGAAATCCCCGTACCGCCGGACAAAAACATACATCCCATAGGGCCTACAGTTAAGGCAGATTCCATATCAACAGTGCCGTTAATTACGTCGGCAACCGTATGCCTTGGGGCAACTCCAAGAAGAATTTCTACATTCGCAAGCCCAAAGTCCGCATCTATAATAACAACTCGCTTACCAAGTTTGCGCATTTGTATTGCTAAATTAATTGAGAAATTCGATTTCCCGACACCGCCTTTGCCGCTTGCCACAGCAACAACGCGCGCAGTCATCGACGATTTTTGCTTTACGGGCTCTGCCTCAATGCTCTGCTGATGCATTAATTCTCTAAGGCGTTTAGCTTGGTCAACTATCATTCATGACCACCTTCCACATATGGATGTGAGCCGCCTTCTGAAAGCCCAAGCAGCGATTTTGCAATTTTGTCAGGCTTTATCGCTTCTAAATCGTCGGGTACATTTTGTCCAAAGGTGACATATGCAGCCTTTTTCCCTGCAAGACAACAGATATTCATAAGCGCGCCGAGGGTTTCTGCCTCGTCTAGCTTTGTAAAAATCAAATTAAAGTCTGACAATTGGTCGAAAACATTTACTATTTTACATAAATCTTCATATTTTGTTGTTACGCTTGCGACTAAGTATCGCTTGCTATCGGGTGTTGCGTCAAGGAGAAGTTTCAATTCGTTCATGCTTTCTTTGTTTTTATGGCTTCTCCCGGCGGTGTCTACCAGTATTATATCGTTTTTCGCGCTAAGTGCGCGTAAATGGTCTTCCATTTCATTTGGATTGTAAACTACGCGAATGTCTAAACCTAGGATATCTGCATAAGTTTTAAGTTGCTCTACTGCGGCTATTCTGTAGGTATCTGCTGTAATTAAACCTACACGAAGCCCATGTATCAGGGTTAAAATGGAAGAAAGCTTCGCAATAGTCGTGGTTTTTCCTACGCCTGTAGGTCCCATGAATACTATTGTTTGCGCTTTGCCTTCGACCTTTTCTGTGTCGATAAGAGTTGGCCCTTTCAGTATATCCACTATACTTCCGTAGACTGCTTTTATTAAAAGCTGTACGTCAATCTGGCTTTTTTCTTCAACATTTTCTAAATCGCGTAAAATATGCGCGGCTACGTCGGGCATTACTTCCTGTGCAATCATTGTATCGTAAAATAACTGAACCATGCTGTGTGCGTATTTATCGGTGGTTTTTGAAGCCTTTTCTTCGGTAGCTTCAATCTGACTTTGAGAGCGTTTTACGGATTCATCTTGCTCAATTTGATTGGCGGCTTTGCGTGCCTCTTTTAGCAGCAGCGTCATGGATTCTTCGATTGCGGCAGAACCTGCCTTGCTTTCTACTAAATCGGCAGAAAGCGGCTTCCGCTCAACAAGCGGTGGCGGCGCGATTACCATAGGCTTTTCATCGGGATTACCTATCAAATTCATAAATTCTTCATCGTCTTCACATGCGGCAGTAATTATCACGCTGGGTTTCCTGAAGAACCCGAAAAGACCTGTTTGCGGCTTTTGTTTAACGCTAATAATTGTCGCGCCCTCGCCCATTTCCTCTTTTATAATGGGCATAAGAATCGCTTCGCTTTTACCTTCGTAACGTTTTACCTTCATGATACACTCACCATACCTACTGATTGTACCTCTGCTGTCTGGTCAATTTCGCCATAAGATAACACTACCAAATCGGGGGCTATCTCATCGACTAGCTGCTTGAAATACATACGAACAAATGGCGATGTTAAAATAATCGGCATAACGCCCAAAGAAGTTAACTTGCTTACCTCTTTTTTCAGGCTGTCGAAAACTTGTTGGCTTAATTGAGGGTCTATATTTACAAAGCTGCCGATTTCTGTTTTTTGGATATTGCCCGTGAGGGTTTGCTCCAAGGAAGGGTCGAGGGTTATAACGGTGTTTACACCCTGCCCGAAGAATTTCTTGGAAATAGCACGGCGCAACGCGGCGCGAACGTATTCCGTAAGCATATCTGTATCGCGTGTAATCGGGGCATAGTCTGCCAAGGTTTCGAGAATTGTAACAAGGTCGCGTATAGAAACGCTTTCTTTAAGCAACTTGGAGAGGACTTTTTGTACTTCACCAATGCTCATGTATTTCGGAATAAGTTCGTCTACAAGAACGGTGTGCGTTTCTTTTACATGGCTGATTAGTTTCTGAACATCTTGGCGTGAAAGAAGCTCGTGCAAATGCTGACGAACTACTTCTGTGAGGTGGGTTGCGATAATTGCAGGGGGGTCTACTACGGTGTAGCCCAATGCCTCGGCGCGTTCGCGCTGGGATTCTGAAATCCACATTGCGGGCAAGCCTGCGAAAGGCTCGACGGTTTCGATTCCGTCGATTTCTTCTTCTACATAGCCGCTGTTCATTGCCATGTAGTGGTCAAACATAATTTCGCCGCCCGCTACCTCTACACCCTTTATGAAAATCGTGTACTGGTTAGGGCTTAATTTTATATTATCTTGAAGTCGAATTTGCGGGATTATTGCGCCAAGCTCCAGCGCGATGTTTCTGCGAATCATAACTACACGCTCTAAGAGGTCACCGCCTTGGTCTGCGGCTACAAGCGGGATTAGACCATAACCGAAGCATAGTCTAATCATGTCAACATCTGTAAGCGGAAGCATATCGTCCGGACGACGCATTTCTTCGGCTTCTACGTCGTCTGTAGTAATTTCTGATTCTATGGCGGAAAGGGTTTCCTGCTTTGTTGTTCTAAATCCGAGGACGATTAATAAAACGCCCGCAGGTACAAAAAATTGCCAAGGCATTCTTCCGAAAATCGCAAGCACGATTAACGCGCCACCCGTAATGGTTAGAACCATAGGCTGTGAAAGAAGCTGTTTGGCAAGAGAGCCGGAAACCTCTTCTTCGGCTGTAGCCTTAGTAACAATCAGACCCGTTGCAAGCGCGATAAGGAGCGCGGGAATTTGTGAAACAAGCCCATCGCCGATGGTAAGAAGCCCAAATACCTGTATAGCTTCGCCGATACCGTCGATATGGTCCATCTGCATACCCAGCGCGGTTCCGCCAACCAAGTTTACAAATACAAGCAGAATACTAAAGATTGCGTCACCTTTTACAAATTTTACAGCACCGTCCATAGCACCGTAGAAATTTGATTCGTCTTGAATCTTTTTACGGCGGGCTTTCGCTTCGTCTTCATCTATGAGTCCGGTGTTAAGGTCTGCGTCGATAGCCATTTGCTTACCCGGCATAGCGTCCAATGTAAAACGAGCGGTTACTTCTGCAACACGCTCCGAGCCTTTGATAATTACCATAAAGCTTGCAAGCAAAATTACCAAAAACAAAATTAAACCCAAAATTAAGTTATCCATTACAACGAACTCACCGAAGTTTGCAATAATTTGTCCGGCATAACCGGTACCCAAAATTCGGCGCGTAGTGGATATACTAAGGGCAATTCTGAATAATGTCGTAATCAACAAGATAGTAGGAAACATGGACATTTCCAATGCTTCCTTAGCGTAAAGAGCATTAAGCACAATAACGAGTGCCAGCATCATTACTACCATCAAAAGAAAGTCAATTAAACCCGTCGGCAAGGGTACAATAATCGCCAAAACCATCGCGACTATAAATACGCCGATAATCATTTCTTTTTTCTTCATTATAAGAGTCCACTCTCCCCACTGAGCAGTATAACGCAAAATTGTTACTTAGGCAATATTTTATCATGTAAATAATTTCCGTACCTCTTCTTCGGAAAGAAGATTTATGAAGCTTCCCCCCTCGGTGATTACGGAATCTATAAGCCCTCGTTTTTTCTCTTGCAACTCCATTATTTTTTCTTCGATTGTGTCTTTGGCAACAATGTTGAATACTTGGACTGCTTTTTTTTGTCCGTAGCGGTGTGCGCGGTCGGCGGCTTGCTCCATAACAGAGGGGTTCCACCATGGGTCGTAGTGAATTACAACGTCTGCGCCCGTTAAATTGAGTCCTGTTCCGCCTGCTTTTAATGAAATAAGAAATATATCACATTCGCCTGCATTAAAGCGTTCTGTCATTTCTACGCGCTCTTTCGATTTTGTTGAGCCGTCTAAATAAAAATATTTTGCAGGTTTTTCAAGATTATCTAATTCCTTCTTTATTATAGCAAGCATTTGTGTAAATTGCGAAAATAATAAAACCCTATGACCCGAATCCAGCGCGAGCTGAATCGTTTCCAGTGCGAGAGTTAATTTTCCACTGCCGCTATTATAATTTTCCAAAAATAATGATGGGTGACAACAAATTTGTCTAAGCCGCGTAAGCTGTGCAAGAATCCGCATTCTATTATCCGAAAACGAGTCGCTTTTGATGATTTCGTCGAAAACGCCAATGACTTCCAGTAAATTTGCCTGATAGATTTTTTTCTGCTCCGCGGTCAACTCTGCCGGAAGCGTTGTTTCTGTTTTTTCGGGCAATTCTTTTAACACGCTTTTTTTTACGCGCCTTAACACAAATGGCGCGATTTGCTTGCGAAGTTTTGCCGCCGCGTCTCTGTCATTATGCTTTATTATCGGGGTTTCGTAAAGCTTTGAAAATTTTCCTGCTGTGTATAAATATCCCGGCATTATAAAATCGAAAATAGACCATAGCTCTGTCAGCGTGTTTTCTATGGGCGTTCCGGTAAGCGCGAATCGCACCTTGCCTTGCAGTTCTTTTACACTTTTGGCGGCTTGGGTCGCGGGATTTTTTATGTTCTGCGCTTCGTCGGCGATTATAAAAGAAAATTCTGTTTCTTTATAAAATTCCGAATCCCTCTTTAACATATCATAGGTTGTTATAAAAATATCTATGTTTTGCAATTTTATCAGCTCTCGCCGCTTTTCGGGCAAGCCCGAAATTACTTGCGTTTTTAATTGCGGAGCAAATTTAATAATTTCATTTTCCCAATTGTACAGCAAAGAAGTGGGCGCGATTACGATTGCCGGAGCATTTTTTCTGCATTCGCTTGCAATAAGCGTAATCATTTGCAAGGTTTTGCCAAGCCCCATGTCGTCTGCAAGAATTCCGCCGAATCCGTAATGAGCCAAGGTTTTTAGCCATTTGAAGCCTGTTTTTTGGTACTCGCGAAGCACCGTTCCCAGCCCTTTGGGGATTTTAAAGCCAAGCTTTTCGTTATTATTAAAATGGGAAAGGAGTTTTTCATAGTTTTCGTCGCGCTTTAGTGCGTGCGTGGAAGCCAGAGAATCGTTTTTTGTAAGCTCGTCGATATATAATGCCCGATACGCGGGAAGGGATAGGGTTTTTCCGCGGGCTTCCTTTTTACTGACATCCAGCGCGTCTAAAAAACCTGCCGCCGCCGCTACGGCTTCATTGTCTAAGGTTATAAACCTGCCGTCTTTCAGTCGGTAAAATTTTTTCTTTGTGCGATAGGATTCCAACGCTTCCAGTAATTCACTAATATTATAACCCGATTCTTCCAGCGAAACTTTTAATAAATTTCCTGAAATGCGCAAGCCTATTTGCGGCGCGCTTGGGCGAATTGTTTTATTTTGCAAATCTTCGCTGATAAAAACTTCTGCACAGTCTCGCAGAGATTCTATTCCTGAATGCTCTTCTCCATGCAGAAAAAAGTAAATTAAATCATTTCCTTTTAAACGAAAAACGCCTTTGGCATTATCCTCGGAAAAACCATGCGAATATAATCTTCGGCGCAGTGCGTACTCGGAAACGCTGTCTCTGAAAATGCCCTCGCGCCCAGTGTTTTCGGTGTGTTGAAAGCTTTGTACCAAAACATCGATTACCACTTCGCCATAATGAAATTCCACGCGCCCTATGATGTCCTTGCCATCTGTGTCGAAGTACATTTTCGCGCTTAGGGCAGAAACTTCCCCTTCAGGAGAATCGCCGCTCATAGACTCCACAACGCGCATTTTCATAAGCTGTGGCAAGATAATGCTTAAAAATCTCTGTTGCCCATCCCCTGTAAATAAAATTTCGCGGGCAGGTGTTTCGTTCAAGGTTTTCAAAAGTGAGTTAAGCAGTTGCCCGTCTGCCTTTGATACACGCAAAAATCGATTCTCTGTTAGGAAATAATGCGAAACCTCTCCGTGTAAAAATTTATGCGGGAATTCTTGTGACTGAATCACTGTTCCGCCGGAAATATGGCGAATTTCCAGCCCAAACTGAGGAGAATCATCTATGAGTTTAACTTCATTGCCAAATTCGGAAACGCATTCGATTGACATGTTTTCATAAATTTTGAAAAATTCGTCAATATTGCGCGGCGTAAGAAAAAGCTCGCGGCTGTTAAACAGCGGGTGATGCGTAAATTGAAACTGTCGGCTTAAACGCTTGCCAATTTCTGCATAAATATCATCTTCGCGGGTGATAAAGTCTATTAGCTTGCACGAAATTTCGTCAAACATTTCCCGCCTGTGGGAAAATGCAAGCCCCTGACCATATGAAACCGTTTCATTGTTTTTGCAATATTTCACAAAGCTCGATATGCTTTTTACAACATACATTCGCCCTGAACCCACGGTGAACGTTAAAAAAACCCCCTTTGGGCTACTATTTAGCACCGGAGCGAGTTTTAATAATGAAGCTTGGGAATTTGAATCTTGTTGCAATGGCAACGCTTCATCGATTCCGCTAAATATTATCTTTTCCAGATTTTCGGTTAGGCTTTGCGCGTGGTGGCGCATTTTTTCTTCAGAGAACATTAGCGCGTAGCCTTCTGAATGGGCAAAAAGCACTGCCACTACATGCTTGCACGCGCCGCGCCAAATGCTATGGCTTTCGCAAGAACACGCATAGCCGGACAGCGCGGAGCCGTCCAGCTTTAGCGAAACATCATAGTTTTTATAATTCCCTTCGACACTTGCGCGGACATTTGTTATGCCGTCGGTGTCTTCTGCTGCGTTGTATGAAATCAGTTTCCCATCGCGGTAATATCGCTCTCCGCGCTCAAAAACATCTACATTGGAACTGATATTTAAAATCGCGCCCTTTGTGATGGCAGCTTTCTGCAAAGCAGAACACCCCAAGTCATGCCGCTTTTGCGGCTACATATAGAGTTTTTCATTTTCAATGAAAACGACCGTATAGCGTTTTTCATCGACAATGATGACCTTAATGACCTTAATGACCTTAATGACCTTAATGACCTTAATGACCTTATCTTCTGATGAAAAACGCTTTCAATCGGTTCGTCGTTTTCATTTTCAATGAAAACGACCGTATTAAAGGATATGCTCGTCTAAAATCGTAACCAAATTTGCAATTTCAGGTTTTGAAACGCTTGCAACTGCACCAAGCTTTTCGTTTATTACACGGTTGTCGTCGGTTATCAGCGACGAGAACACAATTACAGGAAGCTTTTTAAGGCCGGAACTTTCTTTGACTAGTTTCAATAATCTGTGTCCGTCCATAAGAGGCATTTCTATATCTGTGATGATTGCACAAACATGGTCTTCGATTGGTTGACCGCTTTCTACATAGCCCTCAAGCAGCTCCCATGCTTCCTGCCCATTTGATGTACAAACAATGTTAATATACCCTGCTTTTTCCAACGAGCTTAGAATCAGACGCTCCAGAAGCGGCGAATCCTCTGCAAGGAGAATGGGCTTTGTAGAGCGATTTCTCATACCAAGCGCGTCTATATCGCTGGGCGAGAAGCCCATGTTGGGGCTTATATCTATGAGGATTTTTTCAAAATCCACTATGGTGATAAGCTTGTCGTCGTGTTTTGCAATCCCTGTTGCCATGCCTTCCTCACCGCCATAAATGGTGGTATCGGGCTTTTCTATATCACTCATTCGTACGGTATTGATTGCCTCAACGCCATGTACATGGAACGCGGTTTCAATATTGTTCAACTTGGTGATAATTAAGATATCGCGCTCTTCGTCCTCCGAAGGGGGCAAACCCATGTATGCCGCCAAATTTATGACTGTCATCGTTTCCGTACGCGGACGGAAAATCCCTTCCACGAATGGATTAGAGTTTGGCATAGGCGTAATCGGGTACTGGCTGTATTTCATAATTTCACTGACTTTGGCTACGTTTATACCAAAATGCCCGCCTGCGACTATGAATACCATAAGTTGTAGGTTATGTTCTTCGCCTTCAATCAATTGGGCTGCTCTTTTACTTCCGACCATGGTTATACCTCCCATTTTCATTAATAACTTCGTTCTATTTTATCACAACTTAAAAAAAAGGGAATAGGTAATTAGACAATTTCTTAGGATTTGTCTAATTATAAACAATGTGGTAGAGTTCTCTGGGTGTTTTTTATGAAATTTGAGAGTTTTTCTGCGGAAGAAACCATGAAAATTGCACACGATTTTGGAAAAAATGCCAAGGGCGGAGAAATTTTTTGCCTAAGCGGCGACCTTGGTGCAGGGAAAACGGTTTTTGCGCAGGGTTTTGCAAAGGGAATAGGCTATGAAGGGCGCGTTACAAGCCCCACTTTCACGATTATGAACCAGTACGAGGGTGGGCGGCTTCCTATGTATCACTTCGATTTATACAGGCTGGAGGGCGAAGCCGACCTCGAAAGCATTGGCTATGAAGAATATTTTTTTTCAGGCGGCGTGTCCTTGGTGGAATGGCCCGAAAGAGCAGAAGTTTTTTTTTCGCAAAATGTTTCTTATATAAAAATAATTTCCGACGCTTCACGCGGCGATAATTTTAGGGTGATAATTCTTGAAAATTCTGGCGATTGATACCTCGGGCGAACAAGCAGGCGCGGCTATTTTAAAATCGCCATACATAACCGTTGGCGAAATTTTTTTAAACGCACGCACAGGTGAAAAATCGTGGACACATTCGGAAATTCTTATGCCGGGGGTAGAGCGGCTCTTTGAACTTACCCGAATCGAGCCGACAGAAATTGATTTTGTTGCATATACAAACGGACCCGGCTCTTTTACCGGGCTTAGAATTGGCGCGGCTTCCGCATTGGGGATTGCGCGGGCTTTGAATATTCCCGCGATTTGTGTTCCTACCCTTGACGCGCTTGCATACAATGTATTTATGGCAGGTGGCGAATGCATTATTGTTCCTATGCTGAATGCGCGCCGCGGTCAGGTATATACCGCAAGCTATATGCGTAGTGAAAGCGGATTAATTGAAAAAATTTCAGATTATTCCGCTATGGCAATTGAAGAAATATCTTCCATTGCAAGGCATAAAAATCTCCAAATTATTTTTCTGGGCGATGGCGCGGATGCAAATATTGAGTTCTTGCACAAAAATTTCCCTGATGCGATTTTTGCCGCTTTGAATAATAACCGCCAACGTGCGGCTTCTGCCGGGGTTTGCGCAATGCAAAAACTTTCCTCCGGTGAGGCTATTGAAAAAAACCCCGAAATTTTATATATCCGCGCACCACAGGCTGTCCGCGAAATGGAAGCGAAAAAATGCGCTTTATAATGGAAGCGATTCCTTCTCATGCACAAAAAATGCACGAAATAGAACAGCAATGCTTTTCTATGCCATGGTCGGAGGCTTCGATAAGATACGAAATTTTGCAAAAACATTCGATTTCCTTTGTCGCAATCGACGATAATGAAATAATCGGGCATATCTACATGCGGCATATTATCAACGAGGGGCATATCATAAATTTAGCTACAAAAAATTCGCACCGCAAACAGGGAATCGGCTCGCTTCTTGTAAACAGACTTGTGCAGGTCGCCCGCGAGCGCGAAATGATTGGGCTTACGCTGGAAGTGCGCGAAAGTAACATTGCCGCAATTTCTCTATATAAAAAACACGGCTTTATAGTGGAAGGCATTCGCAAAGATTACTACTCAAACCCTACCGAAAATGGGCTTATTATGTGGAGGACAAATATATGATTCAGGAACTTAGCTGGAAAGAATTAAAATACTTTTCAAAACCGCAAGAATTACCGCAAGTGACTTCTGAAAATAAGACTTCTGAAAATTATAAATCTGAAAATATGGAATTAATTGGGCAACCACGGGCTGCGGAAGCCCTTGAATTTGGACTGCACATGAAGGCACAGGGATACCATGTCTATATTTGTGGCGCGACAGGCACTGGGCGCACTACTTTTGCACAAGAATACGCCCGCGCTAAAGCCGCAAACGAGCCGATTCCACCCGATTTATGCTATGTATACAATTTTGAAAATCCCAAATGCCCAAAGCTTTTGCGTCTGCCCGCAGGTATGGGCAAGTGCCTGAAAGATGATATGAACGAGCTTGTAACGCGCCTTTCGGAAGAATTGCCGCGGACTTTTGGCGACAAAAGCTATGAGCAGAAAAAAAATGAAATCGTAAAAATCTTAAAATCAAAACAAGATGAAATTATTAAAGAAATGTCTGTAGAGGCGCGTAAGCAGGATTTTGAGGTAAAAAACTCCAATAGCGGAATATTTTTTGTGCCTATAGTCGAAGGCGAAGCCATTACCGAAGAGCAGTTTGACCTCCTTTCTGCTGAGCAAAAGGAGATAATTACCAAAAAATCCGAATCCATTCAGGCACGAGCCGCCGAGGCATTGCGCGAAATTAAAGACTATGAAAAAAATACCAAAAAAGAAGTGGAAGAACTGGATTTTGCCCTTGGTCTTTTCACCGTAGGGCATCACATGAATGATATTATAGAAGCCTTTGCGGAAGAGCCTGTGCTTCATGAATATTTAAAAGCCGTAAAAGAAGATATTTTGGACAATTTAGCCGACTTTGTAGCCGAAGAAAGCGACGATGACGAAGCTATCCAAACCCTCATGCCGTGGTATAGCAAGCGAAGCACCGAGGATAATTTGACAAAATACAAAATAAATCTTTTAACTGATAATAGCGAATTATCCGGTGCGCCTGTTGTAATTGACTACAATCCCAGCTATACAAATCTTGTTGGCGAAGTGGAATATGATAATGAATACGGCAATTTTTCCACAGATTTTATGAAAATTAAGCCGGGGCTTTTGCATAAGGCAAATGGCGGCTATTTAATTTTACAAGCGCAGGATATTCTCGGAAGCCCCCATTCTTGGGAAACCTTGCGTCGCTCGCTTATCACAGAAAAAATAATTACCGAACCCCTTCGCGAATACACTACAGGGGTTGCCGTTAGCGGAATAAAGCCCGAAGCTATTCCGCTTTCTATAAAAATAATTATCATTGGCGGCAGCTATTATTATGATATTTTGCATCTTTATGACGATTATTTTGAAAAACTATTTAAAGTACGTGTGGACTTCGATTACGAAATGAAACTAAATGACGAAAATATGTCTGAAATTACAAAATTTATTTCACGCTATGCAAATTCTGAAAACGGCAAGCCTTTTTCTTCATGCGCCATCGCAAAAATAATCGAATACTCTACGCGAATAGCCGAAAGAAAAGACCGCCTAACCACCCGATTTAACCGTCTTGCGGAAATTATAGAAGAAGCTGTCGCATGGGCAGGTGACTCAGAAGATGTAAAAGCAGAGCATGTTAAAAAATCCATCGAAAAACGCGAATATCGCTTAAATATGTATGAAGAAAAGCTTTCCGAAATGCTGGAGGAAGACACAATCATTGTTTCTACCGACGGCGAAAAAATCGGCCAAATAAACGGTTTGGCAGTTTTAGACACCGGCGATTACGCCTTCGCAAAACCCACGAGAATAACCGCAACAGCCTACATGGGCAAGGCAGGAATCGTAAATATCGAAAAAGAAGCCGATATGTCAGGCTCTATTCACGATAAGGGCATTCAAGTCTTAATCGGATATCTGGGGCAGACTTATGCGAAAGATTTTCCATTATCGCTCTCCAGCCGAATTTGCTTTGAACAAAATTACAGCGGCATTGACGGTGACAGTGCCTCTTCAACGGAGCTTTACGCTGTGCTTTCCGCGCTTGCCGAAATTCCCATTCGCCAAGACATTGCAATCACGGGTAGCATTAACCAACATGGCGAAATTCAGCCAATCGGCGGCGTTACCTATAAAATAGAAGGATTCTTCGACCTTTGCAAAAAACGCGGACTTACAGGCAAACAGGGCGTTATTATCCCTACGCGAAATATTCGCGACTTAGTTCTGAAAGACGAGGTAATTGATGCCGTAAAATCCAAAATGTTCCACATATACCCCATTTCCCATATCGATGACGGATTCCAAATTCTTATGAACACGCCCGCGGGTGCATTCCCTTACCCTTCCGATTCTGTCCACGGAAAGGTTTTCAGAAAACTTCGCTCCTACCACCGCAAGGCCATGAAGGAATAAAAAAAAGACTTGCTTTGTGCGGAAGTAATGGTATTATGTAAGGAGAATTTTTTTTGTGACGGAATTTCAGGGGGGCAATAATGAAAGACCTAACTAACATTGAATTTGAAAAAATTCGTAGTTATATTAAGTCTAAATTCGGCATTTCTCTAAGCGACGAAAAAAAGACGCTTGTACACTCGCGCCTTCGCTCTACCCTCCAAGAGCTTGGTATGGACTCCTTTTCGGAATACTTCGATTACTTATTAAAAGATACGTCCGGCGAAGCGATTACGCGCTTTGTTAATAAAATTACTACTAATCATACATTTTTTATGCGAGAAACAGACCATTTTGACTTTTTCCGTGATACGGTTCTTCCCTATATACAAGAAAAATATGCGTCTCAAAAGGACGTTCGCTTGTGGTGTAACGCGAGTTCTTCCGGCGAAGAACCCGTTACACTCCAAATTTTAATGCAGGAGTTTTTTAAAAAATCTCCCGGCTGGAATACACAAATGATTGCTTCCGACATTTCCGCTCAGGTTTTGGATAAGGCTGTTCTGGGCAGATATGTCACCGAGTCGTTGGGAAATTTACCCAGAGCTTGGCAAGCTGAATACTTTTCATCGCATGACCATCAGCTTTCGCAGGTCAAAGATATCATACTTAAACAAATTTTGTATCGCAGAATAAACCTCATTGACCCTTTTCCATTTAAAAAAAAAATGCAAGTTATTTTCTGCCGCAATGTTATGATTTATTTCGATACAGACACCAGAGACGCTGTAGTTAAGCGTTTTTACGACATTACAGAACCCGGCGGATACCTGTTTATCGGGCATTCGGAATCTATAAGTAACTCCGGTACGCAGTTTGAATATGTTAAGCCCGCGATTTACAGAAAGCCTTTGTAACGAAGCGCAATTATTGCGCAATAAATTCAATTTTCCTGAATGTAAAAAAATACTTGTTTTTAAAAGCTTTTTGTAGTTTAATATATCGGAAAGAGAGAGGTGACAATGGATGAGCGACTTCGACAGAGAGTCTATGCTCGAAATGTTCATTTTTGAGATGACTCACTTGGTTGACCAACTTGAATCCACAATTGTACAAAGCGAATCGGAATACAATATCGACCAAATTAACGAAATATTCCGAATAATGCATACAATTAAAGGTTCTTCTGCTATGATGATGTTCGACAATATAGCAGGGGTGGGTCACTCGATTGAAGATTTGTTTTACTATCTCCGTGAAGAAAACCCCAAAAACTTAGATTACAAACGCTTATCTGACCACGTTCTCAGCGGTGCGGATTTTGTTAAAGAGGAACTCGCAAAGCTTCAAAATGGGGAAGCACTTGATGGCGATGGTACCGAACTTTCAAAAACTATCGACATGTTTTTACAAGAAATTAAAGGCGGGGGCGCACCCGTAGAGGCAGCTCCTACCCCTGCACCGACCGAAACCAAATTGCCACCACCAAGCATTAGCATTAAAACAGAAACCTCCGAACCCACAAAATCCAGCACGGTAGGTGATAATATGCATAAATACAGAGCAAAAATTTTCTTCCAAGACGGCTGCGAAATGGAAAATATTCGCGCATACACGCTTATTCACAATCTTCAAGATTACGCCACAGACATTACTCACGAGCCGCCCGACGTAATTGACGAAGAAACTATTCCCATAATAAGGAAAAATGGCTTCACTACCGAATTTACCAGTGATAAAGAATATAAATTTATCAATAGTCATCTTAGTGCAACGGTATATTTAAGGGAGCTTGTTTTGGAAGAATTAACTGCAAACACAAACCAAGTCATAGAACCACCTGTGGACGCACACGAAGAAGAGCCTGCGGTACTTGTAGAGCCTGTTCATGAAGAAATCGCCGCACCCACATCTTCTGCCCCGCTGGAACCTACTACTGTTGATATCGCCCAGAAAAAAGGCGCGGCTTCCCACATGATTAGCGTTAATGTTAACAAGCTTGACATGCTTCTTAATCTTATGGGCGAGCTTGTAATTTCTGAAGCAATGGTTACACAAAACTCCGAACTGGAGGGCTTGCAACTGGAAAGCTTCAACAAGGAAACACGCCAGCTTAGAAAAATTATTTCCAATTTACAACAAACCGTTATGTCTATGCGCATGGTTCCGCTTTCTGCCACATTTTTCAGAATGCACCGCATAGTCCGCGATATGTGCCGTCAACTGGACAAAGACGTACACCTCGAAATCATTGGTGAAGAAACCGAAGTAGACAAAAACATCATTGAACATATCGCCGACCCGATTATGCACATAATCCGCAACTCAATCGACCACGGTATTGAGCTGCCGGCGGAACGTTCAAAAACCGATAAACCTGCCAAAGCTCGCGTGCTTCTTGAAGCTAAAAACGCAGGCGGCGATGTTCTTATCATAATTAAAGACGACGGACGCGGCATTAATACACAAAAAGTATTAACCAAGGCAAAGGCTAACGGTCTTACAAGTAAGCCCGATTCCGAATACACAGACAGGGAAATTCAACAATTTATCTTCCTGCCCGGCTTTTCTACCAATGAGCAAGTAACTGCTTTTTCCGGGCGCGGCGTAGGTATGGACGTAGTTTCCAGCAATCTTGAAATCGTCGGCGGAACAGCTCTTGTTGATTCCGTTCCGGGCGAAGGCACGACCTTCACCCTAAAAATTCCATTAACTTTGGCGATTATCGAAGGTATGAGTGTTCTTGTAGCCGGTGCCCAGTATACAATTCCCATTGTACACATCATAAAATCGTTTAAGGCTCAACCCGAAAACCTTTTCACTGACCCAAGCGGCAACGAAATGATTACCGAACGCGGCGAAATCTTTAACATCGTTCGCCTGCATGAATTCTTCAATATCGAAGGCGCGGTCACGGATGTCTGCGAAGGTACTCTTATTATGCTTGAAAACGGCGAACATGTAGTCTGCCTTCTTGTTGACGACCTTATTGGCCAACAGCAAGCCGTTGTTAAAGCTATGCCCAAATATTTCAAAAAAGTTCGCGGCCTAAGTGGCTGTACGCTTCTTGGTAATGGCGATATCAGCTTGATTATCGATGTTGCCGGGTTCTTTGATAAGTAAAGGAGAGAAATTTTATGGCCATTAATCCAAATTTGTTTGAGGAAGAAATTCAAGACGATACAATTAAGGACCAGTACCTCACTTTTGCCATCGAGGACGAAGATTATGGCGTGGAAATTGCATTCGTAAAGGAAATTATCAAAATGCAATCCATTACCAAAGTCCCTGAAATGCCCGGCTTCGTTGAAGGAATTATCAACCTTCGCGGCGATTTGATTGGCGTGCTGGACGTTCGCAAACGTTTTGGCAAGGTTTCTAAGGAACATGACGAAGAAACCTGCATTATCGTTATTTTCTATGGCGATTACACCTTGGGCATGATTGTGGACGCTGTTCAAGAAACCGCAATTATCACCGAGGATAATATTTCTCCTCCTCCCAGCGCGAAACTTAGCTATGCTAATCAGTTTGTACGCAATATCGGCAAAGTTGGCGAAGAGGTTAAACTTCTGCTGGATGTCGAAAGATTCTTAGCACAAGATTAATTTTGTATTTTATTTGGGCTGTTTTGTAAAAATCTGTGGGGGTTTATGCCCTCCGGATTTTCGCAAAACAGCCCTTTTTATATGTTAGGAAACAAGAAGGAGTTTTTTATGTATTTAAAATTTACGGCGTTTTTGATAATTCTCTTTTCAGTTTTTGGATTTATGGAGGTTAGTGCTGCTACGCGCATTGTTAATGAACAGGGCGAATTTCTGGATGAATTAATTTTACAAATTGATGGGCGTAAACAAATGCGCTACCTTGATGCGGTCTTTCGCAATGGGCGCATTTGGTTCGAGCCTATCGAAGTTAGGCGGGCATTGGGGCTTTCAATTTCGCGCACCGATATTACAATTTCACTTTTTGATTTATGCGAAATTCATTCTTTACTGCTGGATTTTGACAGGCAAAACGGTATCATAAATTTGTTTTCTAATCATAAAAAACCGGAACAACTCCCCCCTGCGGGAGAGCGGCACGCGCTTTTGCGAATCGAGGATGTTACGGCATTCGGTAATTTTGGGCAGACCAATGAACTGCCAAAAATGCGTGCAATCGCCGATTTGCTTTGGACTCATGGTGCAAGATTTTCTATCGCGTGGGTGCCTGTTTTTGTGCGTCCTTCGGATTCTTACAGAAACGACCCGCGTGAATTTTCCAGATACAATTTAGAATTCATTTTTACCATGGATTACTGGTTAAGCCGTGGCGGTGAAATGGGTTTGCATGGTTACACCCATCAGCGCGGAAACCAAAACAGTATCGCGGGGCATGAGTTCGGCGCGGGTGTTAGCGATGAAGAAACACGTCGCTCCTTTGAAAACCAACTCGCCGCCGCAAATTATTTCGGCTGGACGGCAGAATACTTCACTTTCCCAAAGCACATAGGAACACGCCGTCAACACGAAATCGCTGCCGAATATTTCAGCATAATTTGGCCTCATCCCTACAGCCGCGCCATTCGAGGCCCTTACCGCGTTCAGACCGCTGACCGCGAAGTAATTTATTTCAACACGCCCCAAGACCATCCCCACAGTGCTTCCGATTCCGATGTTTCTGCAATGCTTCGCCGCATAAGTGCCGCAGGCGAAATCGCTAACTTCTTCTTCCACACCCATTTAGAGTACAATTTTATGTATATCGAACGTGATGAATTAGGTCGTCCCACCATTTCTTATGACACTAATTCGCCGCTTCATCGCATTTTGGATACTCTTAGGGACAGTGGCAGGGTTGTGCGTTCGCCTTCGTATTTTTTAGGGTATTAGGATTATGGAGTTAAGACCGTGGGGACTCTGTCCCCACACCCCTGCGAACTTTTTGAAAAAAGTTCGACAAAAACTTTATTTTTAAAATTTTTTGAAGAGGGGGTTTGGG
>JGI24703J35330_11748579_pt1 | contig 20850 bp, 19 predicted proteins | sample TergutNt197P1_FD_35330 | JGI IMG/M metagenome (IMG submission 35330)
ATGTTACTTGAAGATGAAATCAAATTTATCAAAAATGCTGTTGATACGCCAGTTCGTCCATTTGTTGCGATTTTAGGTGGATCAAAAGTATCTGATAAAATTGGTGTTATCGAAAACCTACTTGAAAAAGCAGATAAAGTAATTATTGGTGGTGGAATGACTTACACGTTCTACAAAGCAATGGGGCTTGAAATTGGTTCTTCATTATGTGAAGATGACAAATTAGATCTAGCTAAGGCATTAATGGATAAAGCAGGTGACAAACTTGTATTACCTGTTGACTCAAAAGAAGCAAATGGTTTCTCAGGCTACACAACGGTGCAAGATACTACAGGTGAAGCTGTCACTGAAGGTTTCTTAGGGCTTGATATTGGGCCTAAATCGATTGCTAAATTTGAAGCAGAAATCGCTGGTGCGAAAACAGTTGTTTGGAACGGTCCAATGGGCGTATTTGAAAACGAAGACTTCCAAGCGGGTACAATCGCGGTTATGGACACAATTGCAGCTCAAGAAGGTGCAACGTCAATCATCGGTGGTGGTGACTCTGCAGCGGCTGCAATCAACTTAGGGCGTGCAGATAAATTCTCTTGGATCTCAACTGGTGGTGGAGCTTCAATGGAGCTTTTAGAAGGGAAAGAATTGCCAGGATTAACATCTTTAACTGATAAATAAGAGGTCAGGGTAGATGGGAGAGAAAATCAGAAATTACAAATTTCATAAAAAGCATTTAATCCTATGGATTCCAGGACTTGCTGTTTTAGCAGTGGTGCTTTTCTATTCTGGACACCAAGTCGGTGTCTTGATTGGGAATCTGATTAACCTAGTAACAGGTAGATAATGAATGATTTTGTTAATAAATAATCAATTTGAGGTGTAAAAAAATGAGAACTCCAATTATTGCTGGAAACTGGAAAATGAACAAAAATTGTCAAGAGTCAGTCGAATTTATCAAAGCAATTGCAATTGCTGTGCCTGCATCGAGTGTAGTGGAAACTGTTGTTTGTGGTGCAGCGGTAAATTTATGCTACATGGTAAAAGAGCAAGGCGAAAATTTACGCATCGGTGCTCAAAATATGCATTGGGAAGCAAATGGTGCTTTCACTGGTGAAATTGCGCCGAATATGTTAACTGATATCGGGGTTGAATACGTTGTTATTGGACATTCAGAGCGTCGTGAGATGTTTGGTGAAACCGATGAAATTGTTAACCTTAAAACGAAAGCGGCGCTTGTTGCTGGTTTAACGCCAATCGTATGTTGTGGCGAGCCATTAGAAGTTCGTGAAGCTGGGACAACTAACGCATTAGTAGACGAACAAATGGTCAAAGGCTTAGCTGGATTAACAGCTGATCAAGTTAAAGCAACGGTAATCGCTTATGAGCCAATCTGGGCGATTGGAACTGGTAAAGTTGCAACAGACGAACAAGCAAACGAAACAATCGGCTATATCCGCTCAGTCATCGCTCGTGAACATGGACAAGAGGTAGCGGATGCGATTCGCATTCAATATGGCGGCTCAGTTAAACCTGAAACAGTAGCAGGACTAATGGCACAACCAGAAATTGACGGGGCATTAGTTGGCGGCGCATCACTTGATGTAGATTCATTTTTAGGACTATTGAAATTCTAATGAAAATTGCGACTCACGCATGCTGTGGGTCGCAATTTTCGTTATGATGTGACTCTAAATCGTTGTTTATTTTAACCAAATACTTATGGATCAAATTATAATCATCCTTATTGATCGCTTGCGTTTCCATCAATTTAATCAAAGTCACCTCTAAATGCCTAGCCTCCTGCACAGTACTCATCTCAAATCCCCCTCTTTTTTTGGGCATAGATTAGTATATGCAAATAAAACCTATTTATTCACACCAGATGAAAAAAGTTTTGCCGCAACAACCGTTGTGATTGGGACCGTCAAAACGATACCGATACTCCCTGCAATTGCTTGGATGATTTCAACACCAATAAGGTCTGAATTAATAAACGAAATCCAACTATCATTTCTAGCAAAAGAGAGTAAAACGAGTGCGAGACTACTACCAACAAAAGCAAGGATTAAAGTGTTAGACATCGTTCCCATTGCATCACGCCCCACATTAAAACCTGCTGAAGCTAGCTTTTTCATGCTAATGCTAGGGCTTGCTAATTTGACTTCCTCCATTGCTGAGGAAATGGTCATTGAAGTATCACTAATGGCACCAATCGCGGAGATAATAATCCCGCTAATAAAAACACCAGAGAAATTTTGATCAGAAAACCTCATTAAAAGTCCAATTTCATCTAAATGATAACCTGATATAAACGCAAGTCTTCCGACAATAAAAGCAAAGAATGCAGCAACCAAAACCCCTGCAATACAACCTGAGATAGCTGAAATTGACTTAGCATTAACCCCAGATAAAAGGGTGATACTCGCTATAATAATTAACATGCCAATAAGAATAGCAACTAAAACAGGTGGATAACCAGCCAATATCAGAGGAACTAATATAAAAGTGATACTTGCTAAGGAAACCAATAGACCAATCACTGACAAGAAACCACGCTTGCCACCAATGACACAAAGAAGAGCTAGAAATACCATAACAGAGATAAAATGCGCCATACCACGATCAGGAGATTGTACTCTGATATGATTATCAGTCAGCTCTATGATAACGCGATCTCCCTCTTCAAACTCTCGCAAGCGATGATTCATAAGATTGTTATGCACTTCATTAATGCGCATCCCGCGAAATTCACCTGTTAACATTTCAACTTCAAGAGTCTGATAGACGAAAATCCCTTCAACATGATCGATTTTATCTCTATTAGTCATTTCTGAGACAATATTTGTGACACGCGCACGCTCCACATAAAGACCAAACTGTTCAATCCGCGCAGGCCTAACAAAGTTTGCAAATACTAATAGAGATCCTAGAATAATCAAACAACCTGAGATGATGATAACTTGTAATTTTCGCTCATTTTTTATGTTCATGATAACCCTTCTTTCCGTACAGCTCATAACAATATTGATGAAGAAATACGTCGTTCTAATTAACATTATAGACGGATAAAGAAAGAAAATCAAGTATGACATCCGCTTACCTTGTTTTTTTCTTCAAAGGAAGTAAAAAAGTTGCGAAAATAGCTTGCAAAATGAGTGAATTTCGTGTAGAATTGTTCTGTTACATTTTCGTTATTACAAATGTTTCAACCCCACATTGAAACATTAGAATTCGGGCTCCCACCCCGACATTCGAAAATTTTATAATGATGAACAATAAGAGGAGTTGTATTTATGCGTACGACATTTATGCAAAAGAGTCATGAAGTAGACCGCAAGTGGCATGTAATTGACGCTGAAGGTAAAACTTTAGGACGTCTGGCGACTGAGGCTGCTACTTTATTACGAGGAAAGCACAAGCCAACTTTCACCCCACATGTAGACTGTGGAGACTATGTTATCGTTGTTAATGCTGATAAGATTCATTTAACGGGTAACAAACTAAACGATAAAATGTACTATCGTTATTCAGGGTATCAAAGTGGATTGTCTGTAAAAACAGCTGGACAAATGCGCAAAGAACAACCAGAGCGCATGCTTGAACTTGCTATTCGCGGAATGATTCCAACAGGACGTCTTGGACGTGCAACAGGTAAAAAATTATTTGTATACGCAGGACCTGAGCATCCCCATGCTGCTCAACAGCCTGAAGTTTACGAGTTAAAAGGTTAAGGAGGAGAATAAATTATGGCTAATATTACACAATATTTAGGAACTGGTCGCCGTAAAAGCTCAGTTGCGCGTGTTAGATTATTACCAGGAACTGGTAAAGTCATTGTTAACAAGCGTGAATTTGAAGATTATTTCCCTTCAGCTGCAACTCGCTTAGACATTATGCAACCATTAGAAATGACTGAAACTACTAACCAATACGATGTATTCGTAAACGTTAATGGTGGCGGTTTAACAGGGCAAGCAGGTGCTATGCGCCTTGGTATCTCACGTGCATTATTAAATGTGGATTCTGATGAGTACCGTCCAACATTAAAGCCGGCAGGAATGCTGACACGCGATTCTCGCGTGAAGGAAAGAAAAAAATACGGACTGAAAGCAGCACGTCGCGCGCCGCAGTTCTCAAAGCGTTAAAAATTTTAATATCAACATTTCAAGGCATTCTTCAAATTTGGAGGGTGTCTTTTTTGAAATTATAGTTCGCATATAATGCTAGTTTTTGTAATCAAGGAGGCAGTTATGAATAAATTAACAAATTTTACTGTGGCTAAATTTGAAGATGTTGCCTATTCTACACATCGCTTGGATGGAGAGATGATTAGTGCGTCAAAGACACCAGCAGACAAAAAAAAATAGAAAGATTTATAATAAGTCGAAGGACTTAATTTTGATATTTACAGAATCTCACGCAGGTAGCGAAATCGAAAGCCACTTTCATGATTGGTACGAGTTTGGATATATGATAGAAGGAGAACAAGATTTTACGATTAAGAACGAGAAATTTGAAATCGGGGTTGGCGATTTTCTCATGGTAAATAGTATGGATATGCATGGAAGGGTAAATAAAACAGATTGTGAAAAATACACCTTACTAGTTAACGACCAATTTATTAAAAGGCTTGTTCCGGAAATTGATTTGAAGAATCTCCATTGCAATACGACGACTATTCAAAGTGCTGAGGAATATTACCTATATAAAAAAATAATCGAAACATATTTGCGATGTGTTGAAGTGTTCCTATATGAGGATAAAAATAAAGAAATAGTTGTTCGTGCGCTTTTGATGATATTATTTTATCAGATGTCATTATTAGATAACGCAAGAACATCAGATTTTTCTCAACCATCGAACCTTGTGGAAAGCTACATTGCTGATGAGATTGTGGGATTCATTAAACTAAATTATCATCTGGGGATAACAATCAATGATATCGCACAGCATTTTAATTACTCGGATGCATATATTTCAAAACTGATTAAAGAACGAACGGGCTTGACATTTTTGCAATTTCTTAATGAACTTAGATTGCGACATGCTGTTTTTGAAATCACGTATACGAATAAAAAATTAGTTGAAATATGCTATGACTCTGGTTTTGGAAACAGCAAATCTTTTATTAACACTTTTAAAGCCAAGCATGGTGTTACACCAAAAGATTACCGTGCTAACCTTAAAAATGAGCTTGCAAACAAAAAACCATCGACAAAATAACAGTTAATCCGACCTTTCGAATAGAAAAATGTTCTTTATTAAGAATTGCCAATGTTTAGTAAAGAATTGCGTTGCCAATTTTGAAGGTACAAGCTATAATACAGGCAAGGAAACGTTCCTGATTCAAACTTTATTTGCTTGCAACGTACAAGTGATAAATTCTAATAGAAAGGGTGTTAACGCATGGTTTTTGAAAAAATAATGGAAGATAAAATAGGTCCTTTGGTTGGGGTTATCCAAAAAAACAAAACAATTAGAGCAATACAATCTGGGATGATGATGACTTTACCTATCACCTTAGGGGTATCGCTGATCGCGATTTTAGGTAATTTACCAATTTCTGCTTGGCAAGAGTTTTTAGCGAATGTCGGAATTGCACAAGTTGTGAGTGAAATGGTTTCGTCAACACTTAGTATGATGGCGATTTACTCTATTGCAGTTACTGGTTATTGTTATGCTAAAAACGAAGGTGAAAATGGAATAATTTCAGCAATATTAGCCACTGCAGTATTCATAACTTTGATGCCACAGTCAATTACTGTTGGTGAAGAGAGTGTGAATGCAATACGCTCTAGCTTGCTAGGATCTGACGGCGTATTTGTTGCTTTAATTGTAGGTATCCTTGTTGCAAAAATTTACTGCTATTTTTCTAAAAAGAATTTAAAGTTGAAGTTACCTGAAACTGTTCCACCAATGGTGAGTGATTCCTTAGAGCCTGTTTTCATCGGTATGATTTTATTCATTGGTACTTTTATCATAAAATATGCATTTTCACAAACTTCGTTTGGTGATATATTCCAATTTATTTCTGTGGTCGTAACACGTCCAATTATGAATGTTGGAGCAACACCGTGGGCTCTCATTTTGGTTCAAACATTAGCTGCATTACTCTTTTTCTTCGGTATTCATTCGGCTGTAATTTTTGCTGCGTATTCGCCAATTATTGGTCTTGCTTTTTTAGGGAATATCGAAGCTTTTATTGCTGGAGAGTCACTGCCATTTCTAACATACATCATCGTATTCTTATGTATTAGAAACAGTGGAACCGGAAATACACTAGGATTATGCTTCTCATCCTTCTTCGCAAAATCACAGCATTTTAAATCTTTGAGCAAATTGGTGACTGTTCCTAACATTTTTATGATTAATGAACCTGTAATATTTGGTTTTCCTATTATGCTAAATCCACTCTTTTTCTTCCCGTTTGTCTTATCGGCAATCGTTCCAGGATTAATAACTTTAGGTTTGATTCAAATCTTTAATTTAGAAAATCTAATATTTAATCCACTAATTAGCACACCATGGGTGACACCGCAAATTATAACAGGCTTTATGCAGGGCGGTTTAATTATCGCATTGTTCATCTTAATTGCTATAATTGTAAATAAAATATTAGATTTTGCTTTGGAATTAATGAATTAAAGAACTGGTAAACAAGCTACATGTAATTTGAATGGCAAAATAATACTATTAGGACACCAAAAGCATCCAAATGATGGGTGCTTTTTTTCATAGCAAGAACATAAAATTTAAAAGGGGAGGATTGATAAAATGTCCAAACTATCCGATAAACAAATTGTCATATTCAGCGTACTTCTTTTCACTTTAACATACATTACTATCCATACAGACATATTCAGCAATTTTCTTGATGTCATTCATCCTTTCATCAACGGGTTTATTCTTGCTTACCTCACGGATATCCTAGCTGTTAGGGTTGAGGCGAAAATGCTTTTAAAATGGTCGAAGAAAAGATGGGTGAGAGGGTTGAGTGTTTTGCTTGTTTATCTGCTCTTTGCAGGGGTTTTGGCGATTCTTTTAACATATATTGTGCCGATTTTATTTCAGAACGTTCAATTGTTAATGGTGCGTCTGCCAGAGTATTTAAATGAGCGCCAGCTCCCAATTCCAACCTTCACAAATTTCTTCGGAAATCTTTCTTTATTGGAGTTAACCACACGCTATGGGGGCGATTTGTGGGGTTTTACAGGCTATGCCCGTGCCGCAACTTCTGGTGTGGTAAACGGGGTGCTAAGTTTCGTGATATCGGTGTATGTATTGCTTACGAAAGAGGGGATTTTCAAATTCACGAAGCGGTTGGGAATGCTGATTATTCCAAATCACGTGAATGCATTAGGAAATTTGATTCAAAGAAGTCATATCGTTTTTCAACAGTTTTTAATTGCCCAATTACTAGCTAGTGCGATTTTGGGGATTCTTGCGGGTATGGTTTTATATTTTCTAGGTGTAAGTTATGCGATTTTGATTGGTGCGATCATTGGTCTTTCAAATATCATCCCGTTGTTTGGGGCCATTGTCGGAATCGTTATTTCGATGTTGATTATGTTTTTGAGTAATCCGCCTATGTTGGCTTGGGCGAGTTTGGCATTCTTATTACTATTACAACAGGTTGACGCGACCATCATTACACCGAAATTAATGGGTAATGTTTTGAATTTGAATCCGATTATTGTGATTTTTGCGATGATACTTGGGACATCTTACTTTGGATTTATTGGTATTTTGTTTGCAGTGCCCGTGACGGTTATTTTGCGGGAGGTTGCGAGGGAAAAGTTGCGCTAATCAGGCTGATGATTGACGCATTTTTAGTGTTCATGTTTTTATACCGTACTGTAGCCATGAAGCATACTTTCTGAAAAGTATGTTGAAATTAAATTATTAGAATAAATCAGAAATCGGCTTACAAGACCAAATGTTGAATGCAAAATATCAATTTTATAGATTTTGATTCAAAAAAATGTTATAATTGCGTTATTGATGCACAGAATTAGATTTGGTGGTGAATGTTATGATTGATAGGATTAGCCAAGATATTTTATCTGAACTCACTGAAAAAAAAGAGTTTATAACTGCTGAAACATTGGCGAAAATGCTAAACCTTAATGAGAAAACAATTAGGCGAAAGATTAAGGAGTTGAATGAATTTTTTCCATCTGATATTTTTGAAATACAATCAAAAAGGGGCTATGGATTTAAATGCCACGTTTATGATTTTGTACTTTATAATGAATTGTTAAACAAAGCATCGCTTGAATTAAGTGCTAATTTTGCATCAGTCCGAAGATTATTAATATTTGAACAATTGGTGGATAACCCTAAACCAATTACCAAAGATGAGTTTTTAGATCAATTTTATATTTCTGAACCTACTTTTTTTCAAGATATAAAATATATTAATCAACTCGGAAGCGGATTTAATGTGAAGATTGTCATTAAGCCAAGAAAAGGGTACGTTTTAAGTGGAGAAGAGTACGATGTTCGAATGTTTTCGTTAAAATTGAATAGTATTAGCCATCTTGAATATGGTAGACGAAAGCAAAATGAAGCTGATATTTATAAGTATTTAGAAGCGATTTTAGAAGTTTTGATAGAATACCGCTTTGAAGTCAGCAACGACATTGTAGAATCAATCTTATTCTATATATTTGTATCAATACGAAATGTTTCTAAAGGACGTATTATCAGTAGAGAGGCCATCAATCAGTTACCAACATTCGATAAATTAAAATATTTTGATTTAGCAACAGTGTTACATAAATTATTTGATTTTGATTCTCCAGAAACCGAAAAAGAATTTTTGGCTTATTTCCTAGAAGGTTTAACGATTAGAAAAAAAGATGATAGGCAAATTGATGTTGGTGGTGTTTCTGAAATCATCAAAAGCTTTCTATTTAATAAAATAAGAATAAAAGTAAATATCGAAACCCTAAACAAAATCGACGAATATTTATTAGCTTTAGATAAGAGAATATCATTAAACTTGCAAAAAAATAGCATAAGTCTAAAAGATATTAGCGCAGAGTATTATGCATCATATATTTTGGCAGGGTGGTCATTCAAGTGGGCTGAAATAAATTCTAATATTAGGTTTACAACTGCGGAAAAAGATTATTTCACCTTATTTTTAAATGCTATTCTTATTGATGGAATGCCTAAGAAAATTATTGGCGTTTTGCCTCAAGATGAATACTTGGCAATTTGTTTTAAAAAAGAACTAGAAAATTTAATAAATCACAGAATACACCGAACGATGTTTGAAGATGGGAAAATTTATTTAAATGAAAGTGAAAAGTTTGCTCATAACTTTGATTTAATCATTAATCCTAGTACACGAACACCAAATGGCGGATTTATAAATGAAGTATTAATAGATAATTATGTCAGATCACGGGACAAAGCTAGAATCAGAATCTTGTTGAATTTCATTGACTTTCAACAATTAGTTAAAAATATAAGTGATTCGATTGTTGTCTTTTGTAATACAGTAGAACTACCGACGAGTGATTTAAGTGAAAAAATGGGAGATGTTGAGTTTTATTATGATAGGCAATTGATGGAATATCCATTGAAATGTTATATTGTCCGTGATGAGAAAAAGAAATCAGAATCTAGCATTCATTACTTCATAAGTTCTCAATTAAAAGCTACTGAAATTATGGATATATTATTTTATTCAACCGCATTAATAAAATTTTTAGATAATAAAGTAACGACTTTAAATGAAAACTTTCTATCTGATGGAATTAGTTTCTTGTTGAATCAAAAGAACATTATGTACGCCAAGAGCCGATGAGATGGCTCTTTTTTTGACACTTAAATAAATGTCCGTAGAACAACGGACAACAAAAGGCTAGTTTTAACGATACAAAGATGCTATTATATGAACATACCCAGCTGGCAAAGGAGAGATGATGAATGATTAAAGAAGATTTTAATAGGAATTGGGAATTTTACAAAGAAGGTTCAAATGAACGAACAACAGTGGATTTGCCACACGATGCAATGATTATTGAGCAAAGAAACCCTAATATGGCAGAAGGTAATCATAATGCTTATTTTCCAGGTGGTGTTTACTATTATGAGAAAACATTTGATGTGCCACTAGATTGGAAAGATAAACATATTGAATTTGAATTTGAATCTGTGTACCATAATTCAAAAGTTTATATTAATAATGTAGAAGTAGGGGGGCGTCCAAATGGTTACTTGCCAATCCATATTACTGCAAATGACCATTTGAAATACGGTGAAACAAACACGATTCGGGTTGTAGCGGATAATAGTAACTTGCCGAATAGTCGCTGGTATACTGGCAGTGGTATTTATCGTCCTGTATATTTGTACATATCAAATAAACATCATATTCAACACGAAGGGATGAAAATTTCCACTTTATCATACGACCCAGCAGTAATTAAAGTTGATACTGCTCACAATGGGGATGATGTTCACCTTGAAATCATATATGATGGTAAAGTTATTGTTGAAGGTCGCGGAGATAGCACTGAAATTACAATTCCAGATGCAAAACTTTGGAGTGATGAAACACCGAATCTTTACGAATGCCGAGCAATTTTATTTAAAGATGATATGATTGTCGATGAAAAAATTGAAAAGTTCGGAATTTGTAAAATCGAATGGAGTCCAAAGGGGTTATTTATTAACGGAAAAGAAACTTTACTACGCGGTGGTTGTGTTCACCATGATCATGGGATTTTAGGAGCAGCAACATTTAATGAATCAGAAGATAGACGTGTTAGAAAGTTAAAAGAAGCAGGTTACAATGCAATCCGCAGTTCACATAATCCTGCATCAATTGCAATGTTAGAAGCATGCGATAAGTATGGAATGTATATGATGGATGAAACATGGGATATGTGGTTTGAAAGTAAAAATACACATGATTATGCCTTACATTTTATGGATTGGTATAAGAAAGATATTGAATCATTAGTTAATCGCGATTTTAATCACCCATGCGTCATTATGTATTCAATTGGTAACGAAGTTTCAGAGCCGAAAGATGAACAAGGTGTAAATTTAGCAAAAGAAATGGTTGAGTATATCCATGCTCTAGACTCGAATCGTGCGGTGACTTGTGGAATTAACTTAATGATTATTTTCTGTTCTGCTGCTGGTATAGATTGGTCAGGTGGCGGTGATGCAGCATCCGAAGCAGAAGTGATGAGTAGCACAAAATACAATGAGATGGTTCCGATTTGGGGAGCGGCGATGAACCGTGCGGGGGCTTCACCAGAAGCAGATAAATTAACTTCCCCTGTTTTAGACGCTTTAGACATTGCAGGTTATAACTACGCATCGAGTCGCTATCCTTTAGATGGTACGGATCATCCAGATAGAATTGTTGTTGGAACTGAAACTTACACTCATGAAATTTATAAAAATTGGGAAATGGTTAAGAAGTATCCATACCTAATTGGAGATTTCATGTGGACATCATGGGATTACTTAGGAGAAGTCGGGATTGGCTCGTGGGCATATAGTGGTGATACCGCAACTATGTCAGCTAAGCCATATCCTTGGTTATTAGCGGGACCGGGTGCAATTGATATTCTAGGTAATATGGACGCGGCTGGTGCATATGCAGGGATAGTGTGGGGAGTTAGAACAGAACCATATATTGGTGTCCGACCGGTAAACCAACAAGGGAATATTCCAATCAAAGCAATCTGGCGTGACACTAACGCTAAAGACAGTTGGTCATGGAAAGGATGCGTTGGTAATGATGCGCTAATTGAAGTCTATGCGGACGCAGCAAGCGTTAAACTATTTTTAAATGGTGAATTATTAGAGCAAAAGGACATTTTTGAATGCAAGGCAATATTTGAAACCAAGTATGCAATTGGAGAGTTAGTTGCGGTAGCACTTGATGATAATGGTAACGAAATTAGTCGCTCAAAATTAACATCAGGTACCGGAAATGTGCAAATCTCAATTGATTCAGAATTAGAAGTTATCAATAATGGTGAAATTGCCTATATCAATATCAACCTTACCGATGAAAATGGTGTTGTAGAAAGTAATGCCGATCAACTGTTATCTGTAACTGTCTCTGGTGGTGAATTACTTGCATTTGGAAGTGCAAATCCACGTACTGAAGAACAATATCACGCAGGTCAATTTACAACTTATTATGGAAAAGCATTAGCGATTGTTCGCAAAAAAGAAGCTGGTGAAATGACAATCAAAGTAACCGGAGAAGGGCTGAAAGATACAAGTAAGACTCTAACAGTTAAATAACAATTTAATAAAATGGAGTAGATAGGAAGTGTTCCCACTCTATCTCCGAAAATAAGGTTTTAATTTGTAGTTACAATCACAAAAAAATGAAGGAGAGTTACAATTATGGAAAAAAACAAAGTGCTCACAGAAACGGAAGAACCGATTTATAGAAAAGCCAAATTACCACAATTATTTTTATTCCCGCTGGCGGAACTAGCGAATATGTTGTTCTTCCTTGCTATGATGTTCGTTTCGTTTTATGCAACAGGAATTGCGGGGTTAGGAGTAGTAGTCGTATCAATGGTTCTTACAGGTATTCGTATTTTTGATGGAATGCTGACACCAATTGTGGGATTATTGATTGATAAAACACAAGGAAAGTTTGGGAAAATACGACCATTTCTTGTGATAGGTTATTTATTCACATTAGGATGTGCGTTATTAGTATTCTTCACGACTCACTATATCCCGGAATCATTCAGGTTAGTTTATTTCATCGTAATTTACACATTACACATCTTAGGTTTCAACTTGGTTGCTCTTGCTGCACAGTCTGGATATGCAATTTTAACTAATGATCCAACACAACGTCCAATTATCGGCGGATTAAATGTATTATATACGACAATTGTTGGTGCATTCTTCGGAATGTATATGGCAAATGTAGGTGCTAGACATGGTGGCTTTGGGAATGTAGGGTTATTTCAAGAATTGATTACAGTTTTTGCCATCGGCTCAGCGATTTGTATGTTGATTGCGATTATAGCTATATCACCAGCTGATCGTCCAGAAAATTATGGCGATATTAAGGTAGAGAAAAAGGAAAAAGTTGGATTCAGAACAATGGTTTCTGTTTTAAGAAAGAACAGACCTTTACAGATGCTTATGGTTTCTTCTGTAACTGATAGGTTAGCTGGAAATATTGCTAATAATACTGTAATTAATGTTATGCTTTTTGGAATTATTATTGGAGATTTCGGTGTTACTGGTGTACTAGCAGGCGTTACCTTGATTCCTAATATTTTAGTAATTATCTTTGGTATGGGCTTAGCAGCAAAAATCGGTACTAAAAAAGCTTATATTTTTAGCACACTAGGGTCAACATCAGTTGGTATTTTAATAATTTTATTACTAGTATTCGGTGATCCAACAGCGATTCGATTTGATGCAATTGGATTCATGACAATTGCCTTCGCAATACTTCATGTAGCTTTCGGTGCTTTTCGTTTGTTGAACTCAATGACAGTTGCTCCGATGTTGCCTGATGTAATTGACTACGAACATCACCAATCAGGAAAATTCATTCCGGGTACAATTCTGGCTATTAATTCTACTACGACTCATTTTATTTCCTCACTATACCAAACAGTCGTAGGAGTTACGTTAGCAGCGATTGGATTCCGTTATGCTTTACCTGATTTAGACACACCATTCACTACATCTATTTTCAATGTAACTATCTTCTTAGGGTTTGGAGTTCTAATCATTTCTTGGCTTTTCTCGTTAATCTGCATGAAGTTCTATCCGCTAACTAAGGAAAAAATGGAAGAAATTCAAACAGAACTAAAAAGACGTGAAGAAGCAGGAGAAATTGTAGCTAGTGTATAATTAAAAAACTTATGACTTGTCACAACCTTTGTGTAGTGGTAATGGTGCTGATTTTCACCTTATTATCTTACTTAATAAAGTGATTGTGACAAGTTTTTATATGGGAGATGTTCGAAATGAATCAAAATAATTACATTTGCAACCCGATTAATATAGATTACAGGTATCAGTTTAACAAATGTCCACAAACGGGTGAAATACAAATAAACAGGGAAGCTGCTGATCCAACAATGATTTTGTTTGAGGGAAAGTATTATATGTTTGTATCAATGAATCTATCAGTCTGGGTTTCCGAAGATTTGGCGAATTGGGAAAGTCATCGACTTCCAAATAATTTCCCATCATACGGATATGCACCAGATGCAGTAGTAATTGGTGAATATGTTTATATGTCAGCAAACAATAATGATGAAATTTGTAATTTTTATCGTACCAAAGATATTCTGAACGGCCCATATGAAGAAATTCAAGGAGCATTAAATTTTGCTGACCCAAATCTTTTCTTGGATGATGATGGGCGGACATATCTTTATTGGGGACTTTCAAGTGAAGAACCAATTTATGGGATTGAAATTGACTCGAAAACAATGCTGCCTATTGGTGATAAAAAAGGATTGATTAATGGGAATCCATTTAAAATTGGCTATGAACGTTATGGAGATGATAATACGCTACTACCGAGAAGTGATGAAGAAGTCGATAGTTATCTTCATGAAGTAATGGGCGGACAATTGCCAGATGATCCAGTTATGTTATCAATTGTTAAAGCTTATGTCAGAAACAGTCCATTTCTTGAAGGTGCATGGATGAATAAATATCAAGGAAAGTATTATCTTCAATATTCATCGCCTGCGACACAGTTAAATGTTTACAATGACGGTGTATATGTTTCTGATTCACCGCTTGGTCCATTTGAACTAGCAAAGAATAATCCATATTCATATAAACCGAGTGGTTTTATTAATGGTGCGGGACATGGCTCAACGACATGGGATTCAGACGGTAAATTATGGCATTCAGCAACGATGAGAATTGGTATGAATCATCAATTTGAGCGTCGAGTAGGTATCTGGTCTGCTGGTTTTGATGCAGATGAGGAATTGTTCTGTAATCAGAGGTATGGTGACTGGCCGATATCTGTTGATGCACTTAGAAATGACCCGTGGCGAAATCCAGATTACTTTTTGTTGAGCTATAAAAAACATGTTAAAGCATCGTCATTTGTGATAGGAAAAGAGCCTACGGAAGTCGCAAACGAAGATATTAGAACTTGGTGGCAAGCCAAAAACAATCAATCTGGTGAATGGATTGAAATGGATTTAGGTGAAAAATATTCAGTTAACGCAATTCAAATAAACTTTGCTGATGATAAAATTGACATCCCGCTACCAGCACCAATCAATGAAAAATATGGAAGATATATTGAAGAACGAGATTTTGTTACTCGTTGGACGCTAGAAGGTTCGTTGGACAGTAAAGAGTATTTTATGATAGAAGATAAATCAAACGCTAATACTGATTTGCCGCATGATTTAGTAGTTAAAGAATGCGGAATAGAAGCTAGGTATATTAAGCTTACAATTCTTGAAATCCCTTATTCCCTACAACCTTGTATTTCAGGACTTCGTGTGTTTGGGAATGGTCAAGGAAAAAAACCTATTATGCCAGAGTTTGTTGCAACCCGAACAAATCCATTAGATATGGATTTGGCAATTAAAGAAAGTAACGCGGTCGGATATAACATTCTGTGGGGACATGAGAAAGAAAAATTGTACCATAGTTACATGACATTTGAGAATAAGCAACGTATCGGCGCTTTGATAAAAAATCAAAAATATTTTGTTAGAGTGGATGCGTTTAATGAAAATGGAATTACTGAAGGTAAAGTTGTTGAATTAGGTTGTCTAACTTTTTAGGTAATCAAATTTTTTAAATATTAAAAGTGGAGGAAATACCATGGCAAAATATTTAGCAATAGATATTGGAGGAACAAATATAAAATTTGGGCTAGTAGATGACAAAGGAGCGATTCTTGAGCAAGCCGAAATTGCCTTACCAATGAACAAAGAAACGAACGCTACTGATTTTTTGGAAGTTATCTTGAAGTTCGTATATCCATATGAAAAACAAATAGATGGTATTGCCATTAGTATGCCAGGGATTATAGATAGCGAAGCAGGATATTGTTTTAGTGCGGGTGCAATTTATTGTTTAGCACAGACAAATATTGTAGATCTAATTAAAGAACGCATTAATCTTCCTGTAACTGTTCAAAACGATGGAAAATGCGCAGCACTTGCCGAGCTTTGGGTTGGAAATTTAAAAGGTAGTAAAAATTCAGCAGCAGTATTGTTAGGAACGGGTATTGCCGGTGGTTTGATTATTAATGGTGAACTTTATAATGGTCATAATTTTGCTGCCGGTGAAATGAGTTTTATGTTATTTAATGCAAGTGAAACAGCAACAGGTTTTTGGGCAGGAAAAAGCAGCGCACCAACATTAGTGCGTAAGGTGAGCGAAAAGGTTGATATTTCGGATTTAGATGGGCGTAGGGTGTTTAAATTGATAGAAGATGGGAATGAATTAGCACTAACTTCTCTTGATGAATTTTGTGAAGATTTAGCTGCACAATTGTATAGCTTACAAGCGTTGCTCGACCTTGAAATGTTTGCAATTGGTGGTGGAATTAGTAAACAACCGAAACTGATTGAAAGATTGCAAGCCCAAATTGATTTATATAATGAAAATCATCCGATGAAGGCTTATATGTCTTTCATCCCAAAACCAAAAGTCACAACTTGTAAGTTTTATAATGATTCAAACTTAATCGGTGCGGTATATCATCATATAAAATCAACAAGTAAGTAAAAATAGAATGAATTGGTGCACTGCACCATCATATAAATAAAAGAGAGGGAAAATAAAATGAGCAAGCAAGGAGTAAAAATCGTAACAATTGGTGGAGGATCTAGCTATACGCCAGAACTAATGGAAGGTTTTATCAAGCGTTATTCAGAACTACCTGTAAAAGAATTATGGTTAGTTGATATTGAAGAAGGGAAAGAAAAGTTAGAAATCGTTGGGAAGTTAGCACAACGCATGGTTAAAGCAGCGGGAATTGATTGTACGATTCAATTAACATTAGATCGCCACGAAGCATTAAAAGATGCAGACTTTGTTACAACGCAATTCAGAGTAGGATTATTAGATGCCCGTATAAAAGATGAAAAAATTCCTTTAAAATATGGCATGATTGGTCAAGAAACAAATGGTGCAGGTGGCATTTTCAAAGCATTCCGAACAATTCCAGTTATTTTAGATATTGTTGAAGATATGAAAGAGTTATGCCCAAATGCTTGGCTTGTAAACTTTACTAATCCCGCCGGAATGGTCACAGAAGCAGTAGCAAAGTATGGAAAATGGGATAAAGTAGTTGGGTTGTGTAATGTTCCGATCATGAACCAAATGATGGCTGATTATGCCTTGAATGGTGAAGGTGGTGGAATGCGAGAATTTTTCCAAAAAAGGGGAAGCTTCACATTTAATGCAAATAGCGATTTATTTTTCCGCTTTGGTGGGATTAATCACTTACATTGGCATCGAATTTTTGATAAAAAAGGAAATGAACGTACTGCTGAAGCTATTGAAAAGTTGTATAACGTTGGCAAAGCTGAATCAGGAGTTGCAAATATCGCAGCCATGAAATACCCAGTTGAACAAGTTCGTGATTTAGGAATGTTGCCATGTCCGTATCATCAATATTATTATATGACCAGTGATGTTCTTGAAAAAGAGATTGAAGATGCAAAAAATAATGGTACACGCGCGGAACAAGTTAAGAAGGTAGAAGAAGAATTATTTGAAATCTACAAAAATGCAGACTTACATGAAAAGCCAGCACAACTATCACAACGCGGTGGGGTGTTCTATTCTGATGCCGCTTGCGAAGTTATTAATTCGATTTATAACAACAAAGGAACAATTATGGTAGTAAGCACACACAACAACGGTGCAGTTCCAGATTTACCATCGGATAGCATTGTTGAAGTGTCAAGTTATATCACCGCAGCAGGACCACAGCCAATTTCATTCGGGTATATGCCTCCTGCTACACGTGGGCTTCTTCAAAATATGAAAGCAATGGAAGAATTGACAATCGAAGCAGCAGTAACTGGTGATTATGGCAAAGCATTACAAGCATTTACCGCAAATCCGATTGTCACAAGTGGTAATAAAGCAAAAGAGTTGCTTGACGAAATGTTAGAAGCACACAAAGAACATTTACCACAATTTTAGAAAGCGGGTAGTGAAAATGGTAAAAAAATTAATTATTAACGCAGATGATTTTGGAATAACCGAAGGGGTGACAAAAGGGATTATTGATTGTCATGCTGATGGTGTTTTAACATCAACAACTCTTTTAGTAAATGCCCCATATACTGAATATGCCCTTGAAGTGGCAAAAGACTATCCAAATCTTGGTATTGGTATTCATTTAGCATTAACATATGGACGACCACTTGTAGCGGGAGCGACAAGTTTTACTGACATGGAAGGAAACTTTTTGCGGTTATCTAATTATCCAAATTATCGTGTGGGTGCTGATGCAGAAGAATTATATGTTGAGTGGAAAGCACAGATTGAACACTTTATTAAATTAGCAGGAAAGCTACCAACCCACATCGACTCGCATCACCATGTTCATGCTAATCCAACTAATCATAATGTTGTAGCTCGACTAGCAAAAGAGTATGATTTGCCAGTCCGAAAATCACAAGATTTTTTAGACACCTATGAACACGCCACTTTTATGGGTGATTTCTTTGGTGAAGATTTAAAATTAGAAAGTATTACAGATGCTTTGTATGTTGATGACGAAATTATGGAAATTATGTGTCACCCAGCTTATCTTGATCAAGAAACATATGATGATTCATCATATAATCTTCCACGGATGAAAGAAATGGAAATTTTGCGTAGTGCAGAATTACGAGCATTTGTCGAGAACAACAACATCGAATTAATCAATTATACTGACTTGAAAAAATAAGTTTAAGCGAACAATAGTAGGCTAAGTGATGAAGTGGCTGGTAAATTATGATTTTTATAATCACAAGGAGCATTTAGATGGAAAATTTAGGAAAACGAATTATATTACTAATTGCAGGATTGGTGATTATCTCGCTTAATATTGGAATGCTAATTTTTCTTGACTTTGGGATTGACCCACTAGGGGCATTAATGATGGGAATTTCAAATGTTAGTGGCCTACCTTTTGGAACATTGATGATGCTCGGGCAAATTTTGTTTTTCGTACCTGTGTTTTGTAAAAGAAGGGATTTAATTGGGGTAGGAACGGTAGTTTCACTGTTTGGGTTGGGTTATTTGATTCAATTTTTTGTTTGGATGTGGGGAAGCATTATTCAAAACGAATTGACTTTAATAACTAGAGTGGCATTATTAGTAATTACTTTATTGATTTTATCTTTTGGCGTGGCTCTACAAATTGTTGGTAACTTAGGTTTAGGTACCTATGATGCACTTGCCTTTATAATCGCAACGGAAACAAAAGATAAAATTAATTTCAAATGGGCGAGAATTGGAACGGATGCTCTTTCTACCGCCATTGGTTTCCTTCTTGGTGCGACTATCGGAGTTGCGACAGTTGTAACTGTGTTCATGTTAGGACCATTTGTTAACTTTTTCAAAGAAATTATTTTTAGGGTAGTAAATGTTGAATATGAAAGAAAATAGTGTACATAAGGTTTTCAAGAAAATGGCAATGAAAGAAATTTCGAAGTAGAAAAGCAATTGGAATAAAAATCATGGATCGGTCACGAACCGCAAGAACACATAAAAAACGCCACAAGCAAACTGACTTGCGGCATTTTCATATCCAAATAAACCTTACAAACTAGTAATATAAGCCTTTATCTCATCACACTGACAACCAGCGAACGCATCCATGAAATGCGGTGTCAAACATTCCTTAACCAACGCTTGGTCAATCGACTTCAACGCCTCAACTAGTGGCTTACCAGCAGCAACTTTCATCTCAGCCAAAATCGCAGCATTTTTATTTTGCGATTCACGACGCTCAGCTGGATAACCCATTCCAACAGGATTTGAGAACGCCTGCTCGAAAATATAACGGATATTCAATTCTCCACCCCAACCGAAACCTTTAGCGAAAGGTAAAGAAATGGCGTTACCATTATTTACCTGTAAATATAAATAAGCATCAGCTGGATCAGAAATCAACCCACATAAAACGCCTGGGAAAGCATTCGCTGCCATCATAGCGCCTTGCCCAGTGCCACATCCTGTAACCACAAAATCAACAGCACCTGAATTCAAAAGAATAGCCGCTTGAATTCCCATTTGAACATAAGTCAAACGTGGATTTTCTGCTGTATAAGCCTCAGGAACATCTTGATCTAACAAAGGCTTTAACATCCCAGCGTTCACAACCGTATGCCCATGCTTTGTAGCAACATTTGTCAATTCACCGAAAATTAAATCATTCTTTGGTGCCTGACTGAATTCTTGTAAAAATGCAATTTTCATAATAAATGACCTCTCTTTTTAAAATTTTTTCCACAAAGTTCATTATACCACAAAAGAAATGAGAAAGCTAGAGTAAATCGATTTACAAACAAACTTTTTTCGCTTAAGAATTAAAATTCAAATTTGTGAAAAAAAATCTTGTAAAGGGTTGACAATTATAAATTCATGTGCTATTATACGAGTAAATCGATTTACTAACTTCCGGTTGCTTCTTTTTTGGGAGTTGTACTTTTCTTTTTGAGAAGTAAATCGATTTACTACATTTTTTACAAATACAGGAGGCGGACGGCATGATATTAAACAATTTCAAACTAGACAACAAAGTAGCGATCGTAACAGGAGGAGCAGTAGGATTAGGAAAAGGAATGGCATTAGGGCTTGCCCAAGCAGGAGCAGATATAGTAGCAGTAGGTC
>JGI24703J35330_11748578_pt1 | contig 20836 bp, 15 predicted proteins | sample TergutNt197P1_FD_35330 | JGI IMG/M metagenome (IMG submission 35330)
CTGCACCCCTTACGGGCGTTCGCCACAATTTTAAGTCTGTGGCTGCACCCCTTACGGGCGTTCGCCACAATTTTAAGTCTGTGGCTGCACCCCTTACGGGCGTTCGCCACAGTAATAAAAAGAAATCAAACGTAAAAAAAATCCCTACTCGAACCTTTATTCACATACAACTAAATGTTTAAGGCTGCTACGTTCCCGTCCTGACCTGGTTCACACCGTCATATTGAATAAAGGTTCCAATAGAGATTTATCAATATAATAATTTTAACATATCATCCCTTGAATGTCAAGAGTAAAGATGATAAAATATATCTATGAAGATATATACGATTATTTCACCTCACGATACTTTAGCTAAAAATAAAATAAATGATCTTATTACATTAAATCATCTTAAACTTGATGATGTTACTGTCTATGACATGGAAACTTCACCCGTTACAGATGCTTTATTTGATGTAAATTCTGCTGGTTTTTTTGTGGAAAGAAAGGCTGTTGTTATAAAAAATCCTTACTTTTTCACGGCATCAATCTTTAAAGGTCCACTCCATGATTTAGATAAGTTAATGTCTTATTTAAATCGTCCTAGTGATAATAATATTTTAATTATACACTGTCCTTACGAAAAACTTGATGAACGAAAAAAAATCGTAAAATTATTAAAAAAAAAAACTGACTTGATTAAAATTGATGCTCCAAATGAATATAATATTGCTCACTTCGTTAAGCAAGAGTTCCATAACGCTAATATAAAACCAACAGATGCCAGTATCAGACAATTATTATTTTTAACGAAAAATAATTTTGATAAAGTTATAAGTGAAATAAATAAAATTATTTCTTATATCGGTGAGGATGAATCGCGGGAATTAACTCTTGATATAATTGATGAATTAGTGCCTAAGACGCTTGAAGATAACGTATTTTTACTTACAGAGTCATTTGTTGCTAAGGATATTATAAGATCACATCAAATTTTCAATGATTTAATGATACAAAGAGAAGAGCCGATTAAACTAATTATCATGCTTGCAAATCAATTTAGGCTATTAAAACAAGTTAAAGTTATGCATCTACAAGGTAAATATGAAAAACAGATTGCAACAGATTTAGGTATTCATCCTTATAGAATAAAACTGGCTTTACAACAATCGAGAAATTTTAATCTTGATGAGATTACTAAACGGATCAATCAACTAGCGCAACTAGATATAAATGTTAAAACCGGAAAATTTGACGCACAAACGGGATTGGAATTTTTTATCTTATCTTAGACAAAAAACTAATATTTTAAAAATTTTTAAAACGATGGCCATTTAATTTAAATAAATTGGTCATCGTTTTTTGTTTTTAGTTTAGATTAATTTACACTCTTTTGAGTTAAAGCTTTGTCTATTTTGTTTACTACATCATTTTGTACAGCTTTTTTTGCGTGTCCAATAGAATACATAAATGTTTCAGCATCACTCGAGCCTGGCGATTTAATTACAGGTGCAGAAATTCCAAGTAAAATAGCACCACCGACAGTTTTTGGATTGATAATTTCTTTAATGTTAGAAAATGTACTTTTTAGTAATAATCCACCAATTTTTCCTTTTGTCGTTGAGATGATTTCCTCTTTTAATAAAGAAAAGATATCTTTTGCTGTTCCTTCAACAGCTTTTAACGCAATATTTCCAGAATAACCATCTGTTGCTATTATGTCGACATCTCCCGAAATCATAGATTTAGACTCGATATTTCCCAGGAAATTAAGAGAAGTGTCGTTTTTTAATAATTCAAATGCTTCGACTTGTTCAGCTCCACCTTTTGCATCTTCTGTACCGATATTAAGTAATCCGATACTTGGAGAAGGTATTCCTAACACATTTTTTGCATATATATCTGCTAGTAGTGCATTTTGATAAATAAAGGCGGCTTTTGTTTCGCTTGTTGCTCCAGCATCACAAAGTATAGTAGTCGCTCCTTTTTTGATAGTAGGAATCATCGGTGCAAGTGCAGGTCTATCAACAGATTTTAATCTTTTTACAAGAAGCGTACCTGCTGCGATTATTGCTCCAGTTGCACCGGCGGACACTAACGCATCGACTTCACCATTTTTAACAGCTTTACTTGCAACAACGAGTGATGAATCTTTTTGACGTCGTATTGCCATAGCCGGATCTTTAACGTCCATTGGAATTATTTCTTCACAATGGACAATATTAATGCGTTCGTGATCACTTGGCAAGTATAGTTTAATATCAGCAACTCGTCCGTATAACGTAATGATAACTTCTGGATATTTATTTACTGCCATATAAGCTCCTTTAACGATTGCCTCAGGTGCGTTATCTCCACCCATTGCATCAACACCGATTTTAATGTATTTTTGTATTATATCTTTCATTTAAAAACATCCTCCCAAATCTTTTCTTTTTTTATTAATTCCATTCTAACATAATTTTCATAGCTTTCAAGCCTAATTGGTAAATTAAATTAAATTAATACTCACTTTAATTATTATCAAATTTGTTACTATTATAAGTAAATGATTGAGCGTTAAGTTTATCGCTTAATTCAAGAATTTCGATTTTTTTAATAACATAATGATTCACATTATCTAAGTAAGTTTTTATATCTTTTGGATTATGCACAGATTCGCCGATTAAAAATTTACTCGATGCACCGACACCTAAACCAAGTATATTTTGCGCTTCTTCCATCATCAAAATATTATATATACTTTCCATACCACCTTTTGAGTATCCAATATTTTCCAAATTCGCAGCAATATTTTTTTGTCGATACAGGTAATAGGGAATGTAGCCTTCCTCTTTTGCAAATTGATACGTTGATCGAGCCATTTCATCCAATTCATCTTTTGAAGCCCCCGTGAAAAGTCCGCGAGATTGCGTTAATTCCGATTTTCTTTTGAAAGCGAGCATATGAACAGTTAAACTTTCTGGTTGTAATTTTTTTATTTCGTTTAGTGAATAATTTAACTCCTCAACACCCTCATCTGGCAAGCCGACGATAAGATCCATATTAATGTTTTCAATTCCAACTGATTTAGCCATTTTAAAAGTATCAATAACTTCTTTGACTGAGTGGTGTCGTCCTATTTTGTTAAGTGTTGACTGATGAAATGTTTGTGGATTGATGCTGATGCGTCTGATGTTATAATCTTTTAAAAGTTGTAGTTTCTCAAGCGTCAATGTATCGGGACGTCCTGCTTCTACTGTAATTTCCCGTAATTCAATAAGCGAACAAATTTCCTTTTCAATTATTTGTATAATCCGCTTTAATTGATCCACCTCAAGACTCGTAGCTGTACCACCCCCAAGGTAGAGTGTCGTAACTTTAATATTGTTCGACCTAAGATAAGAACCAATCTCTTTAATCTCAACCAATAGTGCTTCAACAAAAGGGGCAATCCATTTTTTATATGGACCTGTTGCATACGCAGCAAACGTACAATAAGAACATCGAGTCGGACAAAAAGGTATTCCTATGTAGATGCTTACTTCACGGTCTATCTGGTATAGATCAGGGATTACTTTTAGTTGGTGATTTGCGGTTTTAAGGAGGAGGGATATTTTTTCATTAGTTAGAGCATACGATTTCGTAAATTCTTTTTTTATTTCGTCGTCTGTTATACCGTATTTTTTCTTGCTATGAACAAGTTTTGTAGGTCGCATGCCGTTAAGGATTCCCCACGGTTGAATTATACCAGTTGCTTGTGTTAGAAAATGATAATAATGTCGCAAAACATCATATTTATCTATTTTAGTATTTTGATTTTCATAACGAATATCTTCAAATTCGTCGACAAATTCCCAATCTGAAAAAAAGTTTTGATTTATAACGGATATTTCTTTTAATATTAATGCATCTGTTACACCGGTGATTTTAATTTTCATAAGATTTCTCGCTTTATATATAATTTTTATTAATTTTTGTTATTCATCTCTTTTATTTTTACTAAAAAATTGCTATACTTAAATGAGGATTGTTTTATGGGTGATAATTATGTTGAAAAAGAAAAAAGATGATGGGTTAAATTATTTAATCGAAGAAAATCAAAAAGTTTATCGCAGTGCTATTCAAAAACAAGTGAGAAATAAACAAATTAATGATGCGTATCGATTAGTTAGAAATGTTATCATTTTGGGTGCGATTGTTGGCTCGAGTATTTATTTTTTTTCATTATGGTATTTTCGACATATTCCTGTGAAAGCCCAAATGCCATTCAATAATTCTGTGATGAATCAACTTATTATCGAAAAAACACGACCGATGACCTACGATGAAGTCCCTTTTGAAATGTTTAGTCATACTGCTTTATTAATTAATCTTACTAACGGTCGTGTACTTTTTGATCACGGATCACTCGAGCGTATTTATCCTGCATCGGTGACAAAAATCATGACTGTGCTAGTAGGACTGAATAATGCAAATCTTGATGATGAGTTTGTTCTTAGGTTTGATGCAGATTTTTTATGGTTGAATCAGGCAACGGTTGCCGGTTTTGTAAATGGAGAAACTAGAACTTTATCAGAGGTTTTACACGGAATAATGCTTCCTTCTGGTGCAGATGCCACTTGGGCACTAGCTAATCATATCGCAGGCGATTACGAAAGTTTTGTTTCACTCATGAATGATATGGCAAGAGTTATTGGAATGACTAACACACATTTTGTCACTGCAACAGGACTTCATGATGATGATCATTTTACAACAGCTGATGATATTGCAAAACTCGTAAAATATGCGCTTGAAAATCCAAGTTTTCGTGAAATTTTTACCTCTATAGTATACGAGCTTCCTAGACCTAACGCAGCTGGTTCGTTTATGAATTCAACACTACTTGCCGCACCATCACTTGCATTTGATGGTGGATCGATTATTGGCGGACGCACAGGTTTTACTACACAAACGGGAAGAAGTTTAGCAAGTATTGCTAGAAGCGATGATGGTGAAGAATTTTTATTAATTACGTTTGGAGCACCAGATGAAACATGGACACAAACAGCAATCGCTATTGAAGATGCTCGCATAATTTATGAGTATTTTGTAAACCGTATTCCACAATAAATTTTGTCGAAAATAAACTGCCACAAATCTGCCACAAAAATATTATTTTTGCCACAATTTGACCGAGACTTTTTCAACGTTTTCATGATATAATAAAACTATCAAAAATCATTAAAGCGAGGTTGGAAATATGGAAGTAACACAAGTTTACAATTATTTATTTGGTGAAGTAGCTACTGAGATAAAAAATGAATACGGAAAATGTATTAAATCATTAACATTTGATATTCAATATGTTGCACCATTTCTTGATGAATTTCAATGTGATTTAAAAGCATATCATTGTACCAGCCTCAATTCATCTATGGAGTTTTTCTTTATCTATAATTCTAAAACTCTAAAACTTGAGGAACTATCTATGATTGGTTATGATACTCGTTTAACAGCTTAAAAATTAAATTAACAATATCTGAATTCTTTAAGTTAGAAATCAGATGTTTTTTTTACGCAATTATTATTTAATCAAATTGATGATTTTCGTTAGTAATTGAATTTTCAATGTAAGTTCTAAGTGAATAAAGCTCTGGGTTTATATCAAATTCATCAGTTGAGATTAAATCCACTGCATCTTGCCTTGCAACATCGAGAATTTTATAATCTTCAATTAAATTTGCCATTTTGAATGATGGAATACCAGATTGTTTTGAACCGAAAAAATCACCCGGACCACGAAGTTTTAAGTCTGCTTCCGCTATTTCAAATCCGTCAGTGGAGGTCGCAATAACACTTAATCTTTCCTTTGCATCAGGATTTTTCGCATTTGATAATAAAAAACAATAGGCGTGTTCACTACCGCGACCGACTCGTCCTCTTAATTGATGAAGTTGTGACAAACCGAACCTGTTGGCATCATATATTAAAATAACATTTGCATTTGGTACGTTTACTCCTACCTCTATAACCGTTGTTGAGATAAGAATTTGAATTTCATTTTTTAAAAATTGTTGCATTATATTGTCTTTGTCCAATTTTTCGAGTTTTCCGTGCATTAATCCGACATTAGCGACGTTTTCAAATGCAACTTTCCATAATTCTGCGACAAGTGTTGCGTTCCTAACATCTTCTAGTACTTCTGATTCGTCAATGAGGGGAGTAATTATATATACTTGTTGACCTTTTTTAATAATATTACTTTTAATAAAGTCTTGTGCATCTTTAAGCATTTCATCCTGGATTACAAAAGTTTTTATCGGTTTTCGTCCCGACGGGAGTTCTTTGATAGATGAGACGTCCATATCGCCAAAAGCTGAAATCGCGAGTGTGCGAGGGATTGGTGTTGCAGACATCATTAATATGTCAATAACTTCTCCCTTCTGACGTAATTTTTTTCGTTGTTCGACACCAAATCGATGTTGTTCATCGACTACCGCTAGCCCTAATTTTTTGAATTTAATTTCGTCTTGTATTAATGAATGCGTTCCAATTAATAAATCGATTTCTCCATTTTCGAGATTTGTTAATACTTCTTTGCGAGCTTTGCCCTTGATTTGTGAGCTTAAGAATGCGATTCGAATTTGTAAAAATGGGGCAAAAAGTTCTGATAGAGTTACAAAGTGTTGCCTAGCCAAAATTTCTGTTGGTGCCATTAGTGCGCCTTGATATCCTGATAAAATTGTGTGAAGTAGGGCGATAGTTGCGACGATTGTTTTTCCGCTTCCTACATCGCCTTGCAAAAGACGGTTCATGCGCGAGTTCTTCTCAAGGTCTGCGATTATTTCGCCGAGAACCCGGTTTTGTTCTGATGTTAAATCAAAGGGTAAATTTTTCAAAAACGTGTACATCATTTCATCGTTACCTAATTTTTGAAAACCGGATTTTGTATATTTTATTTTCTTTTTTAAAACTTGGATTTTTAATTGAAATTTTAACAACTCTTCGTATTTAAGTCGCCGTCCAGCTTGTTTTACTTGTTCATTATTTTTTGGAAAATGGGCGAATTTTATAGCATCAATGAGCGGTAATAATCGATATTTCGAAATTATAGATAGAGGAAGGTCATCGTTAATTAAATGACCGAATTGCAACAATGCTGACTCTATCAAATTATTTAACGTTTTATTTTTAAATTCACCCCCAGTGCGATAAACAGCAACTAGTCCATCATCTTCATGATTTCCGATTTTTAATGTGGTTGCGGTGATCGATTTGCGAATGCTATCCCATTTGCCAGTTACTGTTACTAATTCGCCGATAACGAGTTTATTTTTTAAAAAGTCGCGGTTGAATATCATGACTTTTACAACTGAATTACCAATAGCGATTGAAAACTGCATCCTCGACTGTCGCCCTTTATAATAGCTGGTAGTTGCGGGAACAACAACTTCGCCTATAACTGTAATCCTTTCGTCATTTTTAGCAAGGTGTAAATCTATCACTTCATATGAATCATATCGATAAGGATAAAAGGTTATTAAATCTTCGACTGTATAAATATTAATTCCGTTTAATCGTTCTTGTACAAAAGAGCCTACACCTTTAACTTCATCGACTGTTATTAGTTGTAGATTCATTATATCACCACCTTGAGTTTAAATTCTATTTGTTGGTTGTTTGCGGATGTTTTTGCGATGCTTTTTTGCAATGCTTTTTTTGTGTTCTATTCTAGTAGAATAGAATTTTTTGTTCGATTTAAGTCAACCGAGTTTGGAAGTTGGGATTCTACTCTGGTAGAATGAATTTGACTCGATTCTACTCTGGTAGAATGAATTTGACTCGATTCTAGTCTAGTAGAACGAATTTGACTCGATTCTACTCTGGTAGAATGTGTTATTTTATAGACATTCTTAAATCAGTACCACTAAATTGAGAAAATCAATTGAGAAAATCCGGTTTTGAGTGGTACACTTTTATGATAATTGACTCCATTTCGGTAAAATCAGTACCATTAAATTATAAGACATTCACCGATTAACAAGTGTGGGAAAATGAAAATATTGACATAAAATTTTAGGTAAATTATAAATTCATTGACGATAATTATATCATATTTTGAAAAAAAATGACAGATTTTTTTATTTTAAAAAAATTGAGCATCATAAAAAAATCTACCCCCCAAATATTGAAGTAGATTTTCGAGATATTGATTTATTTTTGTTTTTTAATTCTATTATTTATAAACCACGTAGGAATTATTAGACTTACAGCAATGAGTAAAGTGATCATCAATATTAAATTTAATACGGTGGTAAAAGTGAAGTTTATGTTATTATTTAGCTCCATTTAATTATGATTATATACACTTTTGGACTGATTGTCAACGTTTTTGTTTAAATTTTATTTCATTCATTTTTGCCACAGATTTACCTCTTTTTTGCGAGATTTTTAAACGAAATTTGCGATATAATATAGTAAGAAAATCATTATAAAAAAGTGGGGAAAACTATGTACCGTTGGATTGTTTTAATTTGTGCCACAGCAAGTTTAGGTCTAATTGTTCTATTTCGACCGAATCAAATATGTATCGAATTGCATTGTTTAGAACCAGTAGCAGAACTACAAAATGACCTGGATTACAATGTGTATACTAGATAAATCACCAAATCAGTTGAGCTTAAAAAGTTCGACTTCTTTTTTTTATAAACCTAGCATATATTTAAAAGAATCTTAACAATACTTGTTGAGTAAAATGTTTGGTTAGGTGGGAATCTCATGAAAAAACAAACGATGATGCAAGCGACGTTTATGATGATCGTCGTCGGATTTTTTATAAAAATATTAGGAATTGTGAATAGAATTGTAATTACAAGGGCACTCGGGGATGAAGGAATCGGGGTTTATATGTTAATATCTCCTACAGTTACGCTTTTGGCGACTTTATCAACTATCGGTTTACCTGTTGCAATTCCGGCCCTTATTGCGCGAGGTGACGTAAAAGAACGTAAAATATTATCAGTTTCACTCACGTTGTCACTTACGATAAGTGTGTTCATTACATTATTAATGTTCTTTTTATCACAGCCTATTGCAACGTATTTATTAAAAGATGAACGAGTAATTCTACCTTTGATGATGATTGGACCGCTTTTGTGTGTTGTGTCGTATACTTCAATATTGAAATCGTATTTTCAGGGTAAAGAAAATATGACACCGAGCGCTTTCTCAACCCTTGCAGAGCAAATTGTTAGAATCGGGCTTTGTGTGTTTCTAATTTCTTGGTTGTTACCACTTGGCATTCCTTATGCAATTGCCGGTTTAATGTTAGCATCACTTGGTGGTGAGTTGATATCTGCGACAATTTTAACGATTACATTTATCCGTTTTAAGAATAAACATTACCCGGGAACAACATTTAAACTACCGAAACTTGAGCCAGTAAATTTTAAAGATATTTTGGGAATTTCACTTCCTACAACAGGAAGTCGGTTAGTTGGAACGATAACTCATTTTTTAGAACCAATTATCGTGGCAAGAATGCTTTTTGCAATGGGATATGCATCCAACGACGCTACAACAATGTATGGAGCTGTTTCGGGCTTTGCGATTCCTCTGTTATTTATGCCATCATTTATCTCAGCTGCGGTTACTAGTGCAATTATTCCTGCTATTAGTAAAGCTCATAAAGATAAAGATTTACCAACGATTCATAAACGCCTATCTACCTCATTTAGAATCGCGTTTTTCACTTGTGGATTTTATCTAGTGCTTGTAATGCTATTCCCATACGAAATTATGAATCTCTTATACGGTCGCCCTACAGGAGCTGAGTTCTTAAGACTAACTGCACCAGTATTCTTATTAATTTATTTACAAGCACCACTAGTTGCAACACTACAAGCAATTGGTGAAGCGAAATTTGCGATGAGGGCAAGTATCGTAGCCTCAGTCGTAAAAATTGGGACGATGGTTGCTTTAATGGCTATACCTAGGGTTGGAATCTGGGGACTTGTTTATTCAATCTTGATAAATATTATCTTGTTGACTGTGTGGTATTATTTTATTGTCGCAAAACGTGTGTCTTATAAAATGAAACTTCATAAAGTAATAAATGGCGCTTTGATATTTGGAGTTCTATATATGTTTGGGCAAAACTTAAGACAACTCGTTCATTATAATAACGATTTGTTACAGTTGATTATTGTTGCAGGAATTCTGTTTTGTGCTCATGGTCTTTTAAGTCTTGTTAGTGGTTTAACACCAAAATAAGTTCTAAGTTAGAATGCAGAAGCATATATTTCATTAAGTTTGTTTATTATTTGACATAGAAATCATTGGAGGATTATTACATGAAAAAATTTGGAAAATCATTATTATCAGGGTTCGGTTTCGCATTTTTATTCAGTATCATTATCTCATTAATTGTTGCATCATTAATCTTCTTCGAGGTTATTGGCGTTGTTTTTGGACAAAAGTTACTTTATAGTGCTTATGTATTAATTTTATTTGTAATTGCATTTACAACAGCACGAAAGGTTGGAAGTCGTGGTTTGTTTGTCGGAATCGGAATCTCAATACTTGTTATCCTTCTAGGAACGCTTTACCGATTTATCGGTGTAGAGACAGGATTAACGGCTGCATTTGGAATTAGAACGGCTATCACGTCTCTAGTTGCGATAGTTGGAGCAATCGCGGGTGTGAACACAGTAAAATAATAAAAATAAATAAAGCGCGGTTGAAATGACTGCGTTTTTTGCTTTTACAAATATTTTGTTTCATTGGTTCATCCATTTCTTAATAACGCTATGAAAAATTGTTAAAAACAATCGAAACATCATCTTTACTGTTGAAGATTTATACTCAGTGTGGTATGATTATATATAATTGTAAATAGTTTTTTAGGGTGTGGATAAGATGTTTGAAAATGAGAATTTTTTATGGATTATTATCGCGGGTGTTTTAATTATTGGAGTTATCTTGATAGTTTTGTTAGTAAATCTAAGTAAAGCAAAAAAAGGTACATATCGTGAAATTATCGAAAATTTAGAAATGCAAAAATATGCGATAGCTAATAAACCTGTTATGTTTGAACTTGCTAAATTAAAAACGGTCAGAAAAAGTGAACGTATTATTAAACTCGTTGCAGAATGGGAAACGCGTTGGCAACATCTTGAAGAACAACTGGCTACAATCGAGGATAATATCGCTTATGCCGAGGAATGTGTTATATCAAGTGAATTTGATAAAGCTGATGAAATAGTCGAGGTTACAACGAAAGATTTAAATTCACTAAATAGTCAAATTGATAATTTAATTAGCGAGATTGAAAATCTTAAAACCTCAGAGATGAGAAATCGCGACGGAATTATCACATTACGTCAATCATTAACCGAGCTAACTCATCAATTTGAAAATAACAAAAGCGTATATGAAGCAATTGAAACTGAAATAACTGAGTCATTTAATCGAGTAGATGAGATGTTTAATCGTTTTGATGATCATATGGAAACCTCAAACTATGATTTAGCTGACGAAGTTTCTGAAAAAATCGGTAATAAATTAGCGATTTTAAAACAAGTTCTCGATAAAACTCCACTTTATTATGAATCAATTGAAATTGATATCTTTCCTCTTCTTGAAGGAATATTACAAAGTCAAGAGAAGATGACTAATGATGGGATTTATTTAGGACACCTAAAAATCGATGCAAAAATTTCGAAACTACGCCAAGAAATAAAAACAGTACACGGTTATTTAGCGTCTTTCGAATTTGATAAAATTGAAAAAATATTACTTGATGTGCCAAAGCAAGCAAAAGTTTTACGGGAAGCTATGAAAAATGAGATTGATATAAAAAGTACTTTTATTCAAGATGTGAGTCAACTAAAAATCGACGCAGCTTATGTTGTAAAAGAAAGTGATGCTTTAGATATAAGGTATCAATCAATTAAAGATGGTTGTTTACTTAAATCAGATGACGAAGACAATTTAAAATCACTCACAAAAGAGATTAAAATACTTGAAGCAAGTGTTGCTCAGTTATTTGAAAAAATTGAAACAGGTAAAAATCCTATATCTGATTTACATACTTCAGTCCTCGGTTTTTTAACGCAAATTAGTGAGATTGCAGAACAATTACGTATTTTGAATGACGAAATAACGACAATTACACAAACATCATCTGACATGAAACAACATGCAATTTCTTTACTCTATGATATTAATATTTTGAAAGCTGATTTTGAAAAAACAAGTTTAGAAACGAATGTCGCACATCATTTGAGCTTAATAGAGCGAGCGGATCAACAAGTAATTGAACTTCTGGAAAAAACAAATCATTTACCAATGGATGTTGATGATGTAGAATCTGCATTTAAGCTTGCAATTAATGCTGTTAATGTTGCAAAAAAAGAGGTTGTAAGTGCGATTGAACAAGTTAGACTAGCCGAACGATTACTAGTTTATGGAAATAGGTATATTGAACGCGAAGGTGTTTATTTAATGGATTTAACGATCGCTGAAGATCAGTTTAAACAAGGTAATTTTGAAACAACACTCGAGAAAATGTATAAACTTCTGGTTGATACGGAAGGACCAACATTTTATAATGTATTCGAAGGGCTAAAAAAAGAAATAGGTTGCGAAATATTATAAATTTCATAAAAAAATTGGTTTTGGACTATTCCGAGACCTCTTTTTAAAACGTACAATAGTATAACTATTATAATAAGGTGTGAATCAAAATGATATATTTAGATCATAGTGCTACAACAAAAGTACATCCTGAAGTTATGGAGTCGTTTTCTCGTGCAAATGAACATTTTTGGGCAAATGCAAGTTCATTACATCATTTTGGTGCGATTGCTGAAAATGTGCTCTTTAAATCAAGTCGTCAAATATTAGACCTTTTGGAAGCAACAAATCATTCTGTAATTTATACAAGTGGAGCAACAGAAAGCAATAATTTAGCCATCAAAGGTTTAGCACAATTAAATCCGGGCGGTCATATTATCACAACAGCGGTTGAACATCCTTCGGTCCTTGAAGTGTGCCACGAACTCGAAAAAGAAGGTTGGCAAGTAAGTTATTTAGACTCGCTTACCTCAGAAATTGAACTACTTAATCAACTAGAAAATCTGGTTCAAAAAAATACTTTTTTAGTAACTTGTATGCATGTAAATAGTGAAATGGGATTGGTTCTACCGATTAAAAAAATTGGCGAGTTGTTGGTAAAATATCCGCGAATAAAATTTCATGTTGATGCTGTACAAAGTGTCGGAAAAATTCCAATTAATATCGATGATTATAATATAGATTTACTTTCACTATCAGCACATAAAATATATGGAATTAAAGGGGTTGGAGCGTTAATCTTAAAACGTAATTTGCTACTAAAACCACAAGTAATCGGGGGAGGCCAAATGGACGGAATCAGGTCGGGAACGGTGAATGTTGCTGGTGGAGTAAGTCTAGCAAAGGCGTTGCGACTGGTTATAGAAAATCAATTAACTGCTTATGAACGAGTTTTAGAAATATTCAACAAAACGCGAAACAGTTTAAACGCAATAGACGGAGTTTATGTAAATAGTGTTTTTGATTCACAATCGCCTTATATAATTAACTTTTATATCGAGGGTATTAAAGCTGAAACAATGGTTCATGCTCTTGCAGATCGTAAAATTTATATCTCAGCAAAATCAGCATGCTCCTCAAAATTACAAAAACCTTCCGTTGTAATGAAAGCATTAGGATTTACTGAAAAAATAGCGATAAATGGTTTAAGAGTAAGTTTTGCTCAAAACACGACGCTAGAAGAAGTCGAAGAATTTATAAATGCGGTAAAAATAGAAACACAAAAATTACGAAATTAAATCGGTTTACAATGAAGACAAGGACGGTTATACTTGTCTTTTTGTTGTTTTTTGGTTATAATAATAGAACTTGCAAAAAATTACTAGAACTAGTAATATAAAGGAGAATGTAGTTTGATTTACGACAGAATATTAGTAAGATACGGAGAACTTTCGATAAAAGGTAAAAACCGAAAATACTTCAAAAATGCCCTTCATCGTGTCATCAGATTTAAGTTAAAAAATATTTCAGCATTAAAATATGAAATCACTAGAGATAGATTTTATATTTTATTAAATGGAGTAGACCAAGAAATAGTCACGAACCGTCTAGACGAAATATTTGGACTACAATCATACAGTTTAGCCGCTAAAACAACAAACGATATCGATACTATAAAAAAATTATCACTTGAAATCATCAATGAACAATTTACTGGACCAACAACTTTTAAAGTAGAAACCAAACGTGCAGATAAAAACTTCTTTATGCAATCAGGAGAAATTTCAAGAGCAGTCGGCGGATTTTTACTCGCACATACTAACAATTTACGTGTTGATGTTCACAACCCAGATATGACTTTAAATATCGAAGTACGTCAAGAAGGAACTTATATTATGGCTGGTGCAACCAAAGGTCTTGGTGGTTTTCCCGTAGGCTCATCTGGAAAAGGAATGTTGATGATTTCCGGAGGGATTGACTCTCCTGTTGCAGGGTACCTATTACAAAAAAGGGGAGTAGAAATAGAAGCAATTCATTTTGCATCTCCGCCATATACATCACAGAGATCCTTGCAAAAAGTAATCGATTTATTGAAAAAAAATGCAGTTTATGCCGCAGCGGGTCAAATTAAATTACACGTAGTTCCATTTACAAAACTTCAAGAAGAAATACACAAAACAATGCCTGATAGTTACGAGATGACGATTATGCGAAGAATGATGTACAGAATTGCCGAACGCGTTTCTTTAAAACGGGATATTATGGTACTTGCAAATGGAGAATCTCTTGGTCAAGTTGCTAGTCAAACACTGGCAAGTATGCACGCAATAAATGCTGTTACCTCGATGCCAATTATCAGACCTGTTGCAACTTACGATAAATTAGAAATTATTGAAATTGCCAAAAAAATAGATACATATAAAACTTCGATTTTACCTTTTGAAGATTGTTGTACAATTTTTGTTCCAAAATCTCCTGCAACAAATCCTTCAAAAACTTTATGTGAAGAATATGAAAGCCGAGTAAATTTCGATGAACTTATTACAGAGTGTGTTGAGGATATCGAAACAATTATCATTAATATTGAAGATGATTTTACACTTCCTGAAGAACTTGCTGACGAGCTTGCAGATATCTTATAAAAAAAATTATTAGATTAATAAAAGATAATATTGATTTTTTTAGACATTAACGTTACAATATATATGTAAGTAATGTTTTACATAAAAAAGTGGGAGTGAAGTAAATGGATTTATATATCGTAGCAAATAAAGACGAAATCGCAAGACTTGCCTATCAAGTTATGCTATCTGCTATCAATGAAAAAGAAAATGTAACACTAGGACTTGCAACTGGATCATCACCAGAGGGGATTTATGAGCTGTTTCGTCAAAACAAACCAGATGTATCACATGTAACAACAATAAACCTTGACGAATATGTAGGACTAGAAGCTGATCATGTTCAAAGTTACCGCCATTTTATGAACGAACAACTATTTAACCATTTAGATTTTAAAAAGACTTATGTGCCGAATGGTACATCAGAGGATGCTTGTATCGAATACGATAATATTCTTTCAGAAAATCCAATCGACTTACAACTTCTTGGAATTGGTACGAATGGACATATAGCGTTTAATGAGCCAGGCTCATCTTTTGATAATACAACGTCTATTGTAAACTTAACTGATGAAACGATTGAAGCAAATAGTAGATTTTTTGAAAAACGTGAAGATGTTCCCACTACTGCGGTAACAATGGGAATTAAATCTATCATGAAAGCAAAAGAAATCCTATTAATCGCGAGTGGAAAAAATAAAGCTGCAGCAATCAAAGCAATGCTTGAAGAAGATATGACAGAAGATTTACCAGCATCGGTATTACAAAGTCATCCTAATGTTATCATAATAATCGATGAAGATGCTGCATCTATGATAAATCCAGAATTACTTGTTGTCGAGCATGAACATGGATGTGGATGCGGTGGACATCACCACCATGATGATGAGGAAGAAAGTGGATGTTGCGGTGGTCATCATCATCATGAAGGTCATGGTGGATGCTGTGGAGGATGTTCGCACTAAAATTTATTACAAAAAAAGAGAATCAGAACTTACTGGATCTCTTTTTTTGTTTTGGGACTAAATTTTAAGCTTTTGCAAATTGACTTTCATATAATTTTCGATAATAACCATTATCAAGTTTCATTAATTCATCGTGATTTCCAGATTCAGCGAGCACTCCTTGATTAATGTAAAAAATACGAGATGCGTTTTTGATTGTCGATAAACGGTGAGCAATAATAAACGATGTACGTCCTTCAAGCAAACAATCTAATGCCTGTTGTAATAAACTTTCTGTCTTCGTATCAATACTTGCCGTTGCTTCATCTAAAATAAGGATTTTTGGATCCGCTAATAGAGTTCTAGCAAAACTTAATAATTGTCTTTGTCCTGCTGAAAGATTGCTTCCACGTTCATTGATTTGTGTTTCATAACCATCTTTCATATTCATAATAAAATCGTGTGCTTGTACAGCTTTTGCAGCTTCAATTATTTCATCTTCTGTTGCATCAAGTTTTCCATAACGAATATTCTCCATAATGGTTCCGGAAAAAATAAACGTATCTTGTAACATAACACCCATTTGTTTTCTTAATGAATGTAATTGAACTTTGCTTATGTCTTTATTATCGATAAGAACTGTCCCTCCATTTACATTATAAAAACGAGAAATTAAATTTATAATAGTTGACTTACCAGCTCCAGTCGGTCCAACTAGAGCTATTGTTTCACCAGCGTTCACGGCAAAATTAAGACCTTTTAAAATTTTAATATCCTCATAAGCAAAATGAACATCATCAAATATTATGTCTCCCACGATTTGAGGCATTATTTCGGCATTTGGTGCATCTTTTACAGCGGGCTCTTCATCTATTGTTTCAAAAATCCTTTCAAGATAAGCAGACCCGGTGACTAGAGAATTATAGAAGTTTCCAATGTTTACAATCGGGGTCCAAAAATTTCCAAGATATCCGATAAACGCTATAACGACTCCTACTTCGATTGCATACGGACTTCCTATAGCTCGGGCGGCAAGAAAATAAATAAGCGCTGTAGCCCAAATTTGAATATTTTGAACCGCTGGTTGCATTAAAAACATTGCAGCAACAGCTTTCATCCAAGATGATCGGTATTGATTTTGAACATCATCAAAAATATCAGTATTTTCTTTTTCACGAACGAATGATTGTGATGTCCGAATTCCAGCGATACTTTCGTGAATGTAAGCATTCATATTAGATTGTTTATTACTCAACAATTGAAAGTTTTTACGTTGCATATTCTTTATGATAAAAGCAACTAAGAAGAGAATTGGTACAAAAATCATACTAAATAATGTAAAACGTGGGTTGATAAAAATCATAAATCCGAGAGCGATAATTAAACTAAACAAATCAGAAATCAAATTGATTAGCCCATTTGATAATAAGTCACTTAATGTGTTGATATAATTTACCACTCGGATTAAAATTTTTCCGTGTGGTCTGGAATCATAAAAATCGAATGATAATTTTTGCAAGTGAGAAAATAAATCCAAACGCATATCACGTAAAGCATTTTGTCCGATTTTTGCGATATTTCGAATTCGATAACTCGCACACAAACCACTAACAACTAGTGAAAACAAGAAAATAATAGCTAAAATGGTTAGATGCACAACATCACCATTTGGAATTGCAATATCAATTGCTTGTAGAAGTAAAAATGGACCTATAAGTGCGGTGAAGTTTGCGATTAGAATGACGATTAATGCAATGATTACTTGTTTTTTATAAGGTTTTATATATTCGAGTACGCGTTTTAAATCTTTAAAACTTAACTGTTCTTCAAGTTCTTCATCGACATTAAAAGTATTTTTCTTTTGAGTCGTATTCTTTTTAATTGTGTTTGCCATTATTGTGCACCTCCTTGACCTATTTGTTCATTATAAACAGTTGCGTAATACCCACCTTGCGTTATTAAACTTTCATGATTTCCTCGTTCAATAACTTCTCCTTTATTAAGAACTAAAATTAAATCTGCATCTTTTACTGATGAAACTCGGTGAGCAATAATAAATGTTGTTTTATTTGTTCCAACTCTTTGTAAATCTTGTTGAATTTTATATTCAGTTTCCATGTCAACTGCACTTGTTGTGTCGTCTAAGATTAAAATAGACGGATCTTTAAGTAATGCACGAGCAAGTGACAATCGTTGCTTTTGTCCACCTGATAAACCTGTTCCTCGTTCTCCGACAATCGTATCATAGCCATCTGATAAAGCTTGAATAAACCCATGTGCATCTGCAAGCTTGGCAACATCTTGAATATGTTGCATATCTGCTTTTGGATTTGAAAAAGCAATATTTGCCGCAGTAGTATCTGAGAAAAGGAAAACATCTTGCATTACTGTTGAGATTGAATCGCGTAATTGTCTAGTATTCCAATTCTTAACATTTTTTCCATCAACTAGAACTTCTCCATCAACCGCATCATAAAAACGAGAAATTAAACTAACTAAGGTCGATTTTCCTGAACCTGTTTCACCTAAAATTCCAACAGTTTCACCTGGCTTAGTTTTGAAAGATACATTTTTTAATACAGCAATAGAATCATCGTCTTCAAAATGGAAACTAACATCTTTAAACTCAACGTAACCTTTTACCTCTTCATTGGATTCAACTTCTTGTAACGGAATCTTCGGAACAACATCAAGCATTTCTTTTACTTTTTCAAGCGATGCTAAACAACGCTGTAAATCATTTAATAACCAGCCAAACATGCGCATAGGAACCGATAACATCCACAAAAATCCATTGAATACAATTAAGTCAGCTATATCTAAACGACCATTTATTACGAAAAAACCTCCAACCAACATTACTAACACACTTAACGTCGCTGATAGTGAATCAAGCACTGGTAGATACTTCGACCAAACACGAGCAGAAATTAAATTTTTCTCTCTGAAATCAAGATTCTGTTTTTGAAATTTTTCAATTTCGAATTCTTCTCTAGCGAAGGCTTTAACGACTCTATTTCCACCTATATTTTCTGCTACAACTGAGTTTAGTGTAGAAAAACTTTCACGAATATTTGCAAAAGTAGGACGAACATCTTTAACAAGTCGTGTAGCAAAAAATCCAATTATTGGTACAACGATAATAAGGGTTAAAGTTAGAAGCCAATCAATTCGGATTAAAACAACGAGCGAAAATGAAAGCCATAAAAAGTTTTCAAACAAACTACTGATTACCCATGCGACGAAATGCCGAATTGTCTCAACATCACCTGTCATCTTAGCCATAATATCGCCGACTTTATTTGCTGAAAAATAATCAAAATCCATCTCATGAAGTTTAACATACATATCACGACGTAAACTACATGTTGCATCTTGACTAAATTTTTCAAATAACATTCTAAAAGTCCAGCCAAGTGTCATTCTTACAAATACAAGTCCAACCATCATTGCGAGCAAAGGATACAAACGCGATAGATTTTCACCTTCTAAAACTTCACGCACAATATCTCCTACTATAAGCGGTCCAAAAATTGCTAAAACAGATGCGATTGCAATTAAGAACATTGCAAAAATCATCCTACCGCGATACGGACGTACATAGTTTTTCCACAACCATTTAATACTGTCCATTTAAACATCTCCTTTTAATTAAAACCATGTTATTGTATTAGCATGGAACACTCTTGTGTTAATTATTAATTTTTCAGTTTTTATTATACAATAGTTTCAATAATATGCAAGAGTTTTTCAAATATTACCTCTAATTTTGTGAATTTTATTTTATTTATTGTGTGTGGCCGATTTTGAAATTGATTATTTGGTAATAACAAATATCCATTATGTTACCGTCTGATTTTTATAAAAAAAAACTGATAACAATAATGCATTATCAGTTGAGAAACTTTATCCAGCAAAATATTTTTTAACCTGTATTTCTGATTCCAGCGGCGATTCCACTTATAGTTAGAAGTGTTTGGGTGAGTAATTCGTTATACTCAGGATCGTCAATATTTAGGCAGTGTAGTTCTTGTAGTAAGTCTACTTGTAAATAGTTTAGCGGGTCCATAAAGGGAGTTCTAAACTCTATTGAGTCTTTTATGCGTGGGTAGTGTTCGAGTAGCGTATTTGTTTGTGCAATTTTCAATACAATATCTTTAGTATTTTCGAATTCTTCTTTTATAATGTTAAAAATTCGGTGTGCAGTTTTTTGATTTTGAGCAAGTGGGAGGTATGTAGCTGCTGTTTGAATGTCTGCTTTCATTAATGCCATGTGTAAATTATCGATTATTGCTGTAAAAAATGGCCATTCTTTGTAGAGAGCTTGCATTAAGTTGAGGTTACGTTCGTCTCGATTTGCGAAAGCTTGTAATCCTGATCCTGCTGCAAACCAACCAGGTAATAATTGTCTATTTTGCATCCATCCAAATACCCATGGAATTGCTCTTAATCCCTCGAATGTTAGTTTATTGTTTCGGCGCATCGGTCTTGATCCAATATTTAGAGCTCCAATTTCGTTGAGTGGCGATACCTCACAATAATAATTAAAGAAATCTTTATCCTCGAAGACAAGACTGCGATATTTTCTGAATGCTACCTCAGAGATTTCATTTAGCATGTCAATCCAGTATTGTTCTTGGTATACTGGTTTTTCATCAGCGGATATTTTTAGTGACATTGTTACAGTTTGAAGCAACGTTGATGCTGCTTGTTCTAGACTTCTTGTTGCAATATCTGTTAATAAATAAC
>JGI24703J35330_11748577_pt1 | contig 20757 bp, 16 predicted proteins | sample TergutNt197P1_FD_35330 | JGI IMG/M metagenome (IMG submission 35330)
TAACGCCGGTACAAGTGCGAAATCTTAGCAATGCAATCGCTATATCCTCCAGTGGATTTCCTTCCGTAGCCTTAGGAGACGACGGTCTTGTTTGGGGTTGGGGAGGTCTTGGTCAACTTGGTATCGGTACTAACGCCCCCAACCGTACAGTCCCCGCTCAAGTCCGCGGTCCGGGTGGCGTGGGGTATTTGGATTTGGGTGTGGGTTTCACGGCATTGGGCGAATTTGCAAGCTCCGACCTCGGTGATATACTCACGAACCGAAACTTCTTCCAAAAATCATCTGAAGTTTCGGTTTGTGAGCAACCGCCGGTCGGAAACGAAAGTGAACTTCTTTCGTTTCATGGGCATAACATATCTGCCACAACAGCCAATATAGCCGCCGCATCGACTCCATTGACATTCTTTAGCCACCCGATGGTGGTTATTCTGCCTTCCACGGTTGGCACGACTATTGCAAATATTGACGTAGCCCCCAGAGTGTGGGGCGGCACGCCACCGTATACGTTTAGCGGAACACGGTTTCCCGCAGGATTCGGAATAAGCCCGGACGGCGTGATTTTCGGCACGCCAACAGCGCATGGCGCGAACACTACAGCACTAATTACAGTAACCGACAGCGCGTCACCCCCCGCTACGGCAATGATTCGCGTTAACATTGGCGCGCGTACGGGCTTCCCGATTTGCAACCACGTTTTTAATTATTGGACGATAACAGAGCCTCCAACCTGCACAGAGCCGGGCGTTGAAACCGGTGAATGCCAAAATCCGGACTGCATCCGTACTGCTCTGCGATTCGTTGCGATGTCAGAGCATACTTGGGCGGACGAAAGCGCGGAAGCAACCTGCTCGACGGACGGATTCGACGGCGGGGCTTGTACTGAATGCCTCGCGCCTAATCCGAACGTGATTTACGCGCTCGGCCCTGATTGGGGCGATTGGAGCGAAACCATTGCGCCGACCTGCATTGTTCCCGGCACGGAAACACGGGCGTGCGTGAGGGCGGGATGCGATTGCCCGACGGAGGTAAGTCCCGCGACCCGGTCGATTGATGCACCGGGACACGCGCCCGGCGCGGCGGCAACTTGCACCGACCCGCAAATTTGCGTGCGCCCCGACTGCGACGCTGTTCTCGCCCATGCAACCGGGCATAACTGGGGCAGTGGAACGCCCGCAACCTGCGAAACGCCGGGATATTCAGCGGGGGATTGCCTGACTTGCGGCGCACTTAATCCCGCCCCGGGGGCTATTCCCCCGCTCGGTCACAATTTTGGTAACTGGCAAGTACGCGCCGCCGCGCAAATCGGCGTTACAGGCGAGGAATATCGCATCTGCGCCAACTGCGGCGAGGAGCAAACGCGGAGAATTCCTGCGTTTCCGCAACCGCCACCGTCGTCGCCCGAACCGCCGATTACGCGGCCTCCCGCCGGCGGCGACAGACCCGATTCGAATCCCGGCTTGCCCCCGCTTCCCCCGCAAGCAGCACGCCTGACACAACCCGCACCCACGCCGCTCGACACTGCCGACGCTCCCGTCGACACCGACGCCCCCGGCGAATACAACGGCGACGCAGAAGAACACCTGCGCCGCCTAATGTTGCGAATAGATTCCTACGAAATAATCGACGCCGCAACAGGCGAAATAATCCTAACAATGGACGTCGCCCCGCAAATCGCAAATGGTCGGACGCTCGTCCCCGTGCGGTTTGTCTCAGATGCCCTCGGCGCAACCGTCGCATGGAATGAAGCGACCCGCGAGGTGACATTGACTAAAGGCGACGTGATGTTGACCTTCGCAATAGGCGAAACCGCCCCCGGCATGGATGCCCCCGCGCAGATTGTAGACGGGAGAACAATGGTTCCGCTTAAATTTGTCGGCGAATTTTTCGGCGCGATGGTGGAGTGGGATGATGAGGCGCGCACGATTGAGATAATCAAAACATAATGTGATAAGCATTTCGACCTCAAGCGTGGTGGCAATGGACATCATCATTTTTTTTCGTCCGTTTAATTTTGCATATTTTCAAGTGCATGGTAAAATCTTCTTGCAAGGGAAGGAGCGATGCAATTGGAATTATGGTTAATCTTCGCCGGGTTTGCGGCAGTTTTTGCCGCCGCAACAACGATTTTGGCGAAAATCGGAATCAAAGATGTAGACTCGCATTTGGCAACCGCGATTCGTACCGCGGTCGTTGTTGTTTTTGCGTGGATTATGGTATTTGTCGTCGGGGCGCAGGGCGGCATTTTTTATATTGCGGCGCATACGTGGTTTTTTATCGTAATTTCGGGGCTTGCGACGGGCGCGGCGTGGCTGTTTCGCTTTCGCGCGCTGAAACTCGGCGACGTGAACAAGGTCATGCCGCTGGACAAATCAAGCACGATTTTAACCATGATTTTGGCGTTTATTTTCCTGAGCGAACCTGTGGGATGGATTACGGCGGGCGGCATGATTTTGATGGCTTTTGGGACGTTTTTGATGCTTGCGCGCCAAGCGCGCAGTGAGAACCGGGGGCATGTGTCGGAGGCGGCACGTTCTCTCGAAGCCGAGAGCGGTTTGCTAACCGATGAAAAAAAGCCCGCTAAAAAAAGCTGGCTTTTTTACGCTGTTTTTGCCGCGATTTTTGCGAGCCTTGTCGCGATTTTCGGGCGTGTCGGCGTGGCTGATATCGACGCGACTCTGTGGACCGCGCTTCGCACAATGGTCGTTTTGCCGCTTGCGTGCGGCATGACGCTTGGGACAGGGAGGGGCGAACGCGTGCGGGAAAAATTGCGCTCCGTCACCCGCAAAAGCTGGATTTTTCTAGTTCTTTCCGGTATTGCAACCGGGGCGTCGTGGCTTTTTTTCTATCACGCCCTCAAGCTCGGCAACGCCAGCCACGTTGTTCCCATTGACAAATTAAGCATCGTTTTAACAATGGCGTTCGCGGGGATTTTCTTGCGGGAAAAATTTAGTTTGCGAAGCATTTTCGGGCTTGTGTTGTTGACAGCGGGGACGCTTCTTACGGTTTATCCCGCGTCGGTGTAAGCGGTCCTTCATTCGATAGAAGCCTGCATCCGGCTTCGAGGGAACGTGTCGCCGCCGACACGTGTCCCCGGTGTCCACTGCGCGCTTGGCGCGCACTTTGTTTTATGATTTCAATAACGCGGTCGCCGTCAACGATTTCTTTTTCCAAAAGTTCGTCGGCGAGGCTTTCGAGTTTGGGGTAATTTTCGGCAAGAAGTTCGCGGGTTTTTTCATACAGTTCGTTTACGAGTTCGCCGGATTCGGCGGCGATTTTATCGTCGTCCTTTAGGAGCGCGCGGTCGGCGACGGTTGTTCCCATGCCGAATTTTGTTACATATTGCATCGCCGTCGTTGTGGCTTTTTCGATGTCGTTTGATGCGCCGGTGGTTACGAAATCTGCGCCGAAGCGGATTTCTTCGGAACAACGACCTGCGAGGGCGACCATTATTTGCTCGCGAAGTTCACGTTTCGTGTAATACATGCGCTCCGGCGGAATGTTTACGCAAAAACCGCCCGCGCCCGATGTTGACGGGATAATCGTCACCTTTGCGACGCGATTTTCCGGGTTTGCCAAAACCGATGCAAGTGCGTGTCCCGCCTCGTGCCACGCGGTTATTTCGCGTTCTTTTCTGCGGATGTGGCTGTAATCTTTTTTCTGACTGCCCGCGAGCGCGGTGTAGTACGCCGCGGTTACGTCGTCGTTGGAAATTTCGTCGCCGCCGCGCCGCGCCGCGTTGATTGCCGCATCGTTTAGCAGGCCTTCCAGCATTGCGCCGCTGAAAAATACCGTGTCGTGCGCAAGTTTTTCTAAATTTACTTCCGCCAAAGGTTTGCCCTTTGCGTGTAATTTTAATATCTGCTTGCGGGCGTTTACGTCGGGCAGGCCGATTTCAACACGGCGGTCAAATCGACCGGGGCGCAGTAACGCCTCGTCCAAAGTGTCGGGACGGTTCGTTGCCGCGACAACCACGATGCCGGATCCCTCGGAAAAGCCCTGCATTTCGGTTAAAAGCGCGTTAAGGGTTTGTTCGCGCTCGTCGTTTCCGTTGATTCCGTCGCTTCGTTTTTTGCCCAGCGCGTCGATTTCGTCGATAAAAATCACGCCGCTTCCGGATTCCCGCGCTTTTTTAAACAAATCGCGCACCCGCGCAGCGCCGACGCCAACGTACATTTGCACAAAATCCGAGCCGCTTACCGCGTAAAACGGCACGCCCGCTTCGCCCGCCATTGCCCGCGCCATCAGTGTTTTTCCCGTGCCGGGCTTGCCGTGAAACAAAATTCCGCGCGGCATTCTTGCCCCGTATCGTGTAAATTTTTCCGGCTCGCGCAGGTAGTCAACAATGTCTTGCACGCTTTCTTTCGCCTCAAGATTTCCGGCAACATGTTCAAAACCACACAGTTTTTCGCCCTCGCCCGCGCTTACCGTAACAGGCGAAAGCCCCCCCGCCGCGCGCACCGCGCTGTTCTTGCGTTGCACGAAAAGAAGAATTCCGGCAACCAACGCGATTGTGAATCCGATTTGCAAAAAATTCATATCAGACCCGCCGCTTTCCGTTACGGAAATTCCGTTAAGCAGTAAAAATTCCTTAAAATCCTCGCGTCGCGGGTTGTTCGTGGTGAAATTTTCTTCGCCGTTTTCGCCGTAAATCGTGAAAAAAATCATCGCGCCGCCGCCAAGCGTCGCTTCGGTGACATATCCCGCCTCCGCCGCCGCAACAAACTCCGCGTAGTGCATAAATTCCGGCTCCACGCGCTCGCGCACCGCCGCCGCATAAATCACCGCCAAAGTCACGCCCAAAATCGCCGCGACCCCAAGCACATTTCGATATTTTTTCAAAAAATCCATATGTATCACCCCTCGAGCGCATTATAAAACACAAAGCCACCTTTGCACCAATGTAAGTTCTGCCAAGCGCGCGCCAAGCGCGATTGGGCACCGGGGGCATGTGTTGGCGGCGGCGCGTTCCCTCGAAGCCGGAAGCAGTTTCCTCGCCCGTAAAAAAGCGCGCCAAGCGCGCAGTGGGCACCGGGGGTATGTGTTGGAGGCGACGCGTTCCCTCGAAGCCGGGAGCAGTTTCCTCGCCCGTAAAAAAGCGCGCCAAGCGCGATTGGACACCGGGGGCATGTGTTGGCGGCGGCGCGTTCCCTCGAAGCCGGGAGCAATTTCCTCGCCCGTAAAAAAAGAGTCGGCGAGTGACACTCGCCGACTCTTTTTTGCAAAATCTGCAAAATCGATGATATTAGTGAGACGAACATCATCGATTTTTGTTATAATTTAGAAAAATCTTTTGAGGTGGGATATGTACAAAGAGCTTAAAACCTTGCTTAGACGTAACGCACACCCCTTTCATATGCCGGGGCATAAACGCAATGCGGATTTTTTTCCGCCCGATTTGTTTCGCTTCGACCTGACGGAATTGCCCAAAACGGATGTGCTTTCCGCTCCGACCGGCATGATTAGGCTGTTGCAGGAGAAAATCGCCTGGTTTTACGGCGCGGACGAGAGCTTTCTTTTGGTGAACGGGTCATCCGCGGGGATTGTGGCGGCAATATGCGCCACAGCCGGCGAAAAAACGCCTGTTTTTGTGCCGCGAAACGCGCATGTCAGCGCGTACAACGGGCTCGTTTTTTCCGGCGCATCGCCGACGTATTATCTGCCGAAAATCACCGATGAGGTGCTTATCGGCGGCGTTTCTCCGGAAATTTTCGACGATATGCCGCGCGGCGCGGTCGCACTTGTTGTAAGCCCGACTTATGAGGGATTTGTATCGGACATTGCGGCGATTGCGGAAAAAGTTCACGCGCGCGACGGCGTACTAATCGTTGACGAAGCGCACGGCGCGCACTTCGCCTTTCACGAGTATTTTCCCACACACGCGGTCGCCCTCGGCGCAGATATCGTGATTAACAGCTTTCACAAAACCTTGCCGATGATGTCGCCCTGCGCGGTTTTGCATGTTAGGAGCAAGCGCGTTGATACCTCGCGCGTGCGATTCTTTTTGAACGCAATGCAAACAACGAGTCCGTCGTTCGCGATGATGGCGCAGTGTGATTTCGCCCTCGAAAAACTATGGACAAACCCGGAATGCTTTAAGAAATATGCAGGGATATTAGTGAACGTACGGTGGAATGTCAGGAGACAGCTTGTGGAGACTGACGACATCGGAAAGTTTCTTTTCAGCGGTGTGATTAAATCTCGGGACGTTGTGTTTGAAATGGTGACGAGGCGGCACACGCTTGCGGTGTCTTCCGTTGCGGATACGTTGGAAGGGCTTATAGCAATGGCCTTTGCCGCGAGAAAAAAACTCCGCCCGCCAAGCCCACTCAAAAGAATGCCCCGGTTTCTCCTCCCCGAAGTCGCCATGTCGCCGCGCGAAGCGATGGCGCACCCCTCCGAAGAAATCCCGCGAGAACACGCAATCGACAGAATTTCCGCCGAACTAATCACCAAATACCCCCCCGGAATTGCCATCCTCGCGCCGGGCGAAAAAATTATAAAGAAAGCGCAAATTCCAAAACCAACCGTGCGAGTTGTTGTGGAAATTTAAATTTTGCCCTAACGCAAATGGCTACACACCCTAAATCTCCCGCCGTCCTTCCAAAGCCCGCGAAAGCGTAACCTCGTCAACAAACTCCAAATCGCCTCCAACGGGAACGCCATGCGCAATGCGCGTAACTTTTATCTCAAGCGGTTTGAGAATTTTCGCGATATAAAGCGCGGTTGCCTCGCCTTCGACGTTCGGATTTGTTGCGACAATGACTTCTTCGATGGCGCGGGAAACGTTCGCTTCGCTAACTGCGCCCCCTGTGTCGGAATTTTGCAATCGCTTCAAAAGCGCGGCAATGGTCAAATCATTCGGCCCCACGCCGTGCATCGGCGAAATCGCGCCGTGAAGCACATGATAAAGCCCGAAAAATTCGCCGGTGCGTTCATACGCCGCCATATCGCGCGGGTCCTCGACAACCATGATAATTTTCGCGTCACGTTTCGCATTTGCACAAATCGCGCAGGGGTCCGAGTCCGTAAGCGCGCAACAAACGCCGCAATATTTTACATCCCGCTTAGCCGATAAAATCGCTGACGCAAGCGACTCCGCGCGTTCCGTCGGCAGATTTATAATGTAGAAAGCCAAACGTTGCGCGCTTTTTCCCCCAATCCCGGGCAACCGCGAAAGTTCCTCAATCAGCCGCGAAACCGGCTCTCCGTAAATTTTCATTTGCACCTCTTTTCGGGAATCGCATTTCCCATGCGACACAGCGACCAATTCAGCGTCGATTTCTGCACCGCCCTGCCCAAATCCCATAAATAATTTAAAAGTCTGACCTCGACGTTTCGTTCAAACAATTCCCCGTACAAATCGCCGTATTTCACCACGGAAACGGGAGTTTCCGTCCGCTCACTTACATAATAGCCCGCACATTCATCCTGCAAATTAAAATTCGCTGCATCAAATTCGTAAACATACAGCGCAGTCTGCGTTATGATTTTAGGACTTTTAATAAAGCGCGCCCTGGTCCGTCAATTTGTCGGCGTAATAAAAAACAAATTCGTTAAGGGTCGGTACACCCCTGTCCGAATTTATTCTGGCAGTGTAAAAATTTTGAAGGTCATCAATATCGGCGTGCCGCCAAGTGTGGTTAATGGCGTGCTGCATTGCGCGTTCCACGCTTGCGTCGGATTTTTCGTATTTTTCCGCAATGTCAGGGACGTATTTCCTTTGCCCGTTTATCACCGCTACAATCGCGTCAATTAAGTACTTGCGCCCCATCATTTTGGGGCTGATTCCAAGCAAATTTATTTCGGCATTCACTTGTGCCGAAACCTGTCTTTTAAGTTCGGCAGGGGAAAGTGGCTCGCCGGAAAGTTCACGGCTTCTTTTTTTCGAGTCGTGAATTACCGCTTTAAGCGACTTTAAAAAGTCAACCACGCCTTCCGCGCTGTAACCGTCTTGGCTTTTTATCATGATAAAATCCGCGCCAAGCCGCCTTGCGTGAGTGTGTGTAATGTCGCTGATGTTATTTGTTGTAACCAAAACATACGGTCTGACAGAGATTCCGGATTTTGCCATGTCCGATAAAAACGAGATGCCGTTTCCGCCACCTTTATGCAGCTCCAAATCCAAAATAACAACGTCAGGCAAGTTTGCCATACATTCGGCCAACGCTTTGTCTGCGTTGTTTGTTACACCCGCCAAGTGAACATCGGTGTGGTTGTCGATGCATTTGATAAATGCCCTGCATTCATCGGGGTCATCCTCGACCAGTAAAATTGTCAATTTTGTTTCCATATTTTCCACCTTCCCCTCAATGTAGACTAAGATACAACATATTCCGACCTAAAACAAGAGATTTTTACAATATGTTCTAAAGTTCGAATGTTCCTGCTTTTGATAGTATTGCTGTGTTTGTTATTTTTGCGGCGAAATCGACTTTATGAACTCGAACAGCTTTTGCTTTGAGGAATAATCCAGCATCTTGTCAATCGCCCTTGCGTGACGACTGCCGGCAATTTCGGCGGCGGGATATTCCTTGCCGGTCAAAACATAGTCCGCAGAACATTGAAAAAGGGTAGTGATGTTAATAAGTATCTCGGCAGTAATACCTCGCTCTCCTCTTTCAATAAGTCCAAGATGACCCACGGTCAGGCAAAGCGATTTGGATAGTTCATCCCTGCTGAAGCCGTAAGATTTTCTTAGGTCTCGCAGTCTGATGCCCATTTCCATACGAAGTGCTGTTCTTTCTTCCTTTGTCATTCTTTGTCGCATAATTCTCCTCCAAGTCATAAAATATGAAAAATTCACATTATTCTACACCTCATTGGGTGTAAAGCGCAATACACTAAATGTAATTGCGCGTTTTGTGTGCAAAAAAATTGTCATAGGTTCTCTCTTTCTGCATAGTCTATTGTATCAATACAATTCTAAAATGCAGAGGGGAGAATTTTTTTATGGATTATCAAAACTTGTACCGCGACATCGCGGAACGCACGAAGGGTGACATCTACATAGGCGTTGTCGGGCCGGTTCGCACGGGAAAATCCACGTTTATCAAGCGGTTTATGGATTTGCTTGTAATCCCGAACATCGAGGACGGCTACGGCAAGGACCGCGCAACCGATGAACTGCCGCAAAGTGCGGCGGGACGCACAATTATGACAACGGAGCCGAAATTTGTGCCAAATGAGGCGGTTGAAATCGCTCTTGATGACGCGGCGACATTCAAGGTGCGCATGATTGATTGCGTGGGATACCTTGTGCCGGGCGCGATTGGGCATATGGACGGCGAAAACGGCGACACGCGCCCACGCATGGTTTCAACGCCCTGGAGCGAGGAAAAAATGGCGTTCGCCGAAGCCGCCGAAATGGGTACGAAAAAAGTTATCAACGACCATTCCACAATCGGCATCGTTGTCACAACCGACGGCAGTGTTGCGGAAATTCCGCGCGAAGATTACGTCGACGCCGAAGAACGCGTTATCCGCGAATTAAAACAAATTAACAAGCCCTTTGTTGTAATTTTAAATTCGCAGTCGCCGTTTTCGCCCGAAACAGAAAAACTCCGTGACGAGCTTGCGGAAAGACATTCCGCGCCGGTTATCGCACTGAACTGCGCACAGCTTAAAATCGAAGACATCAATTCCGTAATTGAGCGCGTGCTTTACGAGTTCCCCGCGCGCGAAATCCGCATAAATTACCCGCGCTGGATTGAGCCGTTGCCGCTTGAACATTGGCTGAAACAAAGTTTTGTCTCGTCGGTGAAGCAAATGGTCGCAAACGTCGGAAAGCTCCGCGAAATGCGCACGCAGCTTACATTTTTGGAGGACAACGAACACGTCAAAAAAGCCCATCTCGAAAAAATCGCATTGGGCGAAGGCACGGTTCTAATCGAATTGTCCGTTGACGAGGGCCTGTTTTATCGCATTTTGTCCGAAACAACAGGCATGGATATCGGCGGCGAATACCAACTTATTTCTACGATAAAAGTTTTGGCCGAGGCGAAAAAAGAATTCGACAAAATCAAGCACGCCCTCGAAGAGGTGCGCCGCAAGGGCTACGGTATCGTCACGCCGGCTACCGACGAAATGAAGCTGGAAGCCCCGATTTTAGTTAAGCACGGTTCGAAATACGGGGTTAAAATCCGCGCCAGCGCACCGAGCATACATTTAATTCGCGCAGATATTGAAACCGAAGTATCCCCTCTAGTCGGAAACGAAAAACAGTCCGAAGATTTAATCACCTACATTAATCAAGAAATGAGCGAGGACCCCTCGAAGATTTGGGAACTCAACATGTTTGGAAAATCTATGCATGAAATGGTTCGCGACGGGCTGCAAAACAAGCTGTTCCGTATGCCCGAAACCGCACAAATGAAGTTTCAGGAAACCCTGCAACGCCTTATAAACGAGGGCTCGGGAGGACTCATTTGCATAATTTTGTAAGCGCGCGCGCCAAGCGCGCAGTGGGCACCGGGGGCACGTGTCGGAGGCGACGCATTCCCTCGAAGCCGGATGCAGTTTCCTGTTTTAGAAAAAAAGAGTCGGCGAGTGTCACTCGCCGACTCTTTTTTTTGGATTCATTGTGATACTTTTCTGCGGGACGGGACAGCAGGGCGGATTTTGTTTTTTTGTTGTACACCCCCATATTTTCACAACAAATCGCAATGTCCGTTCAAGCCCGCCACAGCCGTAACGTCTCCTAAATATCAGCTTTATTAGCAGGGATAATCCTCACCCCGGATGAACACCCCGCTCAAGTTTAAGTAAAAATTCCTTCCGCCAAAGGTCGCCGCCGTAGCCGGTTAAGCCGCCGTCACTGCCGATTACGCGGTGGCAGGGGATTATAATGCTTATGGGATTGTGGTGGTTTGCGCCGCCTACGGCACGGATTGCGGCGGGGTTTCCTATGCGCCGCGCGAGTTCTTTGTAGGAAATCGTTTCGCCGTACGGGATTTTTATCAGTTCGTCCCATATGAGTTCGCGAAAAGTCGTTCCTTTTGCACGAATCGGTACGGTAAATTCGCGCAGTTCTCCCATAAAATACGCGTCAAGTTCGCGGATACAGTGGGCAAAACATGAGGACGGCTCCTCTGTCTTATGAGGTTCCGAGACAGAAGAGCCATCCACATATTTTGCTCCCGCATCAAATTTTAATTCCGTAATAAAGCCGTCGGTTTCCGCAATAAAAAGCGTGCCGATTGGCGATGCATATTCATGCCGTATCGTCATTTTTTCTGTACCCACGCCATCCCAACCGCGTTCGGCCCCGCGTGCGTGCCGATTACGCCGCCGATTGGATAAACCACCGAATTTTTTATGTCATGCTCCGCCGTTGCGAGGGCGATAAAACCGTTGGCGGCTTCGCGATTGGCGGTGTAAAGGAAATGTACGGGAAATTCGGGGTCAAACTCTCCGTCGATAAAACTGAGGATTTTTTTGTTTGCGGCTTCGCGGCCTTTGGCTTTGCCCGCCGCGGAAACCGCGCCGTCTTCGATGCAAATAATCGGCTTTATGCTTAACATCGACCCCATGAATCCCGCCGTTTTCGAGATGCGCCCGCCTTTGACCAAAAATTTCAGCGTATCAAGCGACGCATACAAACGGATGCGCCCCGAAACATCCAAAACGGCGTCAACAATTTCCTCCGCGCTTTTGCCCTCATCGCGAAGACACGCGGCATATTCAACAACGATTCGCTGTGCCGTTGCAATCTGATTTGTGTCAATAATGTGAATATCCTTGTATTCCGCCATGTTTTTCGCAAGCTCTGCCGACTGAAACGAGCCGGAAAGTTTCGACGAAAGCGGGATAACAATAAGCGTTTCGCCCGCGTTTTTGGCTTTTTGGAAAACCTCAAGGTACTCGCCGGGCGAAATCAGGCTTGTTGTTGCCATTGTTTCGGACGTTGCTTGTTTTTCGTAAAAGTGCGTAAAATCTTCGTCACGCAGCTGGTCGTAGGGGTCATCGCCGAAAGTTACCGAAATCGGCATCAGATGTACGTTTAACTTTTCCGCTTGCTTCGCAGTGATATCGGACGCAGTGTCCGTGATAATTCTAATCATTTTCTTGCCTCCACCTTTAAAATTTTGTGATTTTCGCACCAATTCACACTAAAATCACACTAAAAATATTCTATATAATATTTGCGACGGTCTGTCAATCCCGCAAAATCCTCAATGTTGACAAAAAAACATGCCCGATATAAACTCGAAATTGTGATTTTATACATACATTTGGCTATTTTAGAATCCTTTGGAAAGACGTGATTGCAATGGCGACGGAAATAAAAAGCACAAAACGTGGCTGGCTTTTTCTTGCTTTCATGGGCATTGGCACTGCCGTGCTTCTTTTTTTCAGTTTGGCTATTTTGTATTTTATTGTAAACACGACGGTGCGCGATATTATCCACGACAATATGCTTGGCATTGCACAGCGCGATAAGCAGCTTTATGCCGATGAAATCGACTCATGGTTTCTTTCCGCGTACAGTCGGGTCGATAATTTGGCACACACATTGACCGCGCTGTCCACCCCACAGGAATGGCGCGGACGCGGCTTTCGCGATTATGAACCCAGGGACCGAGATTTTATTGACATCGCCGAAAGAATTGTGCAGGAAAACGACTACATTACGAATGTTTTTATCGGGTTCCTTGACGAAAGTATAATCAACGGCGGCGGTTTCCGTCCCGGCGGACCGTGGACTCCGGCAAGTGCCGCGTGGTTTCCCGCCGCAAGGAACGCCGAACCCGGCGCGATTATTATGACGGAGCCGTACTGGTCTAACGCGCATCAGGCATTTACCGCGGGAATTGCTACATATCTGCCCGAATTGAACGATATCGGCGCGGTTGTCGGCATATCCGTTTCGAAATACGATATCTTGAATAAAATCGCGCACGACCCTGTTTTGGGCGAAGGATACAGATTGCTTGTCACAAACGACGGACACCTGATTTATCACTCAAACCCCCTTATAAATGAAGACCCAAACATACGCTCGCTTCTCGATATACCCGGAAGCTCGGGCGAAGTCCTGCTGAGATATGTTCAAGACGGCACTTCGATTGCGATGTTTGAGGGCCCTCGTTTGGGACGTTCATATTTTGTTGCCGCCTCGCTTGACACCGTGGGCTGGACTTTGTTTGACATCGTCCCCGTTGCCGCGGTCGAGAACCCGATTACGGAAAGTTTGAACGCAATAATGCTGCCGCTCGGTGTTCTAATCGTAATAATTTACATCTTCGCGCTGATTTTATATTTTTACATCTCGCGATTCAGGGACGAAACACTTGCGATGGAAAAAAACCTTGCGGAAGCGAACAATGAAGCCAAAAGCAAATTCTTGGCCCGAATGAGCCACGAAATTCGCACGCCGATTACAACTGTTTTGGGCATTGCGGACATACAGCTCCAAAACTCACGTTTGCCGGCGGAATTAAACCGACCCTTCTCGCAAATTCAAAGCTCGGCAAACGTTCTTTTAGGCATCGTTAACGACATCTTGGACCTTTCAAAAATCGAGGCGGGAAAAATTGAGCTTATGCAAGAAAAATACGAGGTTGCCTCGCTGATAAACGACATTGTGGGCTTTCATTTCACGACCGCAATCGCTAAAAATCTAAAATTCCGGTTGTACGTTGACGAAGAAATCCCCGCGCATCTCATGGGCGATTTTCTTCGAATTGAACAAGTCGCAAACAATTTATTGTCAAACGCGTTCAAGTACACGGCAAGCGGCTCGGTTGAGCTGAAATTTACCTGCAAAAAAACGGACGACGACTCCGTTAATTTAATTATTTCCATCCGCGACACGGGGCTCGGCATGAGCAAAAAACAGCTCGACCTTTTGCAAGAAAGCGAGTACATTCGCCTCCACGAACACAGTAATCGCTCCATTCGCGGCACAGGCTTAGGGCTTCCGATTGTTCGCAACCTCCTGCAAATCATGAACGCGACAATCGAAATGAACAGCATCGTCGGCACCGGAACAACCGCGACCGTCACGATTCCGCAAAAAATTTTCGCAAGCGAAAAAATCGGAGAAAAAATCGGAGAAAAAATCGGAAAAGAAGTCGCAACCCGACTGGAATCTATGGAAGGGGGCATAGTTTCAAACAAGAAGGAATTCACCCCCGACCCGATGCCATACGGAAAGGTGCTTGTTGTTGACGACACCGAGTCCACGCTTTACGTGTCCGAGGGGCTTTTGGGGCTGTACGATTTGCAAATTGAAACCTGTTCGGGCGGGCGCGCCGCGCTGGAAAAAATCAAGCGCGGCAAGGTGTACGATATAATTTTCATGGACGAAATGATGCCCAACATGAGCGGCACGGAAACCATGAAAAAAATGCGCGAAATCGGATACAACCACCCGATCGTCGCACTTACGGCGAACGCGTTAATCGGACAAAAAGAATTGTACATCCGCAAAGGATTTGAAGGGTTTATTTCAAAACCGATTGTCGCGAAACAATTAGACGACATTTTGAAAAAATTTGTGCGCGACAAGCAGCCACCCGAGGTTATTGAGACCGCAAAAGAGGCCGCAAAAGATGCCGCAAAAAAATCCCCCTCCGAGAAAGTCATTTCCGACTACAAATACAGCGACGGTTTGAGCGAAAAAATAAAAAACGACTTTGTGAGAAATCATAAAAATAAATTTGCGGAGATTACGCGCGCCCTCGAGGTCGGCGAGCTTAACGACGCACAACTGGCTGCGCACACAGTAAAAAGTGTGGCGGGCCTGTTAAACGAACCCGCGCTTGCAAATGCCGCCAACAATATCGAGCAAGCCCTGCAAGCCGGAAACATACCGACCAACGAGCTTTTATCGCTATTCGAAAGCGAAATGAACCGCATACTCGAAAGCATCGAAGCACCAAAACTCATCTTACCCGGAGCGGAAGTTTTCGATAAAGACGAGGCCCTGAACCTGCTGACCGAACTCGAGGCGCCGCTCGCGTCTCAAAGTGCCTCCGCCCTTGAATTTCTTGACAGGCTTCGCAAACTCCCCGAAACCACTGTTTTGTGCAGACAAATTGAAAATTTCGATTTCCGCGCGGCGGAAAAGACCCTCGCGGTGTTAAAAAGCATTTTCGACGATATGTGATTGTTGAAGCGGCAAAAGAAATGTGGTAATGTATCTCTAAATAAAAATAAAATTTTACTCATGGGGGACACGCAAATGGATTTTTTGCAAAACGTCAAAAATCGCGCAAAATCGCAGGAAAAAACCATCGTTCTGCCGGAATCGCTTGAGCCGCGGATGTTAAAAGCCACGGCGCAAATTTTGGCGGAAGGTCTTGCGAAAATTATTTTAATCGGCGACCCGTCGGAAATAGAAAAAGCGGCGGCAAGCGAAGGCGCGAAAATTGCCGGGGCAACGATTGTTGACCCGAAAAATTATTCCGAACTGAAATCCCTCACGGAAAAACTTTTCGAACTTCGCAAATCCAAGGGCTTGACCCTCGAAGCCGCGCAAAAAATGCTCGAGGAAAACCCGGTCGCGCTCGGCGATATGCTTGTAAAAGAAGGCATCGCCGACGGCATGGTCGCGGGAGCGGTGTATTCCACTGCCGACGTACTGCGTCCAAGCCTGCAAATTTTAAAAACCGCGCCGGGTGTTTCGATTGTGTCGTCGTTTTTCGTAATGGTCGTCCCCGACTGCGGCTTTGGCAACAACGGCATTTTCCTTTTCTCCGACTGCGCCTTAAATCAAAATCCGAATCCCGACGAACTTGCCGCAATCGCACTTGCGTCGGCGGGTTCATATCGCGCGCTTTTCGGCGAGGAGCCGATTGTCGCAATGCTCTCGCACTCAACAATGGGCAGCGCGAAGCACGCCGACATAGATAAAGTCGCCGAAGCCACCCGCATTTTAAAAGCAAAAGCCCCCGACCTGAAAGCCGACGGCGAGTTCCAGCTCGACGCAGCAATAGTTCCGTCAATCGGCGCATCAAAAGCCCCCGGAAATTCCGTCGCGGGCAAAGCAAACGTACTTATATTTCCCGATCTCGACTCCGGGAATATCGCATATAAATTGGTCGAACGGCTGGCGAAAGCCAAAGCGTTCGGTCCGATTACGCAAGGTATCGCAAAACCCGTAAACGACCTCTCGCGCGGTTGCAGCGCGGATGATATCGTAGGCGTTGTGGCAATTACGGCGGTTCAAGCCCAAGGAGGAGAATAAATATGTATGTATTGGTAATCAACGCAGGTTCGTCGTCGCTGAAATATCAGCTTCTAAATATGAAAGACGAAAGCGTTTTGGCAAAAGGACTGTGCGAACGCATCGGAATCGACGGGCGTCTAGTGCATGAAACCGAAAAAGGCAAACACTCCGCCGACACTGCCATGCCCGACCATGCGGCGGCAATGGCGATTGTAATCGACTCGCTTCTCGACGCGAATCACGGCGTGATAAAATCCAAGGACGAAATAAAAGCCATCGGGCATCGCGTTGTGCATGGCGGGGAGGCTTTCGCGGCATCCGTTAAAATTACCGACGAAGTTGAAGCCGCAATCGAAGCCGTTTCAGACCTCGCGCCGCTTCATAATCCTCCAAACCTGACGGGCATCCGCGCCTGTAAAAAACATATGCCGGGAGTGCCGCAAGTCGCAGTTTTTGACACTGCATTTCATCAAACAATGCCCGAAAAAGCGTACCTTTACGCGATTGATTACGCCCTTTACGAAAAGCATAAAATTCGCAGATACGGCTTCCACGGCACAAGCCATAAATACGTATCGGAACGCGCGGCGGCACTGTTAAATCGCCCCGCAAGCGGGCTGAAACTCGTCACATGTCACCTCGGCAACGGCGTAAGCCTTTGTGCTGTTGACGGGGGAATTTCGGTTGATACGTCGATGGGCATGACGCCGCTTGAGGGACTTGCGATGGGTACGCGTTGCGGCGATATTGACCCCGCCGTTGTGCAATTTATAATGGAAAAAGAATGCATCTCCGCGCAACAAGCCGGCGATTTGCTTAATAAAAAATCCGGCGTTCTGGGCATAAGCGGCGTGTCGAGCGATTTTCGCGATTTAAGCTCGGCGGCAAACGACGGCAATCCCCGTGCGTCGGCAGCGATGGATGTTTTCGCGTACCGCGTCGCGGGATATATCGGGCGTTACGCCGCTTGCATGAACGGTCTTGATGCAATAATTTTTACGGCGGGCATCGGCGAAAACGACTGCGGAATACGCGATAAGGTCTGCGCGTATTTATCGTGGTTCGGCGTCGAGCTTGACCCCGCGAAAAACGCGAAACGCGGCGAAGCCTTGGACATTTCAACTCCGGGTGCAAAGGTTCGCGTTCTTGTTGTGCCGACAAATGAAGAACTTGTGATTGCTCGCGATACAAAAACAGTTTTGAGCCTATAATAAGGAAATCTTTTTTGCCCGGAGGCAAAAAATGTTCGCAAAAAACTCGTTGAAGTGTCGCGATTTTTTGCGAACTGATGAGAAGGGAGTAGGTAGCGATGAATCCTGTGCATAACTTTGAGATGTCCGGCGGAAAAGGCGGCTTGATGGGTATGTTTGCGGGCAAGCCTCAACTTAGCCTGTTCGACACCGGCATCGGGTGGACGGAGGGCAAGGAGAAAAAATTCGTCGAATTTTCGCAGGTCAAACAACTAAAATTCAGCAAGTATTACTCAACCGTGACAATCGTACACTCAGAAATAAAAAAGGTTACGCTTGCAAATGTTCGCGCGTTTGAAACAGTGTGGGCAGATTTTGCGCGAATGAAAAATTTAGCAATAAGACTTGTTGCGGAATAAAAAAGCGCGCCAAGCGCGCATTGGACACCACGGGCGCAGTGAGCGAAGCGAACGTTTCCCGCGCCACCGGGGACATATGTCAAAATCGGCACATTCCCTCGAAGCCGGGAGCAGTTTCCCGGTCTATAAAAAAAAATCGGAGGAAATCCTATGTTTGTTAATGCTAAGGAAATGCTTCAAAAAGCCGCGAAAGAGCGATATGCCGTGGCGCAAATAAATGTCAATAATCTTGAATGGACAAAAGCCGCGCTTACAACGGCGCAGGAGCAAAAAAGCCCGATTATTTTGGGCGTGACGGGCGGCGCGGCAAAATACATGGGCGGATTCGCGGTCGTTGCCGCAATGGCGCGGGCGATGGACAAATCGCTTGGGATAACCGTTCCCGTTGCGATTCACCTTGACCACGGCAGTTATGACGAATGCCTCGCGTGCATTGATGCGGGCTTTACAAGCATAATGTTCGACGGAAGCCATTTCCCATTTGACGAAAACGTCGCGAAAACAAAGGAAATGATAGCCCTCGCGCACAAAAATAATATGACGCTTGAGGCGGAAGTCGGCGCGATTGGCGGCGAGGAAGACGGCGTTGTCGGTAATGGCGACGTTGCGGACCCGGCGGAATGCAAAGCAATTGCCGACCTTGGCGTGGACTTTCTTGCGGCGGGAATCGGCAATATACACGGTGTTTATCCCGACAATTGGACCGGGCTTGATTTTGGAATTCTTACGGAAATTTCAAAGCTGACGGGTGGCTTGCCGCTTGTTTTACACGGCGGAACAGGTATTCCCGTTGAAATGATTCAAAAGGCGATTTCGCTTGGTGTTGCGAAAATTAATGTAAATACGGAGTGCCAACTGGCTTTTGCCGCCGCGACCAGAAAATACATCGAGGACGGCAAGGATAAGCAGGGCAAGGGATTCGACCCGCGCAAATTGCTTGCGCCCGGCGCGGACGCGATTAAGGCGTCCGTTAAGGAAAAATTTGAGCTGTTTGGGTCGGCTGGTAAGGCGTGACAATTCTTCTTGTTGAAGATGACTCGATAATCGCGTCGGGTCTTGTTTACGCGCTTGAAAAAGAAAATTTCGGTGTTACGCACGCGGGCAATATTTCCGACGCGAAAAACACTGTGCGTGAAAAAAATTTTGATTTGGCGGTGCTGGATATCGGGCTTCCCGACGGCACCGCTTTTGATTTGCTTGGGGAACTTCGGCGGGTTGGGGCTTCGTTGCTTTTTTTGACAGCCGTTGATGACGAGGGGCATGTTATTCGCGCGTTTGAGGGGGGAGCGGACGATTACGTTACAAAACCGTTTCGACTTGGCGAGCTTATGGCGCGGATTAAAACGATTTTGCGGCGGCGCACGGGGCAAAATACGATTTCGGTCGGGTGCGTTGTTATTAATTTAAATGAAGGGCTGGCGCATACGGGCGGTTCGCCGCTTGAGCTTACCGCGCTTGAATATCGCCTGCTTTTGACTTTTGCGAATCACAAGGGGCAGGTGCTTTCGCGCGCGCAAATTTTGAACGCGATTTGGGACAGTGAGGGCATTTTTGTTGAGGATAATACGCTTACGGTTTACATTAAACGCCTGCGCGAAAAGCTGGGGGACGCGGCGAAAATCGAGACGGTTCGGGGAATGGGATATCGAATGCAACCGTAGAAATGCCAGAAATTGCAAAGACCGGGAGGCTTGCGGAGTGTTTATCCCCAAAAAAGAAATCGACAAACTTTCGGCGGACATTCGCAGAATAATTGACGGGCATACCATCGACCTTCGCGATAATCTCGAAGGGCGACTTTCCGCGCTTAAAAACGACATACACACACTCGCGGGGCGGCTTAACGAGCAAAGCGATAACTCGCGTCGTGAAAAAATCGCCCTTGCAGATTCGCTTGCAAACATTTCGCATCAGCTCAAAACGCCGCTTGCGGCGATGTCCGTTATGGTGGACCTTTTGGAGGACGCGCCGTCGGAAAAACGCGCCGAGTTTATCGCGAATTTAAAGCAGGGGCTTGCGCAAACAAATCGGCTTGCCGACTCGCTTTTGAAGATGGCAAAGCTCGATTCCGGCAGCGTGGAGTTTTTCCCCGTGAAAATTTCTGCCCGCGAGCTTTTTGATTTAGCCCTTGCGCCGATGCAAATTTTGCCGGACATTAAGGGGCAAACGGTTAAATTTGGCGGCGGTGCCGAGCTTTTTTGCGACAAAAATTGGACGGCGGAGGCGTTGGGGAATGTTATAAAAAATGCGTCGGAACATTCGCCCGAAGGTGGCGAAATTTTTGTGACGGCGGGAGAGAATCCGCTTTGTACCTGGGTTTCCGTCAGTGACAGCGGCGCGGGTGTGCCGAGGGAGAAAATGCGGGATATTTTTCGGCGGTTCGGCGGCTCGGCGGGCGGTACGGGTATTGGCTTGCCGCTTGCGCTTGATATTATGCAGCGGCAAAATGGGGATATTTCTGTTGAAAATAATGGGGAGCGCGGGCGCGGGGCGTGTTTTACGTTGAAATTTTTTTGATACTTTTTCGTGTATCAGACGAGGAGAAGTGTCGGAGTCGGCACATTCCCTCGAAGCCGGGAGCAATTTCCCGGACCATAAAAAAAGAGTCGGCGAGTGTCACTCGCCGACTCTTTTTTGTGTACATACTTGTAATTTGACACCTACATATAAAAAATATATTATAGTCCTCGTATGTCCCAAAAGGGGCTTAACATATTGGAGGTGCAGTACATGGAATGGGTGGCAATAACAGCTCTAATTGCCGCTGCAACCGGTGTATTGTGCTTTTTCGCAGGCGTAGTTTACAGAAAGAGGATTGCCGAATCCAAGCTCGGCGTTGCCGAAATTAAGGCGGGAAATCTTCTCGAGGAGGCAAAAAGGAACGCGGAAGCGCGTGCCAAAGAGATGCTTTTGGAAGCGAAGGAAGAAAGCATCAAAACCAAAAACGAAGCTGAAAAAGACGCGAAAGAGCGCAGAA
>JGI24703J35330_11748576_pt1 | contig 20679 bp, 14 predicted proteins | sample TergutNt197P1_FD_35330 | JGI IMG/M metagenome (IMG submission 35330)
TTTCAAAATCATCATTATACTCACGCTTTAAATATAATTCTCTCTCATTTATAAAATCTACTAACTTTTTTCTAATTTCAAGTGCTTTCTTCGGATCGTGATTGCCACCCAATGCGAACAGCTCTTTAAGTATGATTGTTAATTCTAATTTCAGCATGATACTATTTCCCCTTTTCCAAGTGATTGTTTAAGATTGGGACTATTATATCACATATTCAAATTAAACTGTGCATAGTCACGTCAAATGGGTTGCTTGTTTCGGTTAAAAATGACATTCGGCAAATCGTTACAAAATTAGCAAAGCTCATGTGACCAATTGACGGACTTATCGGTTAAAATGGGGTGTTTACAAATGCAAAATCACCCACTGTACAACAATGAAAACGCCAATCAAAAGTATCATTAATAATTGGCTACTTCGATTAATACGTGCATAACAAAAAGGCATCTGCTCCTACAGTGCCTAACGTTATCTTCTAAAAAGTTCATCAATCAATTACTTTTCAACAAGCTTTTCTACAATACCAGCAATATGTTCCATTGAAGCTGAATCCAGTTTTTTAAAATTTGTTATTACCTCATCAAGCAATTGTGGGTTTTCATTATCTTGATCAAAAAAATCTCTTGGTGTTATTCCAAGATATTCGCAGATATAGAAAAACACAGTCATAGACGGAAAAGAATTCTTATTCTCTATCATATTGATGTAGTTTCCACTTTGACCGAGCGATAAACTCATATCTCTTGCGGAAACACCCTTTTTACTTCTAAGAAAGGCTAATCTCTCTGGAAAAATGTCTTCATACATAGCTATCACACTCCTACACACAATTATACTGTATATGTCCTCGCCCTTTAAACAATTTAATTGTTTAAAATCATTGACATACATAATTTGATTGTGTATAATGAATTACATACACAATATAGGGGAGGAGGATTTTAGAACGAACACAGATACAAGAAGCATGTAACAGATTGTTTAATGAAATATCAGCTACACAGCGTATAAAGGCATATCAAGCCTGATTAATCAATACCAAAGGGAGTGGATTCAGATGTATAGTTTCAAAGTGGACGATTTGTCTACTGTAGGAGGGATTAGATGATAAATATATTATTAACCGATATCAGTCAAATTATCCTTAACGGTATTTTTGAGCGAGAGTTGGATAAACAGCTTAGAAAAAAAATACTGGCTCGTGTACCAGATAAGCACTATAACATTGCTTGTGAGGTATACCATGAAGCACGTGTTGCCTACTTCGATTTAGGCTTTGTTAATAAAGATTGGAGCGAGGAAGTAGACATTGAGGTTAGAAGAAATGTCTTAAGCAACGTTCACCGCAAGCATTCTCGTGTTGCTCGTAAGGTGTTTGATAGAACTCGTAAAGTCTATTTTGATTTAGGATTTGAAGTCCGAAAAATGTTACGAGGGAGATATTATATGCAATAAAATCAAAGTTAACACATATGTCCAAGCGTTAAAAAACCTTACAGAAAAGCAAAAAAAGAAGCTCAGATTTAAAGTCTGAACTTCTTTTTTGCGACTAAAACCAGCTGTTGGGTATTCCAAGCAAATCAGTGATCGCCGCTAACAAATAGTTTTTATGTCAATTTTAGCTTTTTACTCCAAACTCTGATAGCCAAAATCTCTGATGTTCGTTCGCTCTTTATGCTTTTTCATATTACCGACATCACCTGAATCTAATTCATCAGTTGCCTGAACTTCTACGTATGGGTCTGTATCAATGCCTTCCGTAGTAAAACCATCATCTGAAAAAGAGTGTTCAATACTTCCTTCATTAGTAAGCATGTGGGAAACAACATCATTGATTGCTGTTTCAATTGGAAGCGAAAACGTGTTGGAATCTTTCGCAGTGTATTCATCATAAATCGCATCAAGGAGATGGTCATGTTCAAGAAATGCCGCTAACTCATCAGGAGTTTTTGCTGCTACAACATGGTTTCTAATTTCAGATTTAACGAGTATTTCATAAGCATTCTCTGCTCGCATCAGATCGTCCTTGGAAAGTTGCTTCATGCTTTCCTTGAAGTCAAGGTATTCATTTTCAATTTTATCTTTCAATTGTTCCTCTTTAGAATGTGATGTTGGTTCTGTCATAACTGGTAAAGCCTCCTCAATTTCGATTCCCATTTCTTTAAGTATCCCTTCAGAGTTATGAAATCTATCACGTACGAATGCTTTAACTGCATCATCGGAAAGGTTTCGTTCTATCGTCTCATGCCCATCAACTGCTCGGTAAACGTGTAAAATAAATTCCCCTTCATGTGTGCGATAAAGGTTGTGGGTCAAGCTACTTTGGCTATGCCAATCATATTCAAGCTTGCTTTCTAATTCCCAAGTGGCATTTTCAGAATTTTTCAACCATGCTAGGCTATAGGGTTCAGCCTCTACCGTCACATCACGTTGCGGTAAAGCAAGTGGTGCAACTTCTGGCTCTAACGTCATTCCTAACGAGGTAAGATGTCGCAGAGATGCCTCTTTCTCTTTTTGATAAAATTGTTCAAATGCTTCAACTTGATGGTTAAACGCTTGAGAATTTTCAACGTAATCGGCATCAATGATTTTATAATCCATATCCGCATTTCCAAAGGTCATCAGTCTGCTCTGGTTACTTATTTGAATCATCGCATCACCATTATGTTCAAACTGAAACAATGTTCTAAAGGCTGTGATCGTTTTCCGAAAATTTTGCGAAAACCTTTGAAAATCTTGTTCTAATTCTTGCATGAGTTCATCGTATTTTTTTTGTTCGTTCGTTGATTCCATTAATTTTAGCTCTCCTTTGCTTAAAATTTAAACATGTTTATGCTAGTTTTTGATACGCTTGCCTGTTCGTTTCTTTTGCTGGCATATCTTCTGCCTTAACTAGATGGCTAGGAATGAACTGCTCGTTTTTGACTGCTACATAGTCACCGTCATTAGAAGAAATAAATTCACTTTCCGTTGTGACACTTTCATCACTCGCCATCTCATTTGCTTCAACTGTCGGTTTATCGTCTGTCACACCAAACTCAATTTTATGATTGATTTCCAATTGCTTAGTTAACAATTCTGATAATCTCGCTTCCTGCTCAAAGGGCTTGGTGATTTCAAGTTCAGCCATTTTTAAATGCCTCTTTTTTTCTGCTAGCTCGTCTTCAAAAAACGCCAATTCTTTCGGCAAGTCATTGACCTTGTTCTGTAACCTTGTGAGATTTCCAACCCCTGATAACGTGGTGAAGTCACTTCCATAACGACCGTTAATATAGAGCCTTGTCCCGATTGAAGTCCCAGTTGCTGCTGATAAAGTTAAGCCACGATATTCACCGATGATCATTTGCTTATTTTTCGGTAGTCGCTTAGAGTTGATCAACTCTGTCATTGTTTCAAGTGCTTTTGTTCGACTGTCATAAGTCTGACCGTTTATCTTAATGGAGAAAATAACTTTCCCTTTTTCATCGTTTAAAATGGGTGCTGTATTCAAAGTAGCTATTTCAGTTTTGCGCACTTCAATCTCTTTTTCTAAATTGATAATGTTGTCTGGGTACTGGGTTTGAATTTTTTCCTGTAAGCTGATTCGCTCATTTACCCAACTATTTTTAACAAGTTGTAACCGTGCTACTTCATTATCCACGTTCATTTTTTCAGCTAACAAGGGGTTACTCGTGGCAATGGCTTTAACCTCGGCTGCACTTAACACCGTCTCGTCTAGATCACTACATGAACGTGAGATGCTTTTCCCCGTCATGACTTGGCTAATGTATTTCAGTTTTTGCTCTTGTATCTGCCATAGATAACTGTCAAAAGTACCCTTTGTCACATAGCGGAACATAAAAACCACATCGTTTTCATTGCCTTGACGAACTACTCGACCATCACGTTGCACCAAATCAGCGGGTCGCCAAGGACAATCGATGTGATGTCCTGCAATGAGCTTGTCTTGGATATTCGTTCCTGTTCCTAGCTTGCTGGTACTGCCAAGAATCACTCTCACTTCTCCTGAACGTACTTTATCAAATAGTTGTTCTCTTTGAACATCGGTCTTAGATAGCGATAGGTAAGGGTCATTGTCTAAATCGACAAGCCCTTTTCCCCCGCTCCAAACCGTGCATGAACCTTTCAGCTCACACGGCTTTCCATCATTACATCTTCTGTATTAGAATTATCCAAAACGTTGTTGTTAATTTCGCTGTTTCCAATTGCTTTACGTAGTTTATTGAGTTTTGAAAAGTTAATGTTTGTATTGTATTTTCGCAAATATTTTGATATGGTTTCGCTTTTAGTTGCATGGATCAATCTATGAATGTCTTTATGAACAATAACTAAATTACCATAGCTATCATCTTTACCCACACTTCGTAATTTCTTGTGATGGCAATGTATATCTTCATATTGAAGTAAGATATTTGTTACATTACATTTCCCATACTGGGCAATGTAGCGTGAGATTCTATTGTCAGCGTATTGTATCGTTCGGTTTAGGGTAGGATTTTCCATTAATCGTCTGATAATAGATAAGTCTATTTTCAGATTCTGATGGATTTTCGCTCGCCCCTCCTCAGTATACTTGTTGACAATTTGAGCTTTTTTCCTTGGAAATCTCATTTTCACATATCCAGCTGGAACAATAGCGAATTCATTTAAAAATCTCATCTGATCGCTTGCACCATATCTTTCAATTACTGCTCGATTAATTACTATATCAAAATTTCTGGGTTTCTTACCCTTTTTGAGTTTGCGAATATTAGCCTTTTTAATTTGTTTCATTGATTTAAAATCTCTCCTGAAACGATTTTTCATTACACACGTAACTTGTCGGGCAATTTTTCTAAAATCTTGGCTAACTTGTACAGCCATGCTGTAGTAGTTATGAACTCCCATGACCATTGCATTATAATTGGAAACTTGTGCATATCTATCTTTTTTGTTGGTAGACTTGCATATTTTCTCAATTTGCTCAATCAAATTTTTCGTAACCTTTTCCTTAGCTTTATCTGCCATATGAGTCGAGGTTACATATCTATTGCCTTTCTTTCTCACTTTCATCTTAAAACCTAGAAAATCTGTGTAGTGTTTTTTGAGATTCGTTATTTTCGATTTTTCTTCTGAAATCTCTAGCCTTAATCGCTCTTTTAGCCATTTTTCAACTGCATGGAATGTCTTTACAGCAGCAGTATGTGACCGACAAAATATCTTAAAGTCATCGGCGTATCTTACAATATACATTTCTTTAAGTTTAGTATGTTTTTTCAACATATTCACTTTGCTGTCCTTGCAAGAATAGCGATGTTTTGTAGGTATATCAGCCCATTGGCTTTGTATCCACCAATCTAATTCGTTTAGTACAATATTAGATAATAATGGTGATAGTATTCCACCAGCAGGTGTTCCCTTAGTCGGGTTAACTATTTCCCCACTTGGCATTTTTATAGGAGCTTTGAGCATTTCCTTTATTATCGAAATGAGTTGCTTATCTCTAATACCCATTGTCCACATCTGCTTAATTAGCTTACTGTGATCGACGTTATCAAAGAAACCCTTAATATCTATATCCACAACAAAGTACATTTTCCCAGCAAACATATAGCTGTTTGCTTGTGCTAATGCGTGTTCGCATGAGCGATTTGGTCTGAAACCATAGCTTTTATCATGGAATTTTGCTTCACAAATTGGTTCTAGCACTTGCAATATACATTGCTGTACCAATCTGTCTGCAATTGTAGGTATCCCCAATGGGCGGTATGTTCCGCTTCCAGGGTATTTTTCGATTTCAACTCGTCTAACTGCTTTAGGCTTATACCAACTCAACTTTTCTTTTATCAATTTAACATATTCTACTTCACTCATATTTTCTATTTGCTTTATTGTCATTTCGTCAACGCCTGCTGTATTACTTCCGCCATTGTTTTTGATATTCCGATATGCAAGTTTAATGTTATTTTCAGAGCGTATCAGGTTCATAAGTTTACTAAAACTTTCACCATTTACACTTCTTTGATACAGCTCATCAAACATACTTTGAGTGTTGTAATATTCGTTGTTGCGTAGTTTTTGCGATTTCTTCATTTCTTGTTTTGGCATAGGACATCACTCCTCTCTGAACGAGTGACTTTTTTGTCTTACTCGAACCCTACGGCTTAATGATAATCCTAATATCATGGTATGTAATGACTAGTGGCTATCCCTCCACGGCTTATTATCCCCGTTTCATCGGTACTGTGCCACCGCTTTCACCACCTGTTAATGTGCTTATTTTCTTCGTCACAAACGTATTGTTCATACGCAGGTAGCTTACCACGTTCCGATAGATTTATCTGTACATATATAACTTTAGGTGCTTACTCTGAACCTGTCGGCTTGATACTGCCTGTAACAGTATATGGTATTTCATAACGACGATTCTTACTCTACCACACCGACTCCACTTTCGTAGCATATACATTTCTGCATATTCATCCTGTAGATCCGTACATTCGCAAGTTCGTCAGAGATTTCTCTCATTCTCACCATGGTTATTTTATAGACTCCATAAGTTTCATACACAGCCGACACCTCTGCTAACCTTTCCTCGACTTTACGTTAGGGTGTACTTCCTCAATTCTTCACCGTGCTCTGAACCCAGACCGCTTCCAGTCTACGCACAACGGAGTATTAGAGCGGCGTTTCAGGGCGTTACTCCATCATTCCACCTGTCAATCTATCAGTTCTACTAATTATAGAACCATTACTTTTCTTTAATTAGTGCCTGCTTTTGTCCATGCTCTCACATGGTTTTATATGCAGGAACGTGTCGCACCGTCATGGATAAAGGCGATTTCAGCCTCAGGAATCCCTTTTTCTATGAGTTGCCTTTTGATTTCGTGGTAGACATTAAACTGATCTTTCTTTGGTGTCCCACTGTCACAAAAAACAATTTGGGCTGATTTTTGTTCAGCCGTGTCCTCCCATATTCTGTGAACATTATTGGCACATCGAAAAAGCTTAGCACCCTCATCAATTGGAGCATCGGGGTCAAGCAGTCTTGGGTCAATTGCCATCAATTTTGCTTCATGGGTTATTTTAAGCATATTATCGGCTCTTGGGTCAACGTTTCCTGTTCTAATTCGTTCCGCACGGTCTGCAAGATCAGCCATCATGTCTCGTTGATAAGCACTTGGCTCACTGATAATAATTTGTGCTTTACCCCCGTGTAAGTCTGGCGTTGGTAGATTAAGCATATCGTGGGTTTGAATGTCTGCAACTAACTGAAACATACTCATTAATTCAGGCAAATTATGAAACTTAGCGAATCTATTTCTAATTCTATAGCCACTGCCTTCTGGGGTCATTTCTAAGCTGGAAGTAATCTCACCAAAGGTCGATGCCCAAGCGTCAAAACTAGCAATCCCCATTGATTTTAAAAGATCATTTTGTAAGAATCTCATCATAATATAAAGTTCAGACATGGAGTTGCTAATAGGTGTCCCTGTGGCAAAAACAATGTTGCCCCCATTGTTCTTTTCCTGAATATAACGACATTTTAAAAACATATCCATGGCTCGTTGACTGCTAGAGGTGCTAATGCCTGCTACATTCTCAAGTTTTGTCACAGTAAGTAGATTTTTATAGATATGAGCTTCGTCCACAAACATAAAATCAATGCCCAACTGCTCAAAATTAATCACATTGTCTTTTCGTTCTTGGTTTCTTAAATGAGAGAGCTTATCTTCTAATTTCAGTTTAAACCTGACCATGCTTTTAACCGACCACGATTTCTCATCAGCCGTTGTATTTTCAAGAGAGTCCGTGATGTCATCTAACTGGCTTTGTAAAAAACTTTCTTCTAACTCTGCACTGAGAGGAATTTTCTCAAACTGACTGTGACCAATGATAATCGCATCGTAATCGTTAGTGGCAATCTTGGACACAAATTGATGACGATTTTTCTTTTTAAAGTCTTTTTTAGTGGTCATGAGAACATTGGCGGTTGGATACATGGACATAAACTCACAGGCAAACTGTTCTATGAGATCTGAAGGAACGACGTATAAAGGTTTATGAACCGCACCCTGCTGTTTCAATGTCATTCCCGCTACAATCATAGAAGCCGTCTTACCCGCTCCCACCTCGTGTGCCGTAAGAGCTGAACGATTGTAAAGGATTCTAGCCGCTACATTTTCTTGATGAGGACGAAGTTTCCACGTGGTACTTAAATTGGGAAATTCTAAATGTGAACCATTGTAATTTCTAGGAACAAAGCGGTTAAACTTTTCATTATAGATGCCCACAAGTTCACTGGCTCGTGACGGTTCTTCAAACAACCAACTCGCAAATTTTTGTTTAATCAAGTCTTGCTTGGCTCTGGCAACCATGGTTGCTTCTACATTTAAAACCAATGTTTCATTGCCATCAGGATTTCTAATTTTGTCCTTAATGTTGATTTGTCCCAAGTTTAACGTTTTTTCTAATATCGCATAAGCGTTTATTCTTTCCGTTCCATAAGTATTATTAACTTTGATATTACCGTACTCATCATTTTTTGAATTAATGTACCATCTACCTGAGTATTTACAATGTTCAATGGTAATGGATTTTTTATTGTAAAAGGCAGTCTCAAAGATTTCGTGCATGAAGTCTTGATAAACAGACATGGGAATCCACGTACTCCCTAATTGAAATTCAATCTCACTTGCTTTTAAAGGTTCAGGCATGACACCCTCAAGCGCAGCGATGTTTTTTGAAACGTCTATTTCAGGGTTAAGCTCACTTGCTTCGATTGCTTCAACTAATTTTTCCTTAACGTCACCAGACAAATATTCATCTCGATGTCGCCAGATAGTATTCCCATCTTCAAGGGGCGTTGGGTCTTGGAAGATCATGCCGTCTAATTCACGGGTCAATTCATCTTTTGAAAAATCAGAGATGCTTTCCATAAAATCTAAATCAACTTTCAGCTTCTTACTTAGTGAAACAATTAAAGCATCGTGGGCTGTTTCCACATGGGTAATCGTTTCTGTAGGTCGAATGGTAGGCTTGAAGAAAATATCGCCTTTACTAATCGACTTATCTTCTTTTGATTTTTTCTCAATCGATAATAGTAGTGGTAATTGATCATCATTGGAAAAGGTGTTTCGATTCGTCTTGTCATTAAAATAGCCATACTGCTTAACAAAATCATCGTAGCTCTGATTCAATTTCGCAAGTGCTTTTTGAAAGACAGATGTGTCGTAATCTACTTCAAGTTGAGTATTGATCACTGCCATTAAATGATGGCGCACGTTACACATGGCTGTTAAGCGTTGGGTCGTTTTCTGGGATAAGGTTGTTTCTTCTACACCATGAAACGTCTTATAGTAAAGCTTGTCTTGATGAACAAAATACGTGTTGTTGCGTGTCCCTTCTGGTACGATTTTTTCAAGGTCATCAGCCGTTTGTAGCTCTTTAAAAAGGACATCCAAATCATCAGGCGCTTCACCAATGAGTGCTTGACGAAAATCTTTGTAAAGATCTTGATTTTCTCTTGGTTTACAGACCAAAGCGGATTGGGGTCCGTAAATACTCGAAAGTTCTAGCTCACCTAAAACATGATGAGGGTGATCAAGGAAGTATTGATTAATGGTTGTTTGACTATTCTCAAAAGGTTGGGTCTGAACCCATCTGGGCATATCAACCGACAAATCACGCAACTCAGCTCTTTTTTGAAAAAATAAAACATCTGATGTAACCGATGTTCCAGCAATGGCAGTAAAGGCATTGTTTGGCAATCTAAACGCTCCAACTAAGTCTGCACGTTCTGCGAGGTAGCGACGTACTTGATCGTCTTTTTTATCAAGCGTTCCCTTTGAAGTGACTGTCGCAACAACGCCATCATCCTTGACCACATCAATGCTCTTTGCGATGAAGTAGTCGTGAATGAGGAATTTGTAATTGCCATAACGCCCATCATTCATAGTGATGTCGCCAAATGGAATATTTCCTACAACAAGGTCAAAGCTGTTATCAGGAAATGGCATTTTTTCATAACCTGTGACGGCAATGGTGGCATCGGGATAAAGTTTCTGTGCCATTCTTCCTGTAATCGAATCTAGTTCAACGCCATATAACTTGGCTTCTTCCAAATGTTCAGGTAGCCTTGAGAAAAAGTTTCCCGTTCCCATGGCAGGATCTAAAATTTTCTTCGGTTTAATGCCGAAATGCTCAGTCGCATGGTAGATTTCTGCGACAAGGCGTGGATCGGTATAGTAGGCGGTTAGAACAGAATCAAGGGCTGCTTTATACTCCTCAGGTGATAGCAGCTCTTGAAGTGCTTCATATTCAGCTTTCCAATTTCCGTTTTTTGAATCAAATGCTTCTGACAAGCCACCCCAACCCACATACCTTGCTAAGACAGATTGGTCACTTGCGGTCACTGCTCGTCCTGTTGACTCTAATTCCTTCAATAGCAAAATGGCATCCCTATTATTTTGGAATTTGTCCCGTTTGCTAGTAGCATAAAAATCACCTTCGGGAAATTTAAAGTTAGAAATGGGCGCTATTTCATCCACTTCAATGGTATCAATTGTTTCAATGACTTCCACTTGAAAAGCATCTTTATTTTCGACTTCAATAACAGGAGCAGTTTCAATTTGAGTTTCAAGCATAGGTACATCATCTACTTCAACTAGTTCATGAATCACCGTGCTTATAGGGGCAACCTCATCAAATAATGATAACTGTTGCCTCGTTTGCGTTTTTGGCGCAAAAGAAAAATCAGGTGCTATTATGGCATCTGATTTCGGCTCATGATTTACTTGTATTCCGCTAGAATTGTCTCCTTGGCTTGTTGGTGAAGGGTTTGGAAGTGCTGAATCCTTTCCAGACCCATCTCTGGTGCTGGGTTCTCCTCCAAGAGCAACATGTAGAGGTTGTCGATCCGCTCTAGTACCTCGTTCTCTTTCTGCTTCGCTTCGAAGTAAAACCTCCCCTCGAACTTCTGCTGTTTGGCCACCACGGGATTTTCCTCCTCCAATTTCGTCTGGAACATTCTCCCGATCACCCCCAACGGATTCGAAGCTTCCTCCTCTTCCTCTTGTTGTCTGTTGTACAAAATCCCTTCTGCTGGAAACAGTTGCCCAGTCGGGCTTTCTAGGTAAGGTTGGTTCTGTAATGCTTCTCTTAATTCTCTCATGGTGTAATACACGCTCCTTGTTAAATTTATTTTCTAATACCTTTTCAATTTCGAGTAATACTTCTTTAGTAGATTGATGAATAGATGCCATCAGCCCATCAAAATAATTGCCTGTTAATGCAGTACGAATCGCATCTTCATCAGCAGTTGCAACTCGCACACCCATCCGCTTTTTGATGAGATAAGCTGCACAGTTGTAAGCATTAGAATCATCAGGTAGCTTTGATGCTAATGCCAGACCAATGACATCTTGTAATTTAGTATCAAGTTCAAGATGATCAAAGGTGTGAAACGCAGCCATCTTTTCATTCCAATGTTCGATCAGGTTTTCTTTGTCTTGGTCATTAAGTTCCCAATTAAAAACAAGGAAATCTCGCCCCCACGTTTGAGAAACATCAAACACATTTCTCGTTAAATTGTTTTGTGGGTCAAAAATTTGAATTGATTTCTGACCGCCTATAATTCGTCTGCCTAAGTTATTCCACTGATCGAAGTCCGCTACGAGTTCAGCTTTGGGATTGTTTGCAAATAGCGATACTTGATCATGAAACGAATATTTATGAACCTTGGCGGAAAACTTTAAAAATTCCAACCACATATCAGGGTCATTTTGTAATTCTCCTACAGTCTTGTTATACAACATTACTGCTCGTTGCTTTTTATTAGGTCTCAATTTATCACCTACTTGATAATTAGATTTTCACGTCCTTTCAAAAATCAGTATTTCGCAAATTCACAATCGGGAGTTAATACCTCTCACTTCTATTATAAAGCAAAATACTTTTTTTATCAAGGGGGAATTGGAAGTTTGTTGCCTTTTTTGATATAATAGGCACAAAGCGTTTTGAAAGGATAAGTGATGATGATGGAGGTTGAAGTTAAAATCAAAGAGCGACTGGCTCATCTTAAACATCAACATGATTTAAGCTCAAAAGAAATTGCAGAAAAAATTGGCATCACAAAACGATCTTTTAACGAATACCTAACAGGAGACATTAAGCCTAGTATTCAAAATCTCATTAAGCTTGCTAATTTATTTGATTGCTCACTAGATTATTTAGTGGGGCGTGATTCCCGCCAAAAAGAAAAGACCAAGCATCGATAGGTGACAACTTGATCTCAGGTTTAATCTTAACTGCCAAACAGAACTTGCAAATAATTCGTTCTACTGTCAAAGACACGGTTGACATAAACAATTTTTGCTTTTTCATCAACCCGATAAAAGGTTTGGGTTGGCTTTTCAAAACGACAAGTTTTAAAAAACGTGCTTATAAGTCCAAATTCATTTGTGCATCACGGATATTTACCAGTTCTTTAACATCAGTTTCATTTTGATCATTAGAAATCTGATGTTCTTTTTGAGGTGCTTTGAGTTGAAGGGTAGCCACTTTATCGCCAACAACATTCATTGCGATCATTCCTAGCGAAGATGCAGTCTTGCTTTTTATGTAGCCTTGAATTGAAATTGCTGAACCTTTCCCTACATTTTTAGCCACCGATTCTGCTTCCAAATCCCAAAGCTTAACACGAATAAAATCAGCATCATACGTCTCTGTCGCTTTATTCTTAAACGACCTTGTTGTCGCTATTGTCACATCTGCATAAGCTCTCCCTTCTGGGTTTTTCTGCAACTCGACATCACGAACAGTCCGTCCGATTAGCGAAACCTGATTTACTGAATGTGCTTTTTCTTCGATGTCATCGGTTTGATTAATCGTGCCAGGTGTTTTTGTTTGGATAAAAGAAACATGCTCACCGATGATGCCAACTGTTCTTATCCCTTCATCAAAGTAATCCAATACTCGATTAACAACACGTCCTCTAATCATAATCGTAGAGCCTTTACCAGCATATCTTGCTGTGTTTTTTGCCGTAGCTTCCCACAAACTAATGTGGAGTGTTTCTTTTTCAAGTTCTCCCGTTTCACTCTTTTGATTAACCTCTAATTCTAAAACTGAGAAGGTGCGATTACCCGCACGATCTCGCAACACTAAATCCTCTTTTACTGTCCCCATTAAAATGACTTGGTTTAACATTTTTCATCTTCCTTTCCAGTTGGTAAAAAAGCCTAAAACACTTAGACTTTTCTCATCGTTTTTATTTAGCTATTCCTGTCATTGCGACTAAAATAGCCATTAGATTATACATGCTGTGCATCATCATCACGCTAAAAAGCTTCCCGCTCTTTTTATATACCCAACCATAGATTAGTCCGTTAAGAAAGTAAGGCAACAAAAACCAGTTTAGATGAGCCATCGCAAACAAAAAAGCAGTCACGGCATTGCTCATTTCAAAAGAGCATTTTTTAGTTAGTCTCGTGAGAATAACCCCTCGAAACAACCATTCTTCAAAGACTGGCGCAACGACAAGTGGTACAATTAACAACCATAGATTCGCTTCAAATCTTTGCTTCATTTGCGTTTGATAAGCATATAGGTTGTTAGGAAAAAACAGAGCTTCTATCATTGAGGAAAACACAGAAAAGACCATCAACAAGTAAAAGCCAATTGCCATATATTTAAGTTGATTTCTCATGTTTACCTCGCCATGTCCATCACGTGATCATGTCCATCAATCTGTTTGGAATTGACTAAGTGTTCAGGGACATACCCATCACTAGAAGTTTCAACCGCTACAAAGTTATTTACCTCCTGATGTTCTGCTTCAAGTAAAGACACTTGTAACTGCCGTTCATCGCTCCAATCTTTACTGTCGGGAATTTCAATTCGATATTCCGTATGGTAAAAATTGCTTGTTGGGGAGATATTGGCAAAAACTTTTTCAAAGCCACTTGCAATCTCCCAACCTGCCTTGTCATTATCCGTACACATTGCCATGCTTTCAATCTTCTTACCTGCAACTTCTAAAACATCCTTATAAGCCATGGCACTAACGCCAGCCGTATGCAATATTTCTTGAATACTTTCGCTATTCATACCTTGCTTATCAAATATTTTCTCTGCGTGGGAGAATGGGACATCAACCGATTCAAGCACATGTTTTAAAACACCGTTGACGTGGTAGTTGAGTACTTCACCCATGTAATGGTGAACAACGTCGACTTTGGTTGCTGCTCCATGCAACGAAATAAACCATGTGTCTTTCAGCTCTGTTTCTAATTTATCTTTGTGAATGCTCATGTAACTTAGTACATCAATCGGATCTTCAAAAAACTTTAAATTTTTAGGTTCTCCATTTGCAAAATTCCAACCTCGAAATTCAGCTGAGGACAGTTGTGTCCACTGCTTTGGGAATTTCTCATTGAGAACCGTTTGGCGTACTGAACAACCAATGATTTTACCTTGCTCAATAAAAGGAAACAAGACATTGCCATGAATGTCTTGCCGAATTAGTCCTTTTCCTTGTAGCCCTTTAACAATGCCAGCATCAATTTTTCGCTCATTGACCAAGTAGTCATAAGCCGCTTGAAAGTTCTTTGCTTCTCTGGTGGCATCGTACACATAATCGCCTCTTTCCATTTCAGCGTGCCTCGTTTGGTTATACTCACCGTTATTCACGTAGTTGACCGCATCGACAAAATGTTCGATACCTAGCATTTTTTGTGCAAAGTCAATCGCTCCACCTTTTATGCCTGTTGCGTTATGGTAAAATCTGTTATTAGTTGAGAGAACAACCAACGATGAGTAGTGCTTGCTGTGATAACGTCCTCGTCCCACGCTTGTTAATTCAACACCATTGCTCTGTATAAACTGAACGATATCAACCTCATTTGCACGCTTAATCTCCTCAGCTGTCACTTGTTTTTTTGATGCCTGTGATAAACCCGCTTTCACTGCTTTTTTATGTTCTGGTTGTTGCAGTTTATCAATCTCATTGAGAAGTTGTTCTTTGAACGCATTAAACGCTTCGGGAAGTGCGCCATCGTAAACATCAAACTTGATTTGCTCATGATTACCATGTACCATAATGGCAAACTCATCACTACTAAACTCAAAACGTAAATCACCGAGTTCATAGGTGGCATGATTCAACGTATCGTAGATTAATCCGTTAGTTGCAATGCCCCTTGTTTTGGTAGATTGCGACTTCATAAGTGTAGGGTGACGTTCTGCAACTTCATCTAAAAAGTTGATGAAACTATAAACCCCTTGCGATTCCTTATAGTCGTAATCTACCAAAGCTGTCGGAACTTTTTCTAGTTCGTCCAAACCTAAGTCCTTTTTCAACTTATCAAAAGAAAAAGGTGGCTCATGTTTTGCATCTGCTGTTGGTTGGCTAGCATCAGACGTTAGTGTGTTCTCCGTTTCATTTTTTCGCTGAGTGTTCTGTTGATAAATCTGCATAGTTGATCGTGTGGGTTCTAATTGCTTTTCAATATCGGCAATCAGATTTTTCGATTCCCAATGAATGGCATCAATAACTTTTATTTTAGCTGCATCATTTTGGTTCATGTTAAGCCAAGTTTCAATGGTGGGTTTAATATCTGCTGTCGTATCCATCCCAAAATAATTACTTACAACATGGCTCATCAATTGGGAATGTATGTTTTTCAATTCATCGTTTAAATTATCCCGATCTGCAAAGGCTTGGGTCGCTTGCTCGTTGAAATGGGCTTGAAGTTGATCGTAAGCAATGTTTAAAGTACGTGCTAAAATTTCCCGCTGCTCATCTGTTTTATAATCATGTACCCGATTAGAGAAGTCTGATATTTTAGCATTGGTTTGGCTGATGTCATAGCGTGGTTCTCTGTTAAATTTTCGTCTACCTAACTTTTTATCTGGAACAAAAATAATCGTTGCCGTTGGATTTTTATTAAGTTCAAAGCCATTATTTGTGATAGCATCCTCTGTAAGCAATAACTCTGTCTTTTCATTTTGCGAACGAACCCATTTCCAGTTGATCGCTGACAGGTGTTGAAACTTGCTCATAAAATCAAAAACTTCTAACGTCTTGTCAACATGGTTTAAGTCGTTTAAGATTTTTCCATTGATTTCTTTTTGTAAAGCATTGTAATCATTGTCCATTCGCTCCCTCCATTCCAGCAAAAAAGACCTAGCGTTTTTCACGTCGCTAAGTCCTCCTGCTTGTTATTTAGTTGTATGTTTTAGTGAGATTAGAATAGGGATTAGTTATTATAGGTTTCAATCTCATTTTTAAATTTATCAAACATACAAAAATCATCATTAATTTTTATCACGACTAAAATGAATAGGCGTAAAAATATCATGTAATTCTGAAGATGAGACTCTTCATTAATGAACAAATCAGTATGTGCATATTTGTTTCTCAAATCAAGTCCATTACTGAAATCTCTCTTTAATACAAAGCTAATATATTTCTGTTCTGGTATAGAAAACAGTGTTTGCCCAAACTCTATAATATCCTTATCCTTTAAAAAATCAAGCACCTCACGTCCTTGTTCTGAATACCTCCAATAGCAACAAACATCATTGAAATAAATGTCTGATAAAATTGTGATTAGTAATGGATTTTTAAAAGTTATAAAATCATTTGTATCTACAGTTAAATATTCTTGTTCAATCAGCCATTCAAGACTTGAAATTTCATAGTTTTGAAAATCAGATTTCTTAAATTTTTCAGTACTTATAGCTTGAAAGAAATTATCATAATAGTGATAGTTATCTCTTTTAGATTGTTTGCTAAAAACACTTTGGTCTGAGAAGAAAAGATATGATACCTGTCCATATTCTGTGCCTTTTCCATAAACATACTTCTTCGGGATTAGTGACGGAATTTTTTCATAAATCAGTTGTTCAGTTGTTAGATTTAGTAGCTCAACATCAAGCTCTCCATTTTCAACAAACAGTGAAAATTGCTTCAAAACACTTTCTAACCTAGACATGATAAGCCCACATTTTTCATAAAAATAAGATTTTTCAGAAGGCATATTGATCTGGAATCCTTCTGCATTAAATTCCTCTTTGAGATAGTCTTTCAGAAACCATTCTATTATTTCTTCAACCCTCACTCCTATCTTATTTAGCTGTTGGTAATACGCTTGAAAGGTAATCAACGAAAGCATATTTTCTTGATCAAAACTATTCCCCTTCAAGTAAAAGTTGTGAGAAGTCCATGAGAAGAATTTTTCCATCTCACCAATTTGACTAACCTTACTAACCAATGTACATCTCATCTGTTTGTCAACTATAAACAACAGATATATAAAATTATTTAACAATGTTGCAAAATCATTGTTTTCTTTTACCCATTTTTCACTATAAGTTATTCGGGTTTCAAATGCACGATTTTCATTCACATTCTCTATCTTCATTATTTCTGCTAAATCTTTAACAAATGATACACCAACTCCATATTGCATCACCACACCCGTAGTAGGGATTTTTTCCATTTCAGACTTGAATTTTTTAGTTGCTTTCAAACGAATTGTGACTGGAATAATGATTTTATCTTTACTGTCTTTCATCTTAGAAATCACATCAAGGTGTTTCAAGTTGGCTTTTTCGCTATCTATATAATCAGAAATGATGTTCACTTTATCATCATTGGTTAGTTCTTTTGGAAAGTAAAGTTTTTCGTGTTGATGATACATTGGTTGCATTTCGTATTCTGATAGTAATAATTCAGCAGCATAGCTAGGATTATCAATCATGTATGTTTTTATAATATTGCCAAAGTGCTGTGTGACTTTTTTATTAGGTAATACTTGTCGTAGCCAGCGTTTAGGTCCACTAATTAACTCCTTGAATTTCTGTTCCGAAATTTTTTTATGAACATTAAAATTTGCAATTAATGTCCACCAGTCTTCTGGAAAATTCCAGTCAACTGCTTCATAAAATTCAGAAATATTTTCATCAGTAATTTTTGTTGTAAAAAAACAACCAACTTTTTTAAAAATTTCATTGACTATATTTGTGAAATTATCAGTTTCCTCTGTTGTCCATGCTAATAGATAAATACCATTATCAAAATACTGTTTAATGTTATAAATCTCAATGGCATCATTAATGTCATCTATCTGCTTATCTAGGTCATAGCTATGAAGTAAATTTGGAACACCTTGCAAGTTATATCCAGAAGCCATGTCTTGTTTTGAATAATACTTTATTCTATTTCTATTCATTTTACCTGTCTCCATTTTCTAAATTTTCATTATTTAAACGTGGTGGTGTTACAGCACAATTATACCACGAACGCCCTCTCATTTAGAAGATAGAAAAGACATTTTGTCATAAACTTTGTTCCCACTTAGCACGCTCTATATCACGTTCTAATTTGTAGCGTTCTTGTTCAACTTTGTACTGCTCTAAACCATTATCAACCGAACGTTCCATTTTCTCTAATTGATATTGCCCATTATTAAAAGCACGTTCAAGATTGACTTTCGACTTATGACTAAAATGCTTATTTGCTCCAGCAACAACTTCCTTGCCCTTATCTTTCATGCTGCTACTTTTTCTCATTTCTTCAAGGACTGAATTTCCAAGGCGATAGTAAACCCCATCAGGTATGCCGTACATTCGTCCGTCATAAAAAGAAGATTGACTATCCGACAACTTACCGAACATTTTTTCACGGTGTTCATTTTCTTCAAGTGCCAATCTTTTGTAACGGTTAAATTCGGAGTTGCTGCTCATTAACTCATCAACCAGTTCTTGCATAACCTCACGAGCTTGATCTGATAGGTTCTTGCTGTTCCATTGTCTCTTATCAACTGGCAATAAATGCTCCAACCTTGACATAAGTGCCAATGCTTTTTTACTTGCTGTATGGTGGAATTCGTGCTTAACACTTTGTCGCATCGTATTCCGTAAATCTGAAATTTGCACCAGTTTATCGGTGCGATCAAAAATGTGATTGGCAAGGACTGACTTCATGGTTTGCAAAGTGGATTCCTTTCTCATTCCCCGTGCTTGTAATTCACCTTCAAACTCAATCATTCGTCGGGTGTTCTTTTCTTCTACAGTGGCAAAATGTATGTGGAAGTTTTTAGTATTGTAATGAATTTCTCCGACACTAATACCTGTCATTGCTAGTCCCTCACGCTTGTACATTTCCCTTAACATTTTTCGTGATGCCTCAATGATTGGCTTTCGGTTTAGTTCGTTCGTAAAGGGGTTATAAATTCCTGCAAGTATTAAAGCCTCGGTGGAAAAGGAAACAATATCTCGGTACATAACTGAACCATTTTTTTGAGCTTTCTGAAATTTTTGCTTGTACAATTTAACATCATCACCAGTTAAATCATCGCTGTAAAAGTCAAACATTCCTGTGGTCAATTCTTTTTTCAAATCAGTCTGAAATTTTGATTGCTTCATTCCCTGTAAAGCCTGTTCGATGTCACTGTTTTTATATTTTTCAAGCAGTGCCAAACTCTTAACCTCATCTGGCGATAGCTTTGCCTTTTTTTCAAGGGCGGTTTTTCTGCTCATGTAATCAAGAAACTTAAAGTACCGCTCTTGCTTAATACTCAACTTGGAATTTTCAAATTGATAACGACCGTTTTTCGCTTTTACCTTTGCATCGGTTTCCTTGATTTCTTCTCTGGTGATGTAATCAATAAAACCTTCATACTGCATCGTCTCATTGACTTTAAAATCTACTTTTAAAATGAAATAAGGTGACTTAACGGCTCTCATTTAATCACCCACTTTAAAAGGTTCAAGGTCAAACAATTTATCAAAATCTTCATCCCGCTTCTCACTTTCTAGTTGTTCCAAGTAAGACTGATCAAACGATTTAGACTTTACTTCTATCATGTCTTTAAATTCAGCTGGCATAACTGGGCGACCCCCATGACCCGTTCGCCTATCATTAATGATGGCTTCCACGTATTTTAGGGATTGCCAATAAAGCAAAACATTCTCATTGCGAACATGATTGTCGCCAACATTAAGCGATGGCGTGTTGGCAATGAGTGAACAGATTAAATTCAGAATCATGGAAATGTCTTTGCTCATGGCGTTTAACTTAACGTCTTTTGCTTTTGGCTTTTCATTGTTCGTCAACATTTCATAATAATCTAACATGATGAATCGTACCACCTTACTGGTGCTTTTAAGTTCCCCCAGATTTTTAAGGCGGGTAATCTTATTTAAGATTTCCTCATGTTCAGTATTTAAGAATAAATTGTGTCGCTGTGCTTTGCCTTTTTCACTCATTGGGTCACTTCCTCGCTTACGTCATCGCCATGGACAATAAGCCCGATTAACCGATTAGTCACTTCCTTATCATCACGGATAGCCTCAGTCAGCAAATCCAATTTTTCATTGATGAGGTCAAGGTAATCATCAAGGGCTAAATCATCACGGAGTTGTTTCTCTAAAACAAAGCCAATGTATTCATTGCGTGTTATTTTTCTTCTTGAAATTTTTGATAACTCACGTGCTTGTCGGTCAAGAAAAGTTACAACTTCATCTCTTAAATTTGATACTTTGATGGCTTTCATTTACTACTTCCTTTCGTTATTTTGATTTTGAAGATTTAGAGCATAAGAGAAACCAAGTCCCGCTCTCACATTGTGAGAGCGTTAAACAGGCTGTGCCTGTTGGGTTTCTTCCCTTTTTTTATAAGTCCCTCTCTATCG
>JGI24703J35330_11748575_pt1 | contig 20615 bp, 14 predicted proteins | sample TergutNt197P1_FD_35330 | JGI IMG/M metagenome (IMG submission 35330)
CCGCGCGCACCCGGAGGTGCGTAAGGTTTTTGGTGACGCAGCAGTTGTGCAAAAAGACAAGCGTAAACGTCAAGTTATTTTTGGACAGTTCCTAAACTCGTTATTTCCACCTTTCATAGCATAGGTCTTAGAACGAGAATGTATCACGTATTAGCATGGAAAGCTCTACCTGCAAAGTAAGTGCGAACGAGCCGCCGCGTAAAATTCTTACTTCTACGATATCGCCGATGTTGCTTGCGCGGATTGCTTCTTGAAGCTGCTCCATGTAAAAAATCGGTTGCCCATCAAAGCTTGTGATTACGTCGTTTGCGCGGATTCCTGCGATGTCTGCTGCTCGGCCTTCTTGCGCCTCAATAACAAGCACGCCAAGCTCCGGAATTCCCCAGTATTCAGCCCTGTGCTGATTGTCATTTGAAAGAGAAATGCCAATGATTCCAATGGCAGGTGTGCGATAGTTTGCGACAATATTTTCAAGAATTGGCGCGGCAATGTTCGATGAGATACTGTATCCCATGCCCTCAACCTGCGCAGTTCCAATTATTTGTTCAGTAATTTGATTGATATTTATTCCGATAATTTCGCCCTTTGTGTTAATCAAAGGCCCGCCGCTGTTTCCATAATTAATTGCGGCATCTGTTTGGAATAAAGTCAGAGGATATTCTCTGGCGGGCAAGATGATTGGGCGTTCTGCCGCACTGATAATGCCGCGTGTTACAGAAGTTCCTTCACCCATCGCGTTGCCGATGGCAAGCACAACTTCGCCGATGCGCATTTCGTCCGAATCGCCAAAGTTTGCAAAAGACACAGATTCTATTCCGGCGGAAACAAGTTGCTCTTTGTAAATAAACGCAACCGCCAAATCGTAATTTCCGTCAATGCCGACAGGGCGCGCCGCAATCGGCGGGCTTCCCTCAATGCTTACATCCCAGCGGTATCCCCCGCGCACAACATATAAATTTGTTGCAATGAAAATTCTATCATATGTTTCCGCAAAAATTATTCCCGAACCATAAGAGGTAGGAGGCAAAAACGGAAATCTTGATAAATCGTTATACGTAGTAATCCCCACAACAGACGGCGCGATAAGTTCAACCATATCCGATAGGGTAGCAATTTCGCTTACAGATTCAAATACATAGGAATTGCCTATAAATGCAATACTTTCGGCAATATTTCCCGAAATTTCTGTGTTTACATTATCTACGGTATTTCGTGATGTAAAATACGCCAAGCCCGTTCCAATGCCAAAGCCGAACATCCCTGTGCCGATTGTACATACAAATAATAAAATTACTGCGACTTTGGCCCATGATTTTTCCGGAGCTTCCTTTATAGTCTCTCGGTAAAAATCGGCAGTCGGAATAATTTCCAAATCTTCCTTTACCTCTTGCGGAATGAGTAAAAATGAATTTTCAACCGGTGGTTCAGGTTCCGGATTTTCTTCCATACCGCTCAAATTTTTTTCTATCTCATCCTGAATCTGAGAAATTTCCGAAAGTCCAAAAAAATCATGTGCCTTCTTTGAATCGTCATTCATGGCGTACCCTCCAAATCATACTATTTCCATTTTTAATCACGTTAATTCTAGCATTCCCTTATGAAAAACATGTGAACAAATTGTAAATTTAAGAACGCGATTTGAAAAAAACTGCTAAAAACCATTATAATGTTGATGGGTGATATTATGATTATGAAAAAAATGTTTTTTCTTATGCTAATAATGGTTGTTTTTGCATCATGTTCATCGAGGAGATGCCCGGAATGTGATTGTGCGGAAATTGAACACGCCGAATACATACCGGAAGAGCCGACGGAGGTCGAAAGGCTGGTTTATATCGCGCTGGGTGATTCTGTATCCGAAGGCTTTGGCATATGGTCGCAAGCGGACAGACACACTTCCGTCTTTTTTGAAATGCTCTATGCAGAAGGGCTTGCAAATGAATATGTAAACGCCGCAGTTAGCGGGTATACCACAGCGGATTTGCTTTTGCTTTTAAACGAATCGTCCCTACTGGATGCGATGCAGTATGCAAGCGTAATCACTTTAAATATCGGAGGAAATAATATCCTCGCGCCATTGTGGGAGCATTTGCCCGATGCGGATGAAATACAAGAAATCGTAAGCGAAACAATAACTTTCGCCAGAGATGTTTTGGAGCTGTTCACCGAAATAATGGAATTCACCCACGAATCGCGGGATTCAATCGAGGATGTTTTGGAGCTTGCTAATGAAGTGGTAGACTTCGCTGAAAATTTTAGTATATTGGATATTTTTCGGCTGAATGAAATGCTTTCTGCCGCGCCACCCATTATTGACGGTGCGATGAGCGTTTTTGCGGAAGTAAACGAACTCGAAGCCACCGCGACAAATATGTTTGCCAAAACATCCGAGCTGGGGATTTTGAGGATTTTTTCGCTAATTTCAGGCAATTTACCTGATGAATTAATAGAGGAATTCGACGAAGGCATTCGTGTTTTTTCATATGAATTTGCGGAAATTTTGTCGTGGCTGGAGCAAAACGCGCCTAATGCGACGATAATTGTGAACACGGTTTACAATCCACTACCAACGAACTTCCTCGGAATGCCTTTTGGTTTATCCAACGAATCACAAAAATTAGTTCAAGCAATAAACTATGTAATTTATAATGAAAGCAGCCCACGAGGGTTTGTAGTTTCAGATGTTTACGCCGTTTTATCCAACAGAACAGATATGATGAACTCCAGCTTTGACATCATCCACCCAAACCCTCGTGGGCATTATGAAATTGCTCGTATTAATTTTGCTGATACTATTTCCATTTTAAAATAGCTGTATTTTGCGTACATGCCTTGCGGTGAACGACCGAGCGTTTTATTGTCTGAACCTTTGGTCTAAGATTTCCTGCGAAGGTCCGCGGTGATATTCGATTGCTTGCATAACATCCATTTCTTGGTTAAAGAATGCGGCAACCATTTCACCGATTACATACGAGTATCCGGAAACGTCGAGAGCAAGGTCAGAGCCGCCTGTGTTTCCGATGTGAATACCGCGCATTACGTCTTCATGGGTTTGGAACTGTGTCAGCATCCAAGCATAGTCTCCTGCTTCCCAAAGAAGTTCAGGGTCATCGCAAGGCCATGAGAATAATTCTTCTATGATAACAAGAATGTCTTCTACATCCCAATCAGAAGCGGCTGTGAGGGCATATGATTGTCTCCAACCCATGTTCCAAGAATTTCCTGAGGTATTGTCCGGTCCCAAAGGAATCGGAACAAAACGGAATTCAAATGCCGGTGGTGCATCTTGAATTGCCCATGTTGTTGTCATAAACAGTGCGGAGTTTCCTTCTCGTTTTCCTGCGAAGAAGTTTCTGCTCCAATCATCACTCCACGCGCCATTGTCGGAAGCCCATAATTGCTCGGTGAAGATTGTTTGAAGGAATTCAAAAGCACGAACGGTGTGCGGATGGTCGAATGCATAATAGAAATCTTCGGTCATAAGAATACCGTCGTTTGCGGCGATTAGCTGGTAAGCAATCCCTGTGTTACCGCCGCCGGGGTTTCCTGCTATTCCGAACTGGTTAATTATGCCTGTGCCGTCTGTACTGCGGGTTGCACGACGCATAATGTCCAGCATTGTATCCCAGTTCCAGTTTCCTGATTCATATAAATCTACCGGGTTTGGCAAGCCGTCTGCATTAATTATATCCAGATTTACGCCAATCCCCCACCCTCCTGCGAATGGACCGTTTGCTCTGATTGTCCACACTTCGCCTTCACTTACGGTCATGGGACTCATGTAAACATTCGGACCGAACAGGTCAGAATTTGGAAGGTTTGAAGCCGCACTCCATGGGCGAAGCAAATCGTTTTGAATACCGATAAGTTGCATCCAGCCTTCGAGAGTAACGATGTCTGCAAGTGGTTCGCCTGCTAAAACACTTGTTGCAATCATTTCCATATAGTCATCGTGTGGTATAACTACTTGTTCAAATGTCATGTTGAAAAGTTCTTCAACTCTGCGTACATTGTCCCATGTTAAGCGTGCAACATGGTAGTTTTCAGACTCAAACGGGTCGGGTTCTTCGCCCCATGCCAATTGAGAAATCATTGGGTCTGCCCACCACGCCGCTACTCTAAGAGAGCGTCCGCCAAAGTCGCGTATCGGGTGAAGTCTTCCTGAAGGTTCTGCGGGTTCTACTTCAGTGGGAGCATCAGTACCGCCCGATGTGGTATCTGCCGGAGCAGGGGGAGCGGGACCGGGTTCGTCATCTCCGCCACAAGCCGCAAAAACCAAAGTAAACATTGCTAACACTGCTACTAGTAAAAATAATTTTTTCATTTTTTTCCTCCTCGTTTCATATTTATATCAACCTACAATCCCGCTTCGTTCGAGTCCTTCAACAAAGTAACGTTGCAAGAAGAGATAGATTGTTAGAATAGGTGCGATGGAAATAAGCACGCCGCCGAAAACGACCATTTGGATAAGAAGCGGGCTTTGAACGGATTCCATCATTCCGAATTGCGGGCCAAGCCCAATGAGGCGTGAAGACAAAAAGTTAATATTTGTCATAAGAAGCGAAGTGTAAAATGTATCATTATAATGCCAAACAAAGGCGAATAATAAAACAGTAACGATTGCAGGAACTGCGTTTGGAATCATAACCTTAGCGTAGGTATAAAGCGGCCCCGCGCCGTCGATAAAAGCAGATTCTTCAATTTCCTTGGGCAAACCGCGGAAAAACTGACGGAAAATATAAATATACAGCCCGCTTCTCAGCCCCACACCCGTCACGGTAAGAAGCCCAAGCGACCAGTAAGTATTAAGCAAATTCAAATCTGTTCCGAGGAAATTTCTAAAATTCAAAAACATCGGAATCATATACGACTGCACCGGAACGACGATAGACACGATTACCAAGGCGAAAAGCGCGTTTGAAAAAGGGAATTTAAAACGTGCAAAGCCATAGCCTACCATAGAGCAAATTAAAACATGCAGCAAAGCGAATCCCAGAGAAAACGCCAATGTATGCGCCAATGTAGTCCAATAGTCCATATAAATAACTGCAAAACGGATATTATCCAGCGTAAAATTTCGCGGAATAAGGAAAATCAGCGGATTAACAGCATCCTCAGGGGTCATAATCGCCCTTGAAATAATTCCAAAAATCGGGCTTAAAATAATATAACAAACCCCAACGACGACAATCGCCATACAAACGCCAATAATTAAATTTTTCGTCTTGGCAGACCATTTTTGCACTGTATTATCAAACGATGGCGAATTAACCCATTCCTTCATTTCGCGCACCCCCTCGATTAATTGTAATAAAAGACGTATTTAGAAATAAGCCAACCAACAATAAGCAACACAAAACAAGCCAAAAGCGAGCTTGTAATAGTCATTGCCGAACCCCAGCCAAAGTTAAAGTCCATAAATGCTGTTTCATGTGCGGTTTGAACAACTTCGCTTTGTACAAATGTATCTACGATGGTATACACAACGTTTGTGAGAATCAAGGGGCTAACCATGGGGATTGTAATTTTCCAGAAGGCTTCATAACCTGTCGCACCCTCAATTTGGGCTACTTCGTACATAGAAGGCGGTATCGCTTGCAATGCCGCGAGGAAAATCAAAATCTGTACACCGCTTGCGCGAATCGTATCATGAAGCATCGCAATCGCTTCTACTATATAATCAACAATCTGCGTAGGCATTCCGAAGCCTGTAAGAAGTGTTCCGATAGCCGCCGCATTAAATCCTGTTTGCTCCTGCATAACTTCCGGCGGAATACTGGTTACGCCGCCCATCATCATGCTGATAATAAGTTCCATAGTTCCGGTAATTGCAGGGGTGGCCATTACAACAGGCAGGAAGAATATTGCTCTAACTATCCCACGCCCAAGAAACGCCCTGTTTAATATAATTGCCATAAACAAGCTGAAAAATATAATCAGCGGCACATTTAACAACATAAGCCCAACAGACTCGAACATTTCTCTGACAAAAGTTCCGTCTTCTAATAGAATTTGGCGGTAATTTTGCATCCCGACAAATTCGAGGGTAAAGCCGCCGTACTCAGCAACAATAAGATTGTTAAAACTAAACCAGCCAGACTGGATTAGATTAAAAAGAAAGAAAAAAACAATACCAACAAGCCACGGAGAAATAAATAATAATCCGGATACGATTTCCCGCCTACGAAGCGTAAGCCCCTTGCGCTTCTGTTTTATAGCCTTTGCCTTCATCAGCGAGTACCCCCTTGCACAATAAACCATTCGGGGGGTATTTCAAAATTACCACCCGAACCGGTTACTGTAAACGGCTCTGTTGTGTTATTTACATAAATGCGTGTTCCGTCAGAAAATTCTGTTACGGTAATTTGCTGACCGCCGATATACATACGGCTTCCCGCAAGCACTTCAAAGTCTACGATTCGCTCGCCGCGCAAATATCTGTAAACATCGTTAAAAATTGTGTAATGCTCAACAGCGGCATTCACCCAATTTAAATATTGCGTAGAATACAAACGCTCATGTGCCGAAAATTGCGCATTGCGCGTAGGCTCGGCTGTGAATGTGTAGCGAGGAGATGCCCCGGTTGCCATGCTATTAAGCAAAACGCGGCGCGTATTATATTCTTCGCGCAAGTTTGCAGGTCGCCCGGCAAACTCAATAAATCCATGAACAATCATTGAGAAAAACGGCACTTCGTAGTCGATAATATATTGCATATCAGCCTGAACAGGTGCTTCCACGATGTGGGAGGCATATGGGAAGGTGAAATCATTCCCGCCGAAAACTACAAGATTAGGCACTTCATTAGAAATACGCCCGATTTGTTCTTCCACGATAAGTCTGGCACTTTCCCTGTCTACCGCATTGCGGCGGAATAGGCTTTCTGTTACAAAATCGCCTAAATCTGTAAGGGCGATTCCGTCCATTCCCGTTCTGCGTTCATAAGCCGGTAAAAATCTATCAACATGGAAGGGCAATGCCCCCGGATGAACCAGATAATGCCAGTCCGTACGGTGCGGTGTAAACCAAAGTGTTATCGAATCCCTCGACGCATGACGCGCCATAGTTCCATCAAAGCCCGACAAATCCCTTGCCGACTCGAATGTACTGTTGAAATTCCGCGAGAACCAGTTAGTAAGCTGTAAATTTACCGCAGGATGCAAACCGCCGCCGTTTTGTTGCAGACGCGCGTTAAGGTCTTGCATTTCCTGCTGAGAACCAAGACTCCTTACAGGGCGCACCCTTTTTGCGACTTCATGGTTTATTCCTCGGTTAAACCAGCCATGTAATTGCATTTGAATTGTATTTATGCCGCCGCTGTTCAGCATACCCACGATTCGGTCTGCATCTTCCAGCGTAGTCATTACTTCCACAGCGGTGTACGGCACACCCATAATATGCCGCCTAATATCAATCGCGCCCACTACATCCATGTAAAACGAACGGTCGCCCGCGCCGTCTAAAGGTGTTAACGCGCCTGTTTCTACTAAAAATTGCTGATATCTTTGCGCCATCTCCCCTACCCCGGGATTATCTCCCGCCAAGAAATGATAACGCACAGTTAAATCGCCCGGGAAAATTTCTTCTTGAACAATGGTCATTTCTCCCGCTCCCAGTGCGATTCCTGTTACGGAAGTGGTCGTGGACGAGCGCAAAGTAAAGCTAAACCACGAATGGTTATAACTATTCGTACGCCCTGCCACATCCGCATTTACATTTGCAAGGGCAGAACCGCTTGTAACATGGGCAATGAACGCCGCGCCGTCATTTTGAATGCCCAAAATCGGCAATCGCGTGGGCTGAGTAACTTGCGGACGAACAATATTCGTTAAAGAGTCCATTCCATAAACGGAATTCATGAATGGGTCTTCGCGATATCTGCCATTATTGAACATAATTTTCGCGCCGGAACCGCTTGGAACAAGCATAAATCCTTCTGCGTCCACCCCGCCCGCGCCGAAAAATTTCATAAAATCCAGCGTATCGGGCAAAGAAGCGGTATTTGTTGTAAACTCCGAAAGCGGCAAATTAGCAATTAGCGAATCGCCGTCCAAAATAAATTCCACTGTCATCTTAAAAGAATCAAGGTCAATTTCAAGCTCAATACCTGCACGTTCATTAGCTTCTATGGTATCTTCAAATGTCCAGCCAACCCTGTAAAACAAGTCAACCATATTTTCAGAATTAATGCGGGATTCACGGATACCCTCGGTCATTTGTCTGTAACCTGGAAAATCTCTGGACGGATGCCAGTTGTTCCGCAAAAGCGTTACGTCGGAACGCTCTTCGACCATATCCCAAATACGCTCCATAAAAATATCTTCATATATAACAAAGGGAATTGCATCTATTCCAATATCTAAATTTCCCAGTTCATATTCAATACGAACGCCATTTGGTATGGAAAAAATTTCAAACTGCGTAGGTTCGCCGTCATCGTCAACAAAATGAGCAGAATCTAAATATGTCCACATTCCGCGTGCGTTCCGCTGGCGGCCCTCGTTAAAGAAACGGAAACCCGCGTGCGAACGCATTGTTCCCTGCTCGAAGGGGTTTGCCCTTGGGTCTTGTGCAGTACCCGGCGGACTTGAATGCCATGTGTGATTATTACGAAAATCCACAACAGCGATAGTCGTATCTTCCGTGTTTATATACAGCGCGAGCTGTTCAGTTTGCGCCGCCCTAACCATTCCGCCAACGGTGCTTCCCGCGATAGGCTCAAATGGACGCGAAGCTCCAAAATCCTGAGTCACAATCAAATGCTCAAAATCGTAAATAGTAAAGCTGTTCAAATAAATAATGTAGCCCACAATACCCACAGCCACAAGTGCGACAAAAATTAAACGGTTTCGCCAAAGCCGCTTTGTTTGCGCCGAAAATTTCATAATATCACCCCGTCATCGGAACATTAATTCAATATAAATGCTGTACACAAAAACATAGAGCTGTTGCCAAAGTGTAAGCAACAAGGTTAAAAGAAACACGATTACTAGCAATGCCAAAAACGTAAGGAAAACAGTAGCAAGAGCCTTAGCCGCGCCATAGTTATGCACAACAACAAGCCCACAAAACACAAGGAAAACAAAATATCCAACACCCACAGCCATAAGAATATAATAAAATCCTGTTTCATCTACAGCTAGGAAATTACTGACAATAGTAGCGGGGATAACCGTGAGGATAAGGGGAGTCATAGCATAGCAGACCGCCATAAAAATATCCTTTAGCCGTCCTTCGCCATCTGTAAGGGAAGTCACCGACCAGTTGCTTACACAAAATAAAGCCAACCCACCCAGAATCATCGACCACGTTCCGACACTGTTTAGGGTGAGCGGATTTTGAGGATTAACAACTATGGACGCATATTGGTCATTAATGGAATAAGAAAGCAAAACCAAAAACAGATTAAAGAATGCGACTTTAAGCGTGCCTTCTTTTTGATATTTCATTTCATAGAATCCGTCGAAAGGATGGGTGAGAATATAAAGCGGCAAAGCATATGCTCTCATTGCTCTAACGGCTACGCTCATCTGCCCGCCCCCCCTCTTTTGATTCTGAGAAAGACTTTCGCGCCAAGATAAAGGCCTAAAATCACCATGCCGCCCGTCATAATATTAGGCAAAGTCCCCTGCATAACATCCAGCCTGTTTCGCCTAAACGCAACGGAAAAATAACGAACATCCATACCGCGTCGTAAATAGTACATAGCCGCGGCATTATCGCCATACGCAAGCATTGAGCGTCCGATGCCGGACCACGCAAGTGCGAAATTTTCATCGAGTGTAACAAGCTCGCGCCAATAACTAACCGCACGGCGTTCATGTCCGTCGTAGCGCAGTTTTATTGCGGTATTAATAAGCCGCCCATATTCTGTGGGTGTAAAATGAATTATTCTGCCGCGTTCATGCGCGTCCAGAAGTAAAAAATCTTCGCCTATTGTTTCAATTGATATGGCTCTGCGAGCCATTCCTTCGAGATTGCCCATTCCGCCGAAAACATATAGCAAATTCCCTTCAGAGCAGTAAGTGTAGATACGCCCACGCACAGAATCCAGAGCGGTATACCTGCCATGGGAACGCGCAACCACATCTATAAAAACCGATGGCCCGGACATAGGCCCCATATCCCTAAAGCCTTGGTCGCCATTTATTACAACATTGTCGTTAAAATTTACCAAAACATCTTCGCCGCGAGGGTTAAGGCGCATAACTTGATTATTCAAATGCCATGTTTCTACATGGGTGGTAAAAACGAAGCCGTACTCATCAATATCCATACTTTGGAATTCACGCGGAACCCAGCGGTTTTGCCGCTCCAGCTGTGCGTCAGTCATAACAAAACGCCATGCAATATCCAGAGGATTAAGCCCTACGGAAATTGTGCCAAAATATCCCAAAAATTCGCCGGCGGAGTTAAAAGACATAATTCCCTCGAAAACACGCTGTACGATTACAAAAATTCTCCCGCCATGGTCAACAAGCACATGCATGGGCAAAAATTCAAAACCATCTTCAAGCTCTTCTGTATCCGGCGAATCTATTTCCCATAAAAAATTATTATATTGGTCAATAATTACTACGCGATTATTCAGATTATCCGCGATAAAAATTTCCATATCATTTGTAACAAAAATTCCGTGGGGACGATTAAAGGCATTTGCAACCCAAACCCCATCACGATAATAACCGTCAATGACGCGATTTAAATTCAAATCAACATCAAAAACAATTATGCGATTATTACCCGAATCTACAATATATATATTGTCCTCGGAATCCACATGCAAATCTGTAGGTTCACTCATATCCCCAAGCTCCGGCGAAATATCCCTAAGCCCGAAAGACCTAACGGGAACATATGCCGCAGGCGAAGGTACTAAAGTCCCCCAAAAATTATACGTATACCCCCTAAATGGCGTATCCGCAAAAACTACAGAAAAATTAGCCATGACAAGAATTATTGTCAAAGCAAATACTATCACCCGCATAAAAATTTTTTTACACATGGCACAACCCCCCAGTGTTTAAATAAATTTTACTGCCGTTCCATATGCCATAACTTCACACGCGCCGTTCATAACAGCGGCTGTCTCGTAACGCACAGCAACAATTCCGTCTGCGTTCATATCTTTTGCTTCTTTCATCATGCGCTCTGTTGCGACATTTCTTGCTTCGTACATTAATTCTGTATAAGCCCCAAGTTCTCCGCCAACAATGGACTTAAAACCCACCAAAAGGTCTTTGCCGATATGCTTTGCGCGAACGACGCTTCCTTTAGCCAAGCCGAGGGTTTCTAAATTTTTTCCGCTTATTGTTTCTGTAGTCACGATAATCAACACGAACCACTCCTTTTAATCCTTCATACCTGATGTTGACATGGTTTCGATGATTTTGCTTTGTGAAAAAATGAAAAACGTAATCGGAACAGCCATGGTGATTAGCATAACAGCCGCATTCGCGCCTGCACGCGCCACGCCGCCCAGCGCAATTTGATTCATCGCGAAGGTTAGCGGTTTTAGTTCCTCACTGCGTAGGAATACCCCGCCCGTTGTTGCCCAAAGTGCCTGAAATTGCAAAATAATTAGCGTAAGCCACGCAGGTTTAACATTCGGCATAACAATTTTACGCCAGATATAAAATTCGCTCGCGCCATCAAGGCGCGCCGATTCAATAAGCGAATCCGGCACTTGCTCCATAAACTGCTTCATCAGATACAGCCCAAGCGGAGCGGAAAAAGCAGGTAAAATAATCGCTAGATACGTATTATTAATTCCCAAAGCCGAAATTATCAAGAAGTTCGGTATAAAAGTAACATGCGCTGTAAACATAAGCGAAAGTACAACGATTGAAAACATTAAATTTTTGTAAGGAAAGTCATTTTTTGCAAGCGGGTACGCCGCCATTGAAGCAAACATCAAATGACCAAGCGTTCCAAACCCGGTAATAATCACGGAATTCAAGAAATATCGTGAAAAAGGAACCCAGCTTTCTTGCATGATAATAAACAAATCTGAAAAATTGCTTAAAGTCGGGTTTCGCACAAAAAAGCGCGGCGGGAATAAAAACAATTCATCCAGCGGCTTAAAAGCATTACTTATCGTTAGCACCAGAGGCATACTTGTAAAAATCGCAAAAATTGAAAGGAACAGGAATAACGCGATAGTTCCGCCGGTTGAGCGGTTTAATTTTTTAGTGCGCTTTGCGAGCTTAATTTCTTTTTTCTTTTCGGGCTTTGCACCTTTCAAGCCACGGATTTCGCCAACCATTTCCATTATGTTCCCACCTTTCTTAACATGCGTTGAACAGCCTTGTTAGTTCCAATCATAAGCAGGAACAAAATGGTTGCAATGGCGGTGGCGTAGCCCATTTCAAAGCGAATCCATCCAACGTCCTGAAGGTGCGTAATTATCGTATCACCCGCATAGTTTACCGTGGGCATACCTGCAAGCTGTGTAACAATGTCCGCAACGGCAAACGAAGTGGTAATCTGCATAACAGCGGCAAAAAGAAGCTGTGGTTTCATGCTTGGGAGGGTGATAAACCAAAGCTCTTGCCAGCGATTGCGGATTCCGTCAACTGCGCCCGCCTCATAAAGAGCCTTGTCGACTGTTTGAAGCCCCGCGATAAACGCAAGGAATCCAACCCCAAGCGACATCCACAACTGTATAACAAGCAAAATAGGCAGAACAAAACGCGCATCCCTAAACCAGTTTATAGGGTCTTCCAGAATACCCCAGCTGATTAGAATTCCGTTAACAAGCCCTTCGCGGTCGCCGCTGAAAAAGTACGACCATATGAAGAACACATTACCGGAAATAGAAGGCGCGTAGAAAATCAAGGTCATAAATGCGCGAATTTTCGGTTGCAATTCATTAATAACCCAAGCGAATACGAAGCATAGCAAGAAACTAAGAGGCCCGGTAACTACCGCAAAAATCATAGTATTTTGCAAGGCGATAATGAAAATTTCGTTTTCGAGAAAAAGGCGCGTGTAATTTTCCCACCCAACAAATGTAGGAAATTGCAACATATTAAAGTTCGTGAAACTAAGCACAACTGCCATACACACAGGCAAAACCGTAAACGTAAAAAACAAAATAAAATACGGTGCCATTAGCGCGTAGCTTTGTCGGCTTTTTTTAATCATCGTCCACTTAGTGTCTTTATAATCCATGAATATCGCTCCTTATACAGCGATTAAGTTTTAATAATCCATTCCAAACTCGCGCCGTTTTGCACGTATTTCATCATTGATAAGGCGCACGAAATCTGTTAAAGCTTCCCTCGCGCCTACTTCTTCAAGCTCTACCGTAGTGAAGAACGCATTGCGAATTTGGCGCGGCGTGAAGTATGCACCGGGAATTTGCGGAATTCCTTGCGCATAATGCATTTGCGCACGAATATTATTGTAATCTGCAACGGGCCACGGCATCCGCGAGAATGCTTCAATGTTCGCGGTTGGGTGGCGAGCCGCCGCACCCATCAAGGCTTCCATTCTTAGCCCGAATTGATTCTGAGTCTCGGTAGAAGTCCACCATTTCATAAATTCCCATGAAGCGTCTCTATCCGAATTTATTTCCATCATTATTACTGCCGCGCCGTTTGCGGCTACCGAGCGGTCGATACTTCCGTCCGCCTGAACGGTTCCCGGAACAGGTCGGAAGCCCCAAAGCCCACGAATTTCCGGCGCGAAAACCTGCAAAACATTGTAATTTGTATAATCTGCAACAGCCAAAGGCATTTCGCCCATGCGGAAGCGGTTTATAAAGTTAAATTCGCGGTCTAAATTATAGTCATTATAAAATCTTGTTAAATCGCGGAAAGCATTAAGGGAAACTTCTGAGTCCAGTGCCGAGCGCATATTTGCGGCAAGATGACAGCACGCTTCATTATAGAATGTTCCACCGTTTTGGAATAAGAACATAGCAAATGTTTCATGGGTAATATCCGCAGGCGGCGTAACAGGCAAAGTCACAGGAAGCCCAAAATCCATATGGAACTGACTTAAATGCGCGATAGAACTGCGTACTTCGTCCCAAGTATCAGGCGGGGTAAGCCCTATTTCATGCAAAATATCTTTCCTATAGAAAAGCATCGGGAAAGTCATTGTTTCAGGTAGCGCGAACACACGCCCTTCGAATTCAAATGGGGTCATGGTCGCGGGGTGGAAACGCTGTGAAACCTCATGGAAATTAGGCATGTTTGAAATATCGGCAACCGCACCGCGAAGCCCAAAATCCATCGGCATAGTATTCCAAACAGACAGCGTAACATCAGGACCTTGCCGCGCAACGGTGGCGGGCAGAATCGTCGCCATATCTACAAGCATCAGTGTAACACCGATTCCCGTATCACGAGTGAATGTTTCGTCTACCAGAGATTTTATAATATTTGCTTGGTCGCGCCCTGTGCCTATCCATACTTCGATATTGCGCGTCACATTATCGCCGGCGGCAGTGCTTATCATGTTGTAATCGATTATAAATGAGAAAAACAGTGTGAGAATTTCGTGTAAAATCTGTCTCCACCATCTGCTTCCATTGTCGGGTGTAGGCGCGTCATGGGGCAGAACATAAATCGCGTCAACGGCAAGTGAATGCTCGCGAACCATCATAATCCACGTGCCAAGCGAGCCGATATTTATACGCATATCGCTCATGCGGATAGGAATCCCCTCAATGTCTCTATACAAGCGCGTAAGGAACTGGGATGTTGAATGAATCATTGCATCGCGCCCGCCGCGTCCCGGTGCCATAGCAATAAGACTTGCATGAATTCTGTCAAGGCGAATGCGCTCGTAAATAAGTTCGTCGCGCAAATGGGGCAAGCGTCTGGCTATTTCATAATCACGCCATCTGTCGGGGGTAAGCCCTGTTATCATGATTACTTGGCGGTATAATTCGTTCAAATTAATAAGGCTTTCTTGAATTTCGCGTAAATACGGCGCGTAATCGCCCAAAACTGTTTCCATTCTGATTACATTTGTTCCCGCTTCAAGCCAGAATAAATATGGGTCGTCTTCACCGCCGAGGGTGTCTACGCGCCACCCATTTCGGAACCCAAAGGGAACGGCTTCCATTTCTTCAAAAGGAATTTCTCCGTTTATGGTAATTCTGCGGAAGGAGTTCGCGCCTCTGTTAAAATTCTGGCGTACGTTCATTGCAATCGAATATAAGCCCGCTTGCGGAACTTCAATTTCCCATTCTATCCACGAACCCGGCTCGCTCCACGAACCACCGCCGATATTATTTATTCTGATATATCGCGCATTGTACGGATAAACGCCCGGCCCGCCTGTATCTGCACTTGGGGCAAGCATAGGGGATGATTTGCGAGCGGCATCCTGCCCCTCTACGCGAATTACAGGCACTTCCGAAGCACTTGGGCGCGGCAAATTGCCCCTTGTTGCGGCGAGTTCCGCATAGGAAATCACCTCAGGGGCTTGGTGAATGCGCAATTCCCGAATCATCATCGGCTCGCGCAGTGAAACAAAGCTTATTGAATTTAGACCCGCATGAAAATAAAACGAAAGCGGTTCATTATAAGTACCCATAGAATCGCGGATTATTGCTTCCGTCCATCTGTATTCTTCAACTTGCGTTGGGCGCATGTCATTTCCTTGGGAGTCTTGCTGAATATAATCAAATTGATTCACCCATATGCGGCGAAATTCCACAGGGCTTGCTTCAAAGAATGGCTGTTCGCCATTTATAAAAATCGCACGCTGAATATCCGAGCTTCGCCCGGAATATGTGTAATATTTTACAGTGATATTGTAAAGCCCTGCCTCTGCTACGTGAAAGTCCCATCTGATTAAACCCTGCTCATCTGTCCAAACAGAAGTGCCTTCAACGCCCTCCCAGTTTTCGATATGGCGTGTTTGCATTCCTTCTGCAATGGCGTAATCTGCCGCGTTTATCACGATATCTTCTGCCAGAGCCGGGCGCGGAGTATTTCTATGGTCAAATAAAAATTCGGTAAAATGGTAACGCGTTCCGAATGCCGCCAGCATTTCTTCATATGTTTCAAGCTGGGTGAAGCCGTTTTCATCGGCGCGTACCGTTGTGGTGAAGACGCTAAAATGACTGCTTACCATTAATGTAGCAAGCAGCCAACATATTATACCCCTGCAAATTCTTTTACTTCTCGAATTATTTTTCATGACAGGCAACCCCCACAACATCATTTTGCCAATAAATCGCGAATATTTCTCTAATTATAGTGCTAAATTACAACAGTGTCAACGATTTTTTGTCTCATTAACCAAAGGGGGGAGGAGTATACACCATGTGTCTTTGTACGATATTACAAAAGCCCCGATACGCTCCGCCGCCGTTGGCGGCGTGCCGCACTTCGTGCGACCTAATATATTGAACCATAATGCCTGCAAGCATCGTAGTCTGTGCCGAATGCCGCCCATGCATGCGGACGGAAAATTTGTGACGGCGGCACATTATGCATTGCCACGGGGATTCTCAGCATACTTGCAAGGGTAAGAATCATGTCGCCAACATGCCCATAAACCGTTACACCATGGTTCGCGCCCCAGTTTGCCATAACATCGTATACATTTTTAAACGCGCCTTCGCCTGTTAATTCGGGGACAAACCATGTTGTGGGCCATGTTGGGTCTGTGCGTTTGTCTAAAATATTATGCACTTCTTCATCTAACAAAACAGTTTTTCCTTGCGCAATTTGAAGCGTGGGGCCAATTCCGTCAACCATGTTTACACGCAAAAGCGTAACCGGCATTTCGGCAATATTTTTGAATTGGCTTGAATATCCCCCGCCTCGAAAGTATTCATAGTCTGCCCTGCACCATTCTGTGGCGGCTAAACAAGCCTTGATATCTTCGGAAGTCATCTCCCACCATGGCTTCATGCATCCTTCATTGGAAGAATTTTTTGCCGCGCCTGTTCCGTCAAGAGCAGTCGCGCCGGAATTTATTAAATGAATAAATCCGTTTGCGGCATTGCCTGTCGGTTTTTTTCCGCTTACGCGCTCCACTGCTTCGGGACTCCAGTATGTGCGCACATCATGAAAACACGGTGCAGTATCTGATACCAGCTTTCCCAAAAGCATTGCCACGGCATTTAATGTGTCATTTTCTGTAGCAAATGCAGTCGGCTCTTTCGCGCCGTTCCAGTCAAATGTAGATGCAAGAATCGCTTCGGTAAAGTCTGCATTGGGCAGCCAATCCGTCCAATTACGCTGACCTTGAAATCCCCCTGCTACGGCGTTTTTCCCCAATGCTTCTTCATGCCAGCCGAGGTCTTTTAATTTTTTATTACCAAAAAGGATGTCCCTTACGATTATTGTCATTTTAGCGATAAATGACCAGTCTTCTTCGGGGGGAACGACTTTGGACTTTTTTATAATTTCCGGCAGGGATTTTCCTGCATTTTTGTCAAAACCTTCTTTGCAATTGGCATTTATCCATGCCAGTGCTTTTTCATATTCAGCATTTTCATAAATTTCCAGCTTCATACGGCGTAAAATTTCTGTCATGTCTACCCACATTGCGCGAATGCCAAGATACTTTTGAAAAAAGTTCTCATCGCAATAACTCCCTGCAATACCCATAGAAACGCCGCCGATATTTACATAGGATTTATTTTTCATCCAACCCACAGCAATCGCGCATTTTGCAAAATTAAGTATTTTTTCCGAAACGTCCGGAGGAATCGAATTGTCATCCAAATCCTGAACATCTTTCCCGTAAATCGAGAACGCGGGCAAGCCTTTTTGCGCATAAGCCGACATTACTGCCGCTAAATATACCGCTCCGGGTCTTTGCGTGCCATTAAAGCCCCATACGGCTTTTATCGTATTCGGGTTCATATCAAAAGTCTCCGAGCCGTAACACCAGCAAGGCGTTACCGTCAGCGTCGCGACTACATTTTCCGACGCAAAACAATCTTCACAAATAGCCGCTTCTGCCCCGCCGCCTATGGTTGTTGGACTAATCACACATTTAATTGGCGTTCCGTCGGGATATCTTAACCCCGAAATCAACCCTTCCGCCGCTTTAGCCATCGCCATCGTTTTTTCTTCCAAGCCCTCGCGCACCCCACCCCATCTTCCGTCAATCGTTGGGCGAATCCCTATTTTTGGATAATTCATTTTATCGTCCCCTTCTCGCACAGGTTTTTCCGTTTATAGCATATGCTTATGGATTCGGCAAGTTTATATCGAACCCCCGCGGTGATTTGGATAAAACCGCTCACCGCCGCATAAATACTGATACGCCGTCGATTCACACATTTTTCATGGACAAGGAAATTCTTTTTTTCTTCAGGTCAACGCTAAGAACCTTCACCTTTACAACATCTCCGACCTGCACGGCTTCGAGGGGATGTTTAATAAAGCGGTCGCGAATTTGGGATATATGAACAAGGCCGTCTTGGTGAACGCCGATATCCACAAACGCACCGAAGTCGATTACATTACGAACGGTTCCTGTGAGAATCATGCCTTCGTTTAAATCCTCCATAGCAAGTACATCACTGCGAAGAAGCACCGGGGGGAGTTCATCACGCGGGTCGCGGCCGGGTTTTTCCAGTTCTTTTACAATATCACGAAGCGTGGGAATGCCCACTTCAAGGCGTTTTGCGATTTCTGAAAGTGCATCGGTTACTTCTGTTTGCTGTGATATTTTCAGGAAATTTTCTGCCGTTGCGTATGATTCCGGATGAACGCCTGTATTATCCAGCGGATTTTTTGCACCGGGTATACGCAAAAATCCTGCACATTGCTCAAAGGCTTTCGGCCCAAGCTTTGCGACTTTTTTCAATTGTGAGCGCGATTTGAATTTGCCGTTTTCTTCGCGGAAAGCAAGAATATTTCTCGCAATGGTCGGACTGATTCCCGCTACATATGAAAGAAGGCTCGGCGAAGCCGTGTTTAAATCTACGCCAACTTTGTTTACGCAAGCTTCAACCACTCCCGACAAAGTTGTGCTTAAACGTTTCTGGTTCATGTCGTGCTGATACTGCCCAACGCCAATGCTTTTCGGGTCGATTTTCACAAGCTCTGCAAGCGGGTCTTGAAGCCTACGCCCGATGGAAACCGCGCTTCTTAGGGCTACATCGAAGTCGGGAAACTCCTCCGCACCCAGCTTTGACGCAGAATATACCGACGCACCCGCTTCGTTTACAATTATATATTGCGCCGCCGCGCTTGTTTCCTTCAAAAGTTCAGCAACCACAAGTTCTGTCTCGCGAGAAGCTGTTCCATTGCCGATTGCTAAAATGCTCGCCTTATGGCGGTCAATCATCTGCTTTAACGTATTCTTAGAAGGGGTTGTATCTTTCGTCGTAGTGCAATAAATAATTCCTGTTTCCAAAACCTTGCCTGTTTCATCCACAACAGCAAGCTTGCATCCTGTACGAAAACCCGGGTCGATGGCAAGCACAACATGGTCTTTTACAGGCGGTTGCATCAAGAGTTGGCGCAGGTTTTCTGCAAATACTTTAATCGCGCCCTCCTCGGCTTGCTCGGTAAGCATTGCGCGAATTTCGCGCTCTACGGCAGGCGCGGTCAGCCGCTTGTAGCTATCCGATAATGCCGCTTCCATCAGCGGAAGCGTTACCGGATTTTGTTTAACAAACAAGCCCTTTAGCCCAACAAGAATGTTTTCCTCAGGAGCTTCAATATTTACTTTAAGCCAGCCTTCGTTTTCGCCACGATTTATTGCAAGAACCCGATGCCCCGCAATTTTATTAACCGCTTCGGTAAAATCGAAATACATTTCATAAATTGCCGCCTTGGTTTCCTCGCTACTTTCCAAAGCTTTTTTCGATACAGCGGATGTAATCATTCCCGCTTTTTGGGTCATCTGGCGCGCCATTGTTCTGCACGCAGGGTCATCAGAAATTCTTTCTGCAATAATATCACTCGCTCCCGCCAGCGCGTCGGCTTCTGTTTCCACGCCTTTTTCCGCGTTTATATAAGCCGCCGCATCTATGCTTTTTGTTTCTTGCGCAAATATCAAATCCGCAAGCGGTCCAAGCCCTTTTTCCAACGCTATTGTGGCACGAGTGCGCCGCTTTGGCTTAAACGGACGGTAAATATCCTCAACCTCCGTCAGCGTCGCCGCCGTCACTAATGCCGCGACTAATTCATCCGTTAAATTCCCCTGCTCCGCTAACGAATTTCTAACCCATTCTTTCCGCGCTTCAAGATTTCGCAAATACTCCAGACGCTCGCTTAATTCACGCAATTTCTGGTCGTCTATTTCCCCAGTTTGCTCCTTTCGATACCGAGCAATAAACGGTATCGTATTATCTGCGTCAATTAATTCTACCGTGTTCTCTACCTGCCACCGCTCTAGGGTCAACTCTTGCATTAGCTTTTTAACTATGTCCATTTTTCTACGCCCTGCTTCCCATGTATGTTTTTAAATTATAAACAAAATCCGAATATACATATAAAAACAACTCTTTCCTGCGAAATTTTTTAATAGTATAATTTGACAACAACGATTTGACAAGCAGTGGAAGTGAACATCCACTTTCCGCGAACCTGCTGAAAAAGTCCAGCAAAAAACTCTCCCAAATGCTATAATAAGGAAAGTAAAAGGTGAGAGAACAAATGCTAAATTTAAGAAAGCAACTT
>JGI24703J35330_11748574_pt1 | contig 20584 bp, 15 predicted proteins | sample TergutNt197P1_FD_35330 | JGI IMG/M metagenome (IMG submission 35330)
GTGTACACCTTGTGTTTCTCTAGCGGTTGGTCGATGTGTACCTCCGCAGCGGACTTTCACCGCCTAGATTAGTGCCATGCCTGGCACACAACTAAAAAAGTACGCTTCAATTTGGAAACGTACTTTTACTTTAAAATATCCATTAAGGCCTCATAAATGATTTCTTGTTCCCATCCATCAAGAGTTCTCATGTCGATTTCACACTTGCTATCGCGAATCTTTGTAATAATGGGGATTGATTGCTGCCTCAATTTTTCTACCAACTGATTAACGCTCATATCATTTGGTGAAATGGCAACAGCCTGAGATGGGATTTCCTCACCTGGGTAAGAGCCCCCCCCGACTTGTGACACACTGTCAACGATCTCGATGGTCATTTTATCTTTTAGTGATAACAGTTTATCAGCAAATTCCACTACCTCGTCTTCTAGTTGCTTGATTGTCTTCGTTAGCATTCGCAGCGTTGGAATTTCAGCGATGGCTTGCTCCTCATCGTAATAAAGCCTAAGGGTTGCTTCCAGGGTCGCCATGGTCATCTTATCCACACGGAGCGCTCGTGTTAGCTGATGTTTCTTCATGGCATCGATGTAGGTCTTCTTCCCAACGATGACTCCTGCTTGCGGCCCACCAAGGACTTTATCACCACTAAACGTCACCACATCAGCTCCTGCTGCTAAACTAGCTTGCACGGTCCATTCAAAGGGATAGCCATACTTTTGCATGTCGATTAACATCCCACTTCCCATGTCGTGAATCAATGGCAAATTATGCTTCTTAGCAAGCTCCGCTAGTTCTGGAACGTCGATGCTCTTGGTAAATCCGGTCACCTTATAATTACTCGTATGGACCTTTAAAATTCCTGCCGTCAGTTCTTCATTAATCGCATTTTCGTAATCTTTCTCATGGGTTTTGTTCGTCGTTCCCACTTCTTTTAGATGACAGCCGGACAACTCAATAATCTCCGGGATCCTAAAGGATCCACCAATCTCAACCAATTCGCCACGAGAAACGATGATATCCCCGCCTTTCGCTAAAGCAGAAAGTACCAACATTACCGCGGCAGCATTGTTGTTCACAACCAAAGCTGCTTCCGCGCCAGTCAACTCACAAATCACTGACTCTAAGTGGGTATAGCGGCTCCCACGGCCACCTGTTTCAAGGTCGTATTCAAGGTTGGTCGAGCTAAATGCCGCATTTTCTAATGCGTCTCTAACCTTCTCACTTAACTTGGCCCGACCTAAATTGGTATGAATCACAGTCCCCGTCGCGTTAATGATTTCCTTCAAAGAAGGGGCAAACTTAACGTTTAAAAGCTTCCGTGCTTCCAAAAGGAAACTTCCAGGTGAATCGTCAGAGAAGGCCTCGTTGCGGTATGCCTCTGTGGCATCACGAAGGGCCTCAACAACAGCTTCCCTTGAAAAATCTGCGACTAATTCCTTCCCTTCTTCTGTTTGTAACAACGCGTTAACCGATGGAATGTTCTTAAATCGATCTTGACTGGCCATGGTTACTCAACTCCTTTAAAGCCTTAATGGCATATTCAACTTCTTCTACTGTATTAAACGATGAAAAACTAAACCGCACCATCCCTTGATCCTTCGTCCCAAAATGCTCGTGTAACAATGGCGCACAATGTGATCCGGAACGAACGAAAACATCGTGTTCTTCGTCTAGCCATTCGCTCACTTCTGCAGAATCTAGGCCCTTCACATTAAGAGCAACCACGCCGGAGTGAAGATTAGGTTTCTCACTATACACGTGAACGTGTTCCATTTGGCTAACGGCTTCGTAAAACGTCGTGGTTAGCTGATGAACGTGATTGAATAATTTAGCAGGATTCTGTTCCATCACATACTGAATTCCTGCTCGTAATCCAGCTAAACTATGAGCATTGGGAGTTCCTGCTTCTAGACGTTCTGGCATTTGTTGGGGTTGTTCTTTGGAGAAAGTGTTAGCTCCGCTTCCGCCACTTAGAAAAGAACGAACCTCCACCCCTTTTTTAACACACATACCACCAGTACCTTGCGGTCCGTACAAACTCTTATGCCCCGTAAAACAAAAGATATCCACACCGAGCTCATCTAGGTTAATGTCAATTAATCCCGTCGTTTGTGCACCGTCTACAATTAGTAGCAAGCCATGCTTCTGGCAAAAATCACTGACCCTTTTTAAATCCACTACTTCTCCGGTTACATTAGACGCATGAGTCATCACAACGGCTTGTGTCTCAGGACGAAGTAAGGTTTCAAATTGATCATACATTAGGGTACCCGTTCCTGGTTTACAATCAACAAAGTCTAGTTCCATGCCGTCTGCTTCCAACTCGTATAGAGGTCGTAGGACAGAATTATGCTCCAAAATGGTGGTGATCACATGATCAACCGGTTGGAACACCCCCTTGATTGCAACGTTTAACGCCTCGGTCACGTTTTTGGTTAATACCACATCGTAATGGGTTGCACCGAGAAGTTCAGCGATGGCGATCCGCGTTTCATAGACGATGCGACTTCCAGCAATGCTGGCTCGGTGACCGCCTCGGCCTGGGTTACCAATGGTGTCGGATGTTAACGCCTCATAAACGGCATCAGCTACTACCTTAGGCTTCTTTAGCGACGTGGCTGCTTGATCAAAATAATACATGTGAGCACCTCCTTTCTCCTGAACTACCACATTTTTGATGAATCAGGGGAATTTTTCCCCGAAACTGACAAATTCAGCTAAATCTGGGTATTCCACTACCCCAACACGCGCCAATTCTCAACCCGTCTCGTAATCTTATGCTTGTCCATGTATTCCAACATAATCATAGCAAACTTCCGACTGGTATCTAACATGTCTCGAAACTCTGCTAACGTCATTTTCTCGTTGGTCGTAATAAATTCTTTTACCTTGTCGACTGCCTCGTGATAGGCATCGGCTGCGATAATGGTATCGGCATCTAATCGGATCAGACTCTTGTGATTCAACGACTCGATCACTTCACGGACGTCGTTGCTTTCACCGGTAATATCGGCGATTTCAGTTGGAATAAACCAAGCACCTTTTAACATCTTTTCAATTTTTTCCTTGTCCTTGATTTGATACGGATTATAAGTCACTTCGAAGTCAAATAGGGAAACGGCTTCGGCATTTTTAATAACTTCCTCCCGTGCCAACTGTCCCAGGAACAAATCAAACTCTTTGCCTTTGGTCATCTGCGGAAACTTCGAACGTAATTCTTCCTTTGGCATCCCGCTTCTTAATTTATAAGATTTATGGTATTTCTCTAGGTGACTGGCAACTTCTTCCTTCATGGTGATGTATTTACGACCATCTACAAAACGGCCATCTAGCTCGATCAATTGCTTTTGCTCGACTAATTCTTCCAACAAATCTTGCACCACTAGGTTATCGAGTCCCATGTGATTGGTAATGTCAGCGACAGAAACGAGTAGGCTGGTTTGCTTCCCCACGTAGTCGCAAATCAAATCTTCGACTTTGCCACTTTCTTTGATCTTTAACCCTTCTAACATATCCGCGTTAAAGCGACGATGCTTCTTCGGGTTGGTATCCAGCACAATCGCTCCGGCAATGGTTCGCATCGGGGAATAAGAACGTAAAATACATTTGTCGGTTTGCATGGTTACCACTTGTTCTTCTAAGCGAAGTTGCAGGAAGCCTTCCTCTCCAGGTAAGATCTCTTCTTGACCTAATGGCACAGCGCGGCAGAGAACTTCTTTCGTTCCCACGTGAAAGCGAAGCCGATCCCATAGCTTAATGGCCTTCCCATCTGGCAAGACCTTTACTTTCACATCGATCATCCAACTTTTATCCATGGTACTCGCCATGGCAAGGGTATCCCCTCGTCCAATGTCAGCGACTTTTACATGGGCTAGGTTAATGGCGGTTCGTTGCCCGGCATAAGCCATTTCTCTTTTTTCACCGTGAACTTCAATCCCGCGAATTTTTGTTTCCACACCAGATGGGTAAACCACCAATTCGTCGCCCATTTTGAGTTGACCCTCAATCAAGGTTCCCGTTACAACGGTTCCGAATCCTTTAACGGAAAAAGCACGATCCACATGCATCCGCGGTGGTAGCAAGGTGTTTTTACTTTCAATGGCTTGACTAACTTCATGAATTTTCTCTTTCAAGGTGTCAATGCCAAAACCAGACACTGAATCCACCCGAATTACCGGTGCCGCCTCTAAATGGGTGCCCACAAATTGCTCCCGAATGTCGTCTTCCACTAATTCCAAAAGTTCCTCATCGACGAGACCTACCTTCGTGATCACCACCACATAATCCTTAATACCCAGAAGTTGCAAAATGTCGATGTGCTCTTTCGTTTGGGGCATGATCCCCTCACTGGCATCGATCACCAGTAATACCAAATTCAACCCAGCTAAGCCAGCCATCATGTTCTTGATAAACTTTTCGTGACCAGGTACGTCAACCACACCGGCACGCCGACCATCTGGCAAGTCAAAATAGGCAAAACCAATGTTAATTGACATGCCTCGCTCTTTTTCTTCGTTGGTCGTATCCGTTTCAATGCCAGTTAACGCCTTGATTAAGGTGGTCTTCCCGTGATCCACGTGACCGGCGGTTCCAATGGTGATATAATCCATGATAAATCCTCCTAAAACATCCAGGCTTCTACCTGCGTTTCACCTTGCTTCTTGGTGATTTTATAAAACGCCGACCCTTCAAACAACGGGTCAACAAAAAAGGGTTCTGCCTGTTCTTTCTCTTCCGGTTTAAACTTTAGAGCAAAGCCGCAACCGCTGGAAACCGCAGATGGAAGTGGGATGAGTTTGGCCTTAACCGCTTTTTCTTTGAAGAAAGCTTCCGTTGTCATCGCTGCGTGGGTCGATTCAAAAGCGATCAAATAATAGATCCGATCCATTATGGCTTAACCACACGTTTTTGTGACATGATTTCCAAAATGCGGTACATGTTGGTCACTTCGCCAACGACTAACTTCTCCTTTAAATCGAAGAAATCCAAGCAAGCACCACAGGTCATCACATCAACACCTGCTTCTTTCAAGCGAGTCAAGTCCTCCAATACTTCCGATCCTTCCGTTGTTAAGTAAGCACCTGCGTTGTAAAACAGCACATGACTTGGAAATATATCCTGCTCGGTCAAACTATAAATAAATCCTTTCAACAAAGCATAGCCTAACTCGTCGTTACCACTACCCATGGTTTTACTATCGATAACGACCACATAGGAGCTTTCAATCGCTGTGGCTACTGGGATTTTTGCCACTACTTCTCCACTGCTTCCATCAGGAAAAATAGCCACATGAAATTCTTGTGCTGACACGTTCTCAATCTTCGATCCTAACCCCAATTGGCTGGCCATTTTTGCTAAATTTTGCGTGGCGATTTCGTTATCCACGATAATCATCACCTCAGCATGATCTTTTAACGCTTTTTTCACTTTAATAACTGGCAATGGACACACATCACCGATCGCATCGATTTTAAACATCCTTGTTCCTCCTACCTGATCGTAATGCTAACTTCTTCTTTTTCGATGACCTTCCCAATACAGGCCGTCGCAACATCGAGCTTGCTTAATTCTGTTAAAAAGGCATCTGCTTCTGAGGCCGGGACACTAAACAACAAACCACCTGACGTTTGGGGGTCAAACAAAATTTCCTCTAAAGCAAAATCGGCGACCATAAACTTAACCTTGCTTTCTAAATGATTTCGATTCCGCTGCCCACCTGCCGTAATCAAGAACTCTTTGGCACATTCGTAAGCCGCTGGTAAAATGGGCAATGCTTTGTGATTAAGCTCCGCCGAATAGTCATCGCCTAGCATTTCTAAAAGATGTCCTAGCAATCCAAAACCCGTTACATCGGTACAACTGTTAACGGTAAACTGCTTTGCAACCTCAGCCGCGCGTTTATTCAAGGCTTCCATGCTATCGGTGGCCGTCTTCAATACGGATTCGTCCACTTCACCAACGCTATACGCCGTGGTCACAATTCCCACACCCAGTGACTTGGTTAAAATCAACCGATCCCCTACTTGAGGGCGGTTATTCATCCAAATCTTGTCGGGGTGGACTTTTCCTGTGACCGACAACCCATACTTAGTTTGGGGGTCGTGAATGGAGTGACCACCAGCCAGCATCCCGCCAGCTTCGGCAACCTTTTCAGCCCCACCACGCAAGATCTCGCCTAATACGTCAAGGTCTTCCGTTTCCGGGAAGCAAACGATGTTTAACGCGGAAATGACTTCCCCACCCATGGCATACACATCGCTTAAGGCATTAGCAGCTGCAATCTTCCCAAACAAATAAGGATCGCTCACCATAGCTGGAAAGAAATCAAGTGTCTGCACCAAGGCTAAATCGTCGCTGATTTTCACAACGGCTGCATCGTCAGACGTATCAAAACCAACCAAAAGATCGTCGTGCTTCACCCGTGGAATATTTGCTAATACTTCGCTTAAGGCCCCTGGCCCAATTTTGGCGTTTCAACCACCAGAAAAGGTGATTTCATCTGATTTCTGTCCACTCATGCTGCCACACTCCTTTTCCTCTCTTTCATTATACAGATCCCCAAATAGAAGCGCAAGAACTTTGCCATAATTCACACGCCCGTTTGATAAAAATTGAATCTAATTGCAATCTTCTGCATTTAGGATGTCGTAAGATACTTTTCATCCTTTTTAGATCAAAAATCTCACAGTAAAGATGATTTCAGGGATTTTGAAGCTCATTTTTATCTTTTTTAACCCAAAAATTAGACGATAAGGATGATTTGGAGAACCACGCACCCTGATTTTATCCTTTTTGAACCAAAAGCTTTCCAAAAAGGATGATTCCAGTTAATCATAACTGTTTTTTTACTTTGTTCTTTGTGGGAGGGCTTTATCAAACAGGCGCACATCGGTCATCGCAGGTATCTCCCCTTGGATTTTAACATTTTTCTCATCAAAAAATGGTGTATCCATGGGTTGCCCGGTGGCATCCGTTATTGATACACCATTAAAAAATCATTTACCGTTCTAGTTTCATTTTCAGCACCTTCACTAACCTAGTAGCAATGGGGCGCTGATCGCCGTTAGTGAAGTAAACCGTTAGGTCGTTGTTCACCCCAATGGATTTAATGTGGGCAATGTTTACGACTGTGCTTTTATGGATGAAAACAAAATTGGGATGGAAAGCCTCAATTTCTTTTAGTTTACCGAAGAAGGTCACCTCACCTTCTTTTAAATGCATGATCACTTTTTTTTGTTCGTTTGACGTTTCAAAGAAAAGGATGTCGGCAATGGGAAAGAGGCGAGTTTGGCTACCGATTTTTACTTTGAAGCGCACTTCGTCGTAAAAAGGAGAGCTCATCGAGCGTTTTTGAATCGTTTGTAAGCATTCGACTACCTCTTTTTGTACGTCTTCTGGTAAGTTGTCTTTGGTAATGTAATCAAGGGCCTCGACACGATGTTTGAAAAGGGTGGGTGCCAGTCCGTTGTGAGTGGTCACAAAAACAATGGCACCTAAGGGGTCAATCTCTCTGATTTTAACGGCTAAGTCAATTCCATTGATGGCGTGACCTAAATCCACATCTAAGAAGTAAATCCCCATGGTTTTTGGATTTTGTTTGAGGTATTCAAGGATCGCCTCAGGATCACCCGTTGAAAGGGTAATTCTCATGCTTAACTCTTCCATGACGATGTAGTTGGTAATGTAGCGTTCCAAGGTGCTACGTTGGACTTTATCGTCTTCACAAATAAAAATCGGTAACATCTTTTCTACCTCCCGATGGTGATGATTTGTGTAAAGGTGTCATCGCTAATTAAGGTTTGTAGTAAAACTGCCTCTTCTTCTTGAGCCAGTTCTGCTAAGTTGCTTAATCCTAAACCGCGATTTTCTCCTTTAGTGGAATAGCCTTCTTTTTTAAGCACGTGAAGACTCTCCATGCTGGAGCAGCAGTTATTGGAAACGATGATCGTCGTTGTTTCTTCGTCTTTAAAAAGGGAGATCGCAATCGCTGCCGTTGGGTTAGTTGTTTTTAGAACATTCACTTCTTCTATGGCGTTGTCTAAAATAATCCCTAACATTCGAACCAAGGTCGCGGTGTTGACGTTCAGCTGCGTAATCTCGTCTTTGATTTCTAATGTGACAAGGATGCCGTGTTCGTAAGCGGTAATCACTTTGCTAACGAAGATGCTTTTCACTTCTTTGATCTTCACTTTTTCTAAGTTGCTTAGTGTCAGGTCTTGTTCGGTGATGTTTTTAGAGATCACTTTGACTTGTTTTTCAAAATAAGCTTTCAAACCTTTCATGTCATCGTCGATGATAAAGCTACCGAAAGAAGCTAAGATGTTTTGGTAGTCGTGTTTAAACTTACGCATGTCCACCGATTGACGTTCAATCTCGTTGGTGTATCGAAGGAGATCTTGTTGCTGTTGTTCCTTTTGTTTGGCTTGAAGTTTGTTTTCCATGGATTTTAAATGCAAATCCGTTCCAATAAAGAAGGGAAAGACAAAAACGATGACGCTTAAAAGTAACCACATAAACAAGCCTCCTAGATTGGCCTGTCGGTATCTAAAAGTCAACAAGATGTTGTCAATAGAAAGGGCTAAGATCAGAAGGAGGCTGAACAAAGTAAGCTGATAACCTCTGTCTTGGTTAATTCTTTCACGGAAGGGTAAGGTGAATTTAACAAGTAAAAAGCTAATGCCAATTGGTGACACCAAGTTAGTAACGATAAAATATCCCGTATAAATGAGCCATCGGGGATAAGGAAGGATCCATAGGTTAGGTAAGAGGAAAACAATGACAAAACCGATGCCATTGGTAATTAAAGTGGTCATCAAATAAGCCATCAAGGTTAAAAACATGGCTTTAAGGAAGAGGTACTCTTTCACAAAGTAGAGAAATAAGGCGAGACAAAATAAAACGAGGATGTTTCCTAGTACAAACACGTGGGTTAATTCAAGAGCTAGGCTTCCTACTATCACAATGGGAAGAAAGTACAGGACATCACCCAACCATTTTTTAGCGTCTTGAATCAGGATTTTCAAGATGAGGACCATGGCGGTGTAGTAGAGACTGGCTAGTAGAAATTGACTCATAAGATACCTTTCGCTTTCACTTTTTGATTTTTTTGCTTTTCTCGTTTTTATTATATCCACAATGCGTTCTTTTTACAAATGAAACAACGCCCCTCCCTGACTTTATAAAGTTAAGCCCATTTTAAAGTTTTACTTTTTATCCTCTTTCTTAGCTGTTAACCCTAAAGGTAAAGTTCCGAATAATACAGGACCAGCAATCATCCACATCCAGTTATCGACAATAACATCCCAAACATTATCACCCGACCGCACAGCACCTACAATAACAATGATCGCTGCTATTGGAACAACCACTAATACTAAAATACCAACCCACCTAGCTACCATTGTTCCGCTTATTACTTTTTTATTTTCCATCAAAATCATCTCCTAAAAATTCAAGTCGCCATTTGGGCGTGACGGTGCCGTGAGAAAGGTTAAATTATATCCGCAATGCTTTCTTTTTACAAATGAACAGCGTACACGGTATGGTCCCCAGCCAAATTCTTTCCCTAGTTCGTTTTGGACTAAAATTAGTAATCCATCTCACATTATACGACCCTTTAGTCATTTCCTAACATTTATTACGTCAGCGTAAGGGTTTTTTACTTGAACGCTTTCTTTTTCACAAAAAAGAAAAAACGAGTTCTCTCTCGTTTCGTCTTTTAACCTTTTCACCGCTGATTTGATCATCACCCAGCTATATAAGGGATTGACCTCACTCGAAAGTTAACCCTCTTCGCCATCTTTAGCTATCTTTCTAATCAAATCAAGCCCTAGTCCTGAAGCACTAGCGATCATTTCCTCCGCTACACCTGATCTTAGCAAATTCTTCGCCATTTCAATTTTTCCTTGTTCAATTCCTTGCTCAATTCCTTGCTCAATTCCTTGTTCAATTCCTTGCTCAATTCCTTGCTCAATTCCTTGCTCAATCCCTTGTTTGATTCCTTTTGCCATGCCACGTTCAATGGCAGCTTCTTCTTTCTCTCGCATTCTTAGTGCTGTTTGCATATAGCCTCGCCTCCACGTTTCATCTGCCTTAATCTCTTCTGCATACGTTATGAATTTGTTTACAAATGCGTTACTGGTTGTCATCCCTTCGATGGCTTTTAAAAATTCTTTGATGTCTTCGCTTATTTCACCTTGTCTTCCTTGGGTGTTAAATACTATTTTATAAGATCCATCTTCTAACTTCAAGTCTGGCTCTTCCTCACAAGTTGTTCGAAAAGAGTAACGATAACGCCCCCTTCCATATAAGTCTTCCCGACAAATAAAGATCACATAACTATCTTTTAAATCTTTGTAGGTATTGATCACACCTTTCGGCAATTGTTTCGAATCTGACATGGCTTGATAATACCGCATCCGCTTGTCGATTTCCTTCGTATCTGATTGTTGCAACTCCACCACATAAGCCACACCGTCTTGACCTTTCACGTAAATATCAAAACGAACACCTTTTCCCTCAAAATTATCTTTGTAATTTTCTTCTGCACTAACGTAGTCAATATCGGTGATGTTTTGTATCTCTAAAAAGGTTTCAATAAAGGACTTACACAGCTCTTTATTCTGCATGACCGTTTCGAATAAATATTCGTCTCCTAAAGTCAAATCCTCTACCTGCTTTATGATCTTCTGTTCTGCCATATTCTTCATCTCCTGCTTCGTATATTTCGATTGGAAAAATTCCGCTCATCGTTATATACGCAGGAGAAAAATAAAAACCGTCTAAATTTCGACCTTTTTTCGAAGAAAACGTTTTTGATAGGCGTTTTCATTCGTCATCCCAATCCATTAGCTGCTAATGCTGGCTTTATTTTAGCAAATTTCAAAGCTGATTTCAATGATTTTGTAGAATTTTAGCGATATTTTGGCTAACTTGCTTTAAAGTAGTTGTGGCAAAGCTCTTTCGCTTGGACTTGAGAATCTGATAAAAATAACCTACAAATGAAAGTCTCACAAGGAAACGATCTTTTTTATTGGGGTTGACAAGAAAGTATTAGTAAAAAGACAAAGGTTGGGCTGTTTTAAGTGAATTATTGTCTTCCAAAAGACAAAACTCAAACAGTTTATGACATCTTTGTCTTTTGTTAGGCAACAGATGCGGCAAAATTCACTATAGAAAAACTGTCTCAGACTAAATGTCAGAGACAGCTCCTTTTCACACATTAATTGCTTCTTCCATGTGCTCTAAAAATAGCTTTTTCGCTAGGATGTTCAAACTAGCAACGCCGTATTGTCCCGGATCAAGTTCTTTTGCTAGCTCCGTTTGGGCAAGGTTAAGTTCAAAGGTCAACCGTAAGACTTTTGTTTTTGCTTTTTTCCTCGCACGTTTCGCATAGTCGGTATGACGGTATTCTTTTTTAGGCATCCAATCACTTCCACACGTTTATTGCTTTTTCTTTTTCGATGTGAGCAGTAAGCCTGCTCCTGTTAAAGTCAATCCGCCAAGGAGGGCTGAACCAACAATCCCACCAGTTTGTGGTAGATTAGGTCTGTGGATTGGTGTCGTTGGTCTTGGCGCTGGTAGCCTAATCGGATCCGTTGGGCATTCCTCTTGTTCAGGACAAGTTGGTTCAGTTGGGCAAGCTTCCTCTTCTGTGCAGGTTGTCTCTGGCACCGTTGGCGTTGGGATTCTGACGATTTCATCGTCTTCGTCAACGATCGGCCGATCACCTGATTCACCGTCTTCGTCGATCACTGGTGGACCGTATAAAGTCGCTTCGTTAGGGATTTCGCCGTCTTCGTTGCTGGCTAGCACGATCACTTCAAAGGTGATATTGGTGTTGCCTGGTGTTAAAACGTCTAAGTACACACGTAACTCGCCAGTAACCACATCGAATTCATAGTCAGCCAACTCGCCGTTAATGCGAACGCTGCCTGGGACGAATTCAACCAGGGCAAGGTCGAGGATGTCCACCACCACAAAGTCGTAGAGGTTTTCTTCGTTTGGATTGTTAACCGTTAGGCGGTACTCGATCGTGTCTCCTACTTCAGCCGTTTGACGATTTGCTATTTTCGTTAAGGTTGGAGCTTCTAGAGCAGGTTCCGTTGCATCCGTTGTTTCCGGCTCGGATGGAACGGTCGTTTCTACAGGATCCGTCGGTGCCGGTTGCGTTTCTGTTGGCTCCGTTGGATCTGGAACAGTCGTTGGTGGTTCCGTTGGATCTGGTGCCGTAGTCGGCGGCTCCGTTGGATCTGGTGCCGTAGTCGGCGGCTCCGTTGGATCTGGTTCTACTTCTAGAATAACTTCTGCATCGTCGTCATCGATTTGACTACGATCACCTTCTTCATCAGCTGGTCCGTATAAATAAGCCGTGTTAACGACCGGAGCATTTGGATCCGTTCCTGACGCAATGCGGGCATAGAACGTGATTTCCACCGATTCACCGGCTGGTAACGTCTCTAAATAAACACGCAACGTACCGGATGTAGAACCAATTCTATAACCGAAGTCAGGACTTACAACAACGTCCCTAACGCCGATTAAAGCACCGTTTGCTAGGTTATCGATGACTAGGAAATCATGAATATCGACCGTATTAGGGTTAGTGACGGTTAATGTGTATTGAATATATTCATCAAAACTTTCCACAACCGAACGATCGGCTACTTTAGTAATCGATGGATCTAATGGATCCACTGGTGGTTCGGTTGGTTGTTCTTCTAAGATAACTTCCGCTTCATCGTCGTTAATCAACTCACGATCACCCGTTTCTGGGTCGTAGTTGTATAGGTAAACCGTATTAACCACTGGTCCAGGAGCTGTTCCCTCAGCAATGCGCGCTTCAAAAGTAATAATGATACTTCCGTTAGCTGGTAAGTACTCAAGGAAGACACTTAACTCACCAGTCATGCTTAACACTTCATAACCATAATCTGACGACACAACAACATTGCGAACGCCTGTTAACGCACCATTAGCTAGATTATCAACGACTAAAAAGTCCTCAATGCCAACATCATTTGGATTGTTGACCGTTAACGTATAAGTCACATACTCGCCAATTTCAACCGTCTCGCCAGCTGAAACGTTAACGTCTTTTTCGATTGATGGACGAACTAATAATTCAACGATCTCATCGTCGCGGTCACATTCAACCTCGTCTTCTCCATCAACACAGTATAAAATTGCTGTGTTTGGAATGGTGCCTGGTTCAGGCGTTGGGTCTGGATCTGGGTCAGCATCAACTGGGATGATGAAGTAACCAATCGACGTGTGGTGGATGTCATCATCTGGGTATCCAACGCTAACGATTTCACGAACTGTAACAACAACTCTATACTTACCTGGGTTAAAGTCTGATACATTAACGCTATGTGGACCATGAGCCTCAGCATATTCACTACGTGCACCCTGCACATCAATATCGCTAACACTATTGTTGGTTTCTCCCTCTTGCACAACTTCGCCAGTTAATACGTTAACAATTTGCCAAACATAGCGATAATGACCAAATGTATCGTCTTCGTGACGACCAACTTGAACCATCGTTGGATTCTCAACTGGGTTTGATGCTGTACTGGTTCGATTCCCATCTATATCTACAAATGATTCTGTTCGTTGAATGAGTATTGCGATTCTAGCATTCTGTTCGGCTCCAGGCCCCACAGGGACTTGATTACCCTGTTCATCCAATTTTCCGTGGTGGCCTGTAATTTGTACTAGATATGTACCTTCAGGACGCTCTTCGTTAAAAAAGTTAATGTAATTTCCTGCATTTTCTTCTAATACAGAACCAGCATAGCTAATTTCATAGCTATGTCCTATTGTCCACGCCAAAAGATGATCATCAAAAACACCATGAAAATCAGGATGATTGATATACTGGCGATGCATGAATGAAATGCTATCTCTAAAATTTGTAGCGTTGTATTCTTGCCAAGCATTCACAGCGACTCTTTCATGGTCAATCATTGGACCTGTAGAGGTATCGACATCGAAAATGAGACGAGTAAAAGTCGTCGGGTCAAACCCCACATACTCACTTGCAACCACATTCACCGATTGTCGCGCATTTTCTTCACTCATCAACGCCACAACGGTTTCAAATAACGTCATTCCTGCAAAAGTAGCTTCTACTTCCCCACCGATCACACGAACGCTAAACGTAATCTCTACCTCCTCGCCAGGTTCAAGAGAATCAATGTAAACACGCAACTCTCCCGTCTCTTCATCAAAACTCCAGCTTCCAGCCTCAGGAACTTCGCCATCAATCCGTAACGTCTCTGGTAAAAACTCAACCAAATCTGTTCGAATATGATCGACAACGACTAAATCTTCCCAGACGTGATTCGTATTCGGATTACGAACGGTAATCGTGTACTCAATTTCCTCGCCTTCAAAGACGTACTCACGGTCCGCTACTTTAGTAATCGATGGATCTAATAGCCCATCTTCCGTAATTTCAAATGCGCCTTCTTCCACAGCGATGAATGGTCCACCTGGGAAACGAACTGGCTCATCCGTTGGGTACGATAATAAATCTGATGGAATTAATGGTGTTCTTTCCTCCACCGTATTTACGACAATGTACCTTCCTGGCGTAAAGATCGTGCGGTCACTAACATCAATGTCCCGTGGCGTTGACACATCTAACCACGTGTTTCGCTCTCCTGAGTCAACATACTCTCGAGTTTCGTTATCTAACAGCCTGTAAATCGTCCATCGATGAATGTATTCGCCGTGCTCATCGTCCAGAGGGCGACCCACTGTTACGGTTGATGGATTTTGGACGAAATAAGCAGGGTCGTTTAACACGCCTTCTACATCAACAAAGGATGACGTTTCTTGGAAGTTGGCATAAACCCATCCACTAGTCACCAATCCCCAAATGATAGCTCCCGGTGGTTCAGAGTGAGAGGCACTAAGTGCAACTGTATAAATTCCTTCTCCTTCTACGAACGTTGTAAAGTCAACCAGATGCCCATCAGTATGATCATATAGCTGCATATTTCTATCAATTCCACGAAGCCAAGTAAAGCCGTGACGATTCGCACTCATACAATATGGAGAAACCCCTGGAAAGTGAATACTGGTAATCATATACCTAAAATAAAACGCCTCCGGATTGGTTACAAAGCGGTCTTCGTGAGATAGCCATCCCCATGTGGCTGGATCATTAGGCTGATAGAATACCGGCGTATTTTCTGGGTAAAATTCGACACCAAATGCTCGGGTCAAAAAAGGCGTAATCCCCACATAACCATTTTCTCCCGGCGGACCTCGATCAACCGAAGCATGGTTATACCCCTCATCCCGATTACCCACTTCAACTTCCGGCAAATCTTCTTCCAGCCCTACATCAGGCACAACCACCTCTGGTACCGGCTGTTCAACCGCAACCGAATCTTCTGCCACTCCGGATTCGCCAACAGCTCCTCCTGCCTCGAAAATTGATGCAAAGATTGGCTCTAATGGCAAAGCTCCAAATAAAAGAGTAAATGCCAGTACCACACTAAGCTGTTTCTTCATCTTTTTTACATGCCTTAACATATACATTCTCCTTTTTCTGAACCCTCCAAGTGCAATAAACAAGATATCGAGTTCTTCTATTTTTGATTATAAATCGTGAGGCTTCGATTCCACTTACCACATCTTTTCCGACAAAATCCCACCCATTTATAACTTAATCTACATTATACACCCCCAAATGAATTTTCTAACATTTCTTACGTCAACGCCAGATTTATTCACTTCAACGCTGTCTTCTTCACAAAAAAGGACTGCATCATAAAAGAAAAGTATAGCCTGCAGATCGATTTGAAGAACTCTCTAAGAAGAAAGCCAAAGGTCCGTGTGTTCTTACATGACCTTTGGCTTTTCAGGGCCAAAGAACTGCGATAAAGCCGCTGACTTTTGTCTTTTCTAAGCTCGCTTTCATGTAAAAGAGCCACAGATTCGATGAAAATTGGCTAACTTTTGGCTTTTCAGGGCCAAAGGTTACGTCTAAGAGGCCCTTCTTTGGCTTTTTGGTCACAGGATCCCATTTCGCCAGGGTAAAAGAGTTGTCCCACAGAAATTAGTAGTGTATTTTTAATGAAAATAGCCATAGAAGTCTATTTTTAGATCCATCTGTGACTCCTTTAGCTGACGAGATAGCCATTTCTACTCTAAAAAAGGTGAGAAATCGACCTTTTAGATCGCTTACTATCCATTGGGGGCATTTTATAACGTAAATAAGTATTTAAAATTTTACACCGATTTTGATCCTTTAGAACAAAAAAACTGCATCTCTATGAACGAGATCGTTTCTCATTCATTTGATACAGCCTTCATCTTTCACCTGTAGCTGATATGTCCTATTCACCCTCTAACATCGTTAACTTCTCCTCAGCTCGAATATCCTCTGATAGCAAATCGTAATTCTCTTTCTTTTCTGTGACCTTACCAACAATGTTACGTTTGTTAATCTCATAGCCATAGATTTAGCTGATCTATTTAGAGCAATTGTGGCAAAGTTCTTGCACTTGGACTTAACGACCTGTTATAATGAAAGTTAATGAAAGGGAGGCTATCTCATGGATTTCAAACACATTGAAGCATTTGTTAAAGTCATCGAGCTTGGAAGTTTTTCAAAAGCTGCCGAAGAAATTTTCTTGTCTCAACCGTCGGTTAGTACCTACATCAACCAATTGGAGCAAGAATTAGGTGAAACCTTGATCAATCGCTCGACGAAAGAAATCATCCCGACCTATTCGGGTAAAATTTTCTATGAAAATGCCAAGGAAATCCTCGCCTTAAAACAAAAAGCCGTTGCCCGCATTAAAACTGTCTCTGGTGACTTTAGTGGTGAAATCAATGTCTTAGCCTCATCGGTTCCCTCTCAATACATCCTCCCTAAGATGCTAGCTCGTTTTAGAGAAGATTATCCTGACATTTCCTTTCACGTGAGACAAACCGATACCTTAGGTGCTGCAGAAGGGGTTGCTAAAGGCTTTGCCGATATTGGTTTTACCGGCAGCATCGTTAAAAAAGACAAATGTGCTTTCGAGGAAATCATGACCGAGCAAATGGTTTTCATCGCTCCGATCAACCAGAGCTTCTCACTAGATAAAGCGTATAGTTTGACTGAACTTCTGTATTACCACACCTTTATTTCACGAGAAAAAGGCTCCGGAACCCGAAGTGAATACGAAGATTTTTTTACTTCTCAAAACATTGATCTCACACGGATTCAAGGAGACAATTCCTTTGATAATACCCAAAGCATTATCACGGCAGTTATTAACGGATTAGGCGTTGCCATCGTTTCTGAATTTGCAGCCCAACCTTTTATTGACGGAGGCATGGTGATGCCATTAAAGTTAAAAACAGAGCTTCCCACCCGAAAATTTTACTACGTTTTAAGAAAAGGTTTCTCCTATTCCCACTTAGTGAACTTACTGGTTAACTTCCTAAAAGACGACTTAGAACAAAACGTCTTTGCACAAGAAAACGATGCTTAGCACAACCGGCTAGCATCGTTTTTCTCTGTTTTAATCTTTCTTGTTTTTCTCTTGGGTGGTGATTTCGATATCGAGTACAAGATTGCAATCTGAGTTGTAGTCTTTTTTCTTTTCTAAAAGTTTGTCAATTAGCTTATTTGCGTCTTCAACGTTTCCGACCACTGCATTCACTTTGATTTCCATTTTGGCACCTTCTTTATCTAAAATTCTCATCTTCTTTTCTAAAAAATTATAACATTTTTCGCCCTAGACTTCAACTTTTCGACTGAGATTCCATCGCTTTTTCTTCGGATGATACGCCTTCGTGATCAGAAGTCGTAATTTCGATATCAAAGGTCAGGTCATACTCAGAGTGATGCTCTTTTTGTTTTTCTAAAAGTTGATCCATTGATACGGTTGCATCCTCAACTTGGTCGGATACGATTTTAACGTTTACTTCTAGTTTCGTCGCCTCTGTAGCTAGCGCTACATCCTCTTCTTCTACAGCTAGCTCTTTTTTATCCTGGATAGCAGGTCGTTCTTTTTTAATCACAAATCGATCACAAAGGGCAATCAAAGCTGGCAAGACAAAGATCGATAGTAAAATACCAATCAAGCACCCTTGAGCAATTAAGAATAGGATTTGAGCAATCGGGAAGTTGACCTCGACGAAGGCAAGACCACTTACAAAGGTAACGAGGACGATGATCATTCCAGAGGTTAGAATGGTGTCAATGGAATGATTCAACGCCGCTTTAACCGCTTGCTTTACGTCGTGAATTTGCCTTGCTTCAATGTAATTAGCAATGTAAAGGATCCCGTAATCAATCACCCGGCTTTTTAAAATCGCTTGTACCACAATGACATCCAAGAAGTGGAAATCAGTATCTAAGAAATAGCCCACGCTCATGGCAATAAAGACAGAAGCTTGAATGACAATGGCTAAAAGTAAAGCCACTGAAATCGACTTAAATGTAATCGCCGCAACGACAAAGAACGAAAAAGAGGTTAACAGCGAAATGAACCGATGTTCCCTTGGAAAGGTTTGACTTAGCTCATGGGGCATCCCCGATTCACTAACCAGGTGAAATTCACCTGTTAATAACTCGTCTAATGAAGCTCTGACCTCATCGATAAAAGCAAAGGTTTCTTCTGATTCAACCGCAAACGTGGTGTTGATGATGATACGTGAAAAGTTAGGGGAAACAAAGCGACTTGATGCACCGGTTAGTTCTACTCTTGCTTCTTCGAGGAGGGTTAAGACGTCTTCGGTAAACATCGGTTCAAACAGGGGCATTTGCGAAAAGTCCGCCAGAAGGTAATCGGTAAACTGAAGGGGGGTCATGGCTTCTGTTAGTGTTTCACCATGAATGACGTCGTGGACATATAGCAGTTGATCAATCATCAGTGGGTCTAACGGTAAGAAGCCAGCAAGTTCCATGGAAGTAAACGTTTGTCCCATCATTTCTGGTCCAAGTGCAGAGGGTAAATCTGCCAGTCCACTCATTTCATCCGTTGGTAAAAGGTCGGAAGCCATGGAAAGATCCATCACATCGTCTTGTAAAAATTGTAAAAACCCACCTAACGTAACCGTTGGTACTTCCGAAGAAAAATAATTTCTAAAGACCAAACCAACCAGGACTTCGTCTAAACCGGTGGCATGTGCTATTTCCGCTTCAGACAAGGGCTGCTCTAATAGTGCATGGGTATAAATACCAACGATTCTTTCGTTTTCTTCCAGAAGTTCAATAAAGGCTTCGATTCCTGCTTCATCGTCGTTTTCATAAAGTAAAACAAAGGGATGATCCAGATCGAAGACCTGGCGAATCGGGTCAAAGCTAACTTGTGAATAAGCAACTTCAACGTTGTCTTGGACGAAAAAGGCACCGGCAAATAAAATAACGAAAAAGGTAGCAATCAGATGTTTTACTTTATAACTAAGCTGTCCAACCCCATCCATTTTCAAACTCAAGGCTGGCTTTTTAGTCTTTTCAATCCACGTGTCAAAGCGTAAAACCAAGGCCGGCAACACACCGAAGACACAAATTAAGCTAATGAACACACTCTTGGCAATCACAAGTCCCATATCCGTACCGATGGTAAAGCTCATAAACAGCAGCATTAACATCCCGATAATCGTTGTAAAAGCAATGCCCGAAATGGTATTAAAGCTGTTTAGGATTGCCTTTTTCATCGCCAAATGATGATCGTTAATGCCTTCTGCTGCTAATCCTTCTTTCTCGCGGCGATAGCGATTTAAAAAGATAATGGCGTAATCCATCGATAAGGCGACCTGAAGGACACCAGCTAACATACTGGATCCTTCTGAAATCGTCCCAAATATCACATTTGTTCCCGTGTTAATCAAAATAGCAATTCCAATGCTTAAAAAGTAAATAATCGGTTCAAACCACGAGTGACACATGATAAAGAAAATCAAAATCAAAATGATAACCGTTGGAACAATGATTAGCACCATGTTGAGAGGCGAACCAACGCCGTAAGCATTCCCACCCACTTGAGGCGAAAAGTCACTAAACGTATCTAAAATCGTTTGAACAAGGGCATGTTCTTCGCTACTATCTAGCTCTGAGTCAAGAATCAACGTATAAAGTGTGAATCCATCCAAAACATGTGCTTCACTATTCTCGTCAAAAACAATGTGGGAAATGCCCGATAATTCTGAAAGTTCTTCGTAGATCGCCGATTGATCTGCTGCTTCTAAACCTTCAAACATCAGGTGCAATTCAGCTACACGATCCGCTTCAAATTCTTGCCTCATGATGTCCAGTCCGGCTCTGACCTCAGAATCAGCAGGCAAGTATTCCGTCATGTCAGCATTAACGTTGACGAAAGTCGCCAAGTAAATATTTATTCCTGCAAAAACAGTTAGCAATCCAAACAGTAAACTTCTTTTTTTCAAAATAAAATCTGCAAATTTTTCCATCATTTTTTCACCACTTATCTTTTCTTAACCCACCCGACGGCTACTCCACCAGGTCCACCGTGGACGGCTACCACCAAGGAAATATCTTGAATCGTCACCTCTAATTTTGGATAAATGCGTTGCAACTCTTCTTGAACAAAGGTTGCATCCTCACGGT
>JGI24703J35330_11748573_pt1 | contig 20533 bp, 14 predicted proteins | sample TergutNt197P1_FD_35330 | JGI IMG/M metagenome (IMG submission 35330)
GCGCACAGTGAGCCGCAGGCGAACGTTTCCCGTGCGCAATTAGCGAACCGCTTACAAGGCATAGGCGAGGCGTTATTTCCTACCCTTGATTCGCGTTAATATTACTCCGCAACTAACAACGGAGTAATAAAAAAAATTGAGAGAGGGATACATTTGAAAAGTAAATTTCACGGAGGTATTTCCGGCGAGGGAATGAGAATGTCTAATGTAAAATTGCTGGTTGTTGCGGCTATGTTGGTCGCGCTGGGTGTAGTCTTCCCCATGGCTTTTCACATGCTTCCAGCCGGTTATGCAGGGCGTGCGTTGTTGCCAATGCACATTCCCGTATTGCTTGCGGGGCTTATTTGCGGGCCGTTTTACGGGCTTGTTGCCGGGGCCATTACCCCTGCAATTTCGCATTTAACCACGGGAATGCCCATGCAAGCGGTAATGCACAGCATGGTTTTTGAGCTTGGCATGTACGGGCTTGTTGCAGGGCTTGTTATGAAGTTTGTTCGCACAAGCAGAACATCATTTGATTTGTATATTGCACTGGTTTCGGCAATGCTTGCGGGGCGTATTTTTGCAGGGATTATTCAGGCATTCTTCCTTTTTGACGGGACTTATGCTATAGGAATGTGGGTTTCTGCTTATTTCAGCTTCGCGCTGCCGGGGATTGTTATACAGCTTGCGTTTATCCCAAGCGTTGTTATGGCGTTAGAGCGCGAGCGTTTGATTCCTTTAAGGTATCCGATACAGGCGTGAAGTGTGAAAATAAATTTCATGAATCCATTTGTGCCGAAGGCATGTCGAAAAGTGTGAAAATAAATTTCATGAATCCATTTGTGCCGAAGGCATGTCAAAAAACAAGAATAATCGCAATTGACGGCCGTGCCGCTTCGGGAAAAAGTACCGTTGCGGCGCGGCTTGCAAGCGAAACGGGCGCAGGGGTTGTTCATATGGACGATTTTTTTTTGCCGCCCGATTTGCGTACGCCCCAACGCCTGAATGAACCCGGCGGCAATATACATTATGAACGATTTGCGGAGGAAGTTTTGCCTTTTTTGCATGACGCGCAAAAAAGCGACGGGTTTTCCTACCGCATTTTTGATTGCGAAAAACAAAAACTAACCGGCATCAGGCAAGTGAAGCTTTGCAAAAATTCGAGGCTGATTATTGTGGAGGGTTCATACAGTTGCCACCCGATTTTTGGCAATTACGCAGACATTCGCGTTTTTTGCACTGTCGAGCCGGAAATACAAAAGCATCGCATTATAAACAGAAACGGCAAAACTGCCGCAGATGTTTTTGTTAACAAGTGGATTCCGCTTGAAGAAAATTACTTCAACTTTTATAAAATCCTACAGGATTCAGACATTGTTTTGAAATAAATTGAAATAACTTTTTATACATATTGCACAAAATAACTTGCTTTTTTTCGGAAAAAATCATATAGTATTAGAGGGGTTTACGAGGAAGGTCTGGGGTGTTTATTGTGTTCAACAGCCTGAAAAGCAAAATGATTGCGCCCATTACTTGCGTATTGTTAATTCTTGTTGCATTCATGGTTATTTTTGTGTCGCTGTCTACCAGAAACTTGGCGGGAACGCTCACGGATGAACGTATCGACGCGGTTTCGTCGTCGGCGGTGGCATACATTGAACGGCTTGAAGAGATTAATCGCGCAAATACCCATATCATTTCGCACAGCGAAAACCTTCGTTGGTTTGTGCGCATGTGGAACGGCGGCGTTGTTAACCCCGTACAGCACCGCGAAATGCTTTTTGATTACTTAAACCAAAGAAAACGCGACCTTAATGTTTCCGCTTTTGTTATAACCGACGCAAACGGCGATGTTTTAATACGCACTCACGAGTTTCGTGCCGCCGACCGTTACGGCGACAGCGGCTTTGTTTCGCCCACCATCTATCTTGCCCACAACAATGGCGAAATTACCACTGTTTATTCATCCACACCCACAATGAACATGGGGCTTTCTTCTGCCGCGCCTTTGATTGACAGCGGCAACATCATAGGCACAGTAAGCGGCATTTCTGATTTCGACGTTATAAACTTTGCCGCACAGATTGCAGAAACATTTAATGCAGAAGCCACAATTTATTCCCGCGATTTTTCCGCCGGCGAAGACATCTTTGCAGTTTCATCAACAACCCTTCGCGACGGGGCGGGCAATCTTTTATTAGGCACGCCCGCAGACCCGTACATGGTTGAACGGGTTATACACGGCGGCCAAAGCGTGACTTCCGAATTGGAAATTAACGGCATTCCCTATCACGCATATCACTTCCCGCTTTCGGGCTGGGACGGCGCGGCAGGTATGCTTTTCGTAGGATTCTCTAACGAAAACGCCGTCAGTGCGATGGGCTCCCTTCAAACGATGCTGATTTTAATAGGCATTGCAGGGCTGATTTTTGCCGTTGTTGTTACAATGCTTGTTTTGCTTAAACTGCTTTCACCGCTTTCCGCGCTTGCCGCAAATGCTCACGAGGTTGCAAAGGGCAACATAAACGTAAACTTTCGCACAAACAATAAAGACGAAATCGGGCAGGTTTCAAATGCGTTTTGGTTTGTCGTAAGAAGCCTGTACGCACTTACGGAAAGTATTCAAAAAGGCGAGTCGGAAATTCGCCGGGGCAACATGCTGTTCCGCTTGGCTGATGAACGGCTGGAAGGCACGTTTGACGAAATCCTTTCAAATGTAAACGACATCACAGACGAAAGTACCGAGATTTTTGAAATGTTAACCGAGCCCATTCTTATAGTAGATTCGCAAATGAACATGCTTTATGCAAACAAGGCAATACGCGCACACACGGGCGTTGCAGGCGATTATGCGGGTATGCATGTAAATGATTTTCTGCACGGGAATATTTCGGAACACTCGTTGGTTCAAAAGGCGTTGGCTTCGGGCAAACCGGAGATTGACATAGAGCTTCAACTGCAACTTAACGCAAAGCAACTGTTTGATTTGCATGTAAGCTGCATCCCCATTGTCAGGGACAATGTAGTTAACGGCATGGTGATTCTTCTTTCCGACGAAACGCAAAAAATGAATGCGCAACGCCTTAGCGAAAAACGCAGTATGTACCGCGCAATGCGTACCGAAAAAATAACGACATCTGTCAGCACCGCTTTTGAAAAAGGCCATCTGGACATTCGTATGGAAAAAAGCGAGTTTGACTCTGATACCGAGCAAATTGCCGCAAAACAAGATGCCGTTGACAATATTATCAAAAAAGCCACCGACACCGTTAAGGGCTATGTAGACGAAATAACCGCCACTTTGCAAGCAATCGCGGGGAACAACTTTGATGTAAATATTAACCGCGAGTTTATAGGCGATTTCGGCTCTATAAAGGATTCGATTCTGCTGATAACCGACTCTGTTTCCTCCCTTGTTAAAGAAATACAATCGGCATCGGCAAAAGTTGAAAACGGCGCAGGCAAAATTTCCGAAGGTGCGCAGGGGCTGATGGCAAACTTTGAAGAACAAGCCACAGCTTTGGCAGACGTTAGGCAGGCAGTAACAAACCTTACCGACAAAACCCGCATTACTGCCGACGACGCTTCCCGGGCAAACAGCCTTTCCCACCGGGTTCAAGATGCCGCAAACGTTGGCAGCGGCCACATGGCAGATATGTCGCAAGCAATGGACGAAATTAAAGCATCTTCGGCTGAAATTGCCAAAGTCGTAGAGATTATCGAAAATATCGCGTTTCAAACCAATTTGCTCGCGCTCAACGCCTCTGTTGAGGCCGCACGCGCCGGCGAACACGGTAAAGGCTTTGCCGTGGTTGCCGAAGAAGTACGAAGCCTTGCGGGCCGCAGTGCCGCCGCCGCAAAAGAAACATCCGAAATGCTTGCAACATCCCTCACCCGCGTAGATATCGGCGCGTCTAAAACCCACCTTACATCCGAGGCCCTTTCCAATATCGTCAGCATCACAACAAATGTGGCAGAAGTTGTTGCAAACATTGCAAAACTCTCCAACGAGCAGGCAGAGGAAATAGGCACAATCCGCCAAAGCATGGATACCATTTATCAAGGCCAGCTCGACAACGCCGACACCGTGCAAAACAACGCTTCTGTTTGCGAAGAGCTTTCAGAGCAATCGTCTGTGTTGCGTTCGTTAATAGGAAGGTTTAAGATACGCAAGTAGGGGGCATTCATGTGTTAAAAACCGTTCGCAGAAAATTTAGGCAAACCACCATTGCGGCGCGGCTTACGTTATCATTCGGGATAATAATAACCCTTCTTATAGCGGTTGCTTTTGTTGCAAACGACGCAATGCGGCGCACAGATGAGCAGCATCGCGTTATACGCGACTATATTCTGTCTCGTCGCGAGCATATATACATGATTTTGGGCGAGTTTAACGAGTACAGGTTTCGCCTAAGCGTTTCATTTGGTTCGCCGGTGTGGCTCGAAGATTTAGGGCAAAGGCGGTTTGAACGTTCTTATGAAGCGCGGGAGTTAATCCGTATACACGACAATGTTTACGCCCTTATGGTCGCGCATATGGATTTGGCGCGGCAAGACCCCGTTACCGATGCAGAGCGCAGGAAAACCGCAATAACGGCAATGGAAGATGCAAGATACTACTTTGGGCGAATGCATAATCAACTTGTGATGCACTTTTTCCCGGGGAGCGACCGCACCGAGGATTTTGGCGACTTCGCCAATTACGCTTACCATGTAAGCAATCTTTTAGACTTTTTGCTTCAGCTTGATGTCGGCTCGGCAGCAGATGCTGTTTGGCGGGCAAATAATATTATCAATCGTACATTCAGCCTTACAATTTTCCTTGTGCTTGCGGCTGTTGCGGTGGCGGCGGCATTGGCGTTTCTTATGACAAAAACCTTTACCGACCGTATGCGCGAGGTTGAAGCACGAGTTATTCAGATGCAGTCTGGCGATATGAATGCCGCAAACGAGGGCAAGCCAAATGATGAAATCTCGCGACTGTTCTCCGATGTTATCCATGTTTACCAAGGCAGGGAGCAAGAATCGCAATTGCGCATGGAAAAACTGTTTGACGCAACACCACTGTTTATCGAGTTTTGGAACAAACAATGCCAATGCATAGATTGCAACCGCGCCACCCTTGATTTTCACGGGGCAGAGTCGAAAGAGGAATTTCTTGCAAACTATGAAAGCATCGTTTTGGCACCTGATGATAAGGGGCGTTACCCCTGGGGCGGCTGGCGCGAACATATTGAATCCGCATTTGAAACGGGCGAGAATCGCTTCGAGTACGTTAATATTTCCGACGATGACAAGCCCAAATATTTTGAAAGTTTCGCCCAAAAAATAGTAATAGACGGCGAAGATATTGTGGCAACATATGTACAAGACATTACTGTACAGCACGACATAGAAGAAGAACGCCAACGCACCGCTTTAGCGGAAGAAAACTCGTCGGCAAAAAGCCGTTTCCTTGCCCGAATGAGCCATGAAATCCGTACACCTCTTACGGCTGTTTTGGGCATTTCAGAGATTCAATTGCAAAACCCGACAATTTCCCTTTCCGTCGAGGAAGCCTTTGCAAAAATTTATAATTCTGCAAATATCTTGTTAAGCCTTGTAAACGACATTTTGGATTTAAGCCGCATAGAATCAGGCAAATTAACCACGGCCAACAAGCCATATGAAGTGGCAAGCCTTGTAATCGACGTTGTTCAAATGCACTTGCCGTATTTGGGAAGTAAAAAAATCGAGTTTAAGGTAAGCGTGGACGAAAATCTGCCTGCGTTTCTTATCGGCGACGAGCTTCGCATAAGGCAAGTTTTAAATAATTTGCTTTCCAATGCGTTTAAATACACCGATTCCGGCGAGGTAGAGCTTCAACTTGCGCCTGTAGCAAATTCCGGCGACAGTGTTGTTTTGCAAATAAGCATTCGTGACACAGGCCGAGGCATGAAGCAAGAGCATTTGAATACCTTAACCGACGAATATTCCCGCTATCACGAAAAAGAATTAAACCTTGTAGAAGGTACGGGGCTTGGTATGCCCATAGTTTATAACTTGTTGCAACTTATGGGCGGCGACATGGATATTGAAAGCCATGTGGGCATTGGCACGCACATAATAATTCATTTGCCGCAAAATCTTACTGGCAATGCCGTAGTAGGCCCTGAAACAGCGGCAAACCTCATGAGTGTAGATAATCTGTCGGATGCACTTGTGAAGCGCGTGCGATTTGTACCCGAGCCAATGCCTTACGGGAAGGTACTTGTGGTGGACGATATCGACACTAACTTGTATGTGGCAAGAGGTTTGTTAATGTTCTACGATTTGCAAACAGAAACATGCACAAGCGGGCAGGAAGCCATCAATTTGGTAAATGCAGGTAATTCATACGACATTATTTTTATGGACCAAATGATGCCTGAAATGAACGGAACAGAAGCCACTAAAAGGCTGCGTAACAGCGGATATACGCGCCCAATCATCGCACTTACAGCCAATGCATTAATCGGCCAGGCAGATATTTTTAAGCAAAACGGCTTTGACGGTTTCCTTTCAAAACCAATACAAACAGTGCATTTAAACGGCATTTTGAATAAATTCATCCGCGATAACCAAACGCCCGAAGTTATCGCCGCCGCAAAAAAAGCCGGAAAATCATGTTTTGGCGAAGGCATTGATGGCTTCATTAACAATGAAATGCTCAGATTAAAACAAGATTTTTACAAAGCTCAAAAAAATACAGCAAAAAATATACGCACAGCACTTTCCGACGGCGATGCAGAAACAGCTACACGTTATGCGCACACCCTCAAAAGTCTTGCGGGGCTTATAAAAGAAGATGAACTTGCGCGCCTTGCCGCCACAGCAGAAAAACAACTTCGCGCCAATAAATCGCCCAATATTGACGCCTTGGAAAAGCGGCTTACTCAAACCTTGGACGAAATTTCTCAATTTATGAGCCCAAAAACCGGCACAACCGATTGTCTGCCCCAAGAGGCTTGGCCGGGCATTTTTGAAAAACTAAGCACTTTGCTTGCAGAAAACGATGCCGCCTGTCTTACCCTTACAAAAGAGCTTTCCGGCATTCCCGAAACCCGTGTTTTGGTAAGGCAAATTGAAGATTGCAATTTTGAAGCTGCATTAACAACATTGGAAACCCTTAGGCTTGTGTTGGAGGTTTAAGGCAACCTCCGAAAACCCCATTTGGGCATCTGCGCACCGCTACCCAAAGCGGGTTTTCGGAGGTCGCCTTAAGTAATTTTGCGCAACACAGTTTATGTATTGACGAGTTCTTAAATAGCTGTATCATCGAAACAGTCGATGGAGGGATAGTATGAAATTTAAATTGATTCTATATTTTTTCGCCTTGTTTTTGCTTATTTTTGCGCTGAGTGCGTGCGGGGCTAACGGCATAAACGGCAATGGCGAAACAGTGGCACATCCCACGCCGCCGCCTCGCCACTCAGACCCGGACACAACCGTTCTTACCGTTGCGTGGTGGGGGGGAGATATTCGCCACGAAAGAACCCGAAAGGTTTTGCGTCTTTTTGAAGAGCAAAACCCTGGTATTCGCATAGAAGAAGAATATTTCGCATTCGACGGCTTTTTTGCCAACCTCAACTCTCGTGTTGCCTCGGGCGATGTTTGGGATGTTTTCCAGCAGGGCGGCACTTACCATGAATACATCGATTACATTTTGCCCCTTAACGATTTAATCGAAAGCGGCCACATCGACATTTCCCGCACAGATTCCGAAATGATGGCACTTACCACAACTACGGGCGGCTACATTGTAGGCATTTCCAACGGCGTAAACGCATGGGGCATAGCATATGACGCCTTGATGTTTGACGAGCTTGGCATTCCGCGCCCAGAGTATCAGTGGACTTGGGAAGATTTTGTACACGCCGCGCTAACCATCCGCGAAAACAGGGGCATTTGGGGCGTGGGAAGTTTCCCGCTTTCGGGGGTTTCTCTCACGCAGTATCTTTTGCAAAAGGGTTCGCCAATCTTCCTGCCGTATGTGACCGACCGCCCGGGCTTGGATTCTCCCGAGCCAATGGTTTCCTTCCTTCAAATGATGTTTGACCTTGCAGATACCGGCGCGATGCCTAACCCCGGTGAAGCCTTGCACATCGTCGGCATTGAAAACGACCCTCTTGTTTTTGGCGAAGCCGGTATGTCTTATACAACAAGTAATCAGTTTATAGCCCTTGCAACCGCCGCCCTTGAAATAGACCCGGACCGTGAATTGGCAATGATTCTTCTGCCGGGCCACGCAGGCGGAACCACTGCCGCAATCAACTCTTCGCAGATGATGTCCATTCACGCTAACACCCGGCATCCCGAATACGCCGCCCGTTTCGTAAACTTTTTTGCCAACGACATTGATGCAAACCTTATTTTACGCGGCGAACGCGGTGTTTCCATCATGAGCCATGTACGCGACGCATTGGCCGCAGAGGCCGAAGACGACCGGGTTATTGCCGCCGCAAACGATTTTGTCTCAAGTATTCACGACTTCCGCGAGCATGTATTGGAAGCAAGCCCCTTTGGGCATGTTTTTGTACCAATACCCGCCCGGGGCAGAATAGAAAACTACATGGGCGAAGTAATCGAGTTGGTAATTATGGGAAGAATGACCCCGGAAGCCGGTGCGCAGGCAATTTTTGATTACGCAGTTGAGGCAATGTCCGAGGATTAAAATACGAACTGGGTATTTATGAATTATCATGAAAAAGTAAATGCGGAAAACACAATAAAACTGCGGGAGATGTTAAAAACACTTCCGCCGTTTGTTGCGGGGTTTTTCCGCGCAATGAGCGACAACACAGCTTCGCGAACAAGGCTTGCATATGCCTATGATTTGCGAATTTTTTTTGGCTTTCTTTCGGAAGAAATGTTCGACGGTGCAGATGTTTGTAATCTTTCCGAGGACGATATGCGCCGCGTGGAATCAGAGCAAATCGAAGAGTTTATGGAATATCTTTCGTACTACGTGCCGGTTGCCGGCCACCCGGAGCAGGACGATGCCAAGCAAAATGCGGCATTGGGAAAATCGCGCAAGCTTGCGGCAGTCCGTGGGCTTTTTAAGTATTTGTACCGCAAGAAGATTATTTCGGCAAACCCGGCAGAGTTGATTCCATTCCCAAAAATAAACGAGAAGGCAATTACGACGCTGGAGCCTGACGAAATAGCAAAACTTCTGGACGAGGTGGACAGCGGGGAAAACCTGAGCGACAGGCAAAGGGTTTTTCATGAGCGCACAAAAATCCGCGATGCGGCAATTATAACGCTGTTGCTTGGCACGGGCATTCGTGTTTCAGAATGCGTTGGGCTGGACATTGGCGATTTGGAATTTACGACGGGCGCGATTCGCGTAACCCGAAAGGGTGGCGACGAAATGGTGCTTTATTTCGGGCGCGAGGTTGAGGCGGCACTTGTTGCCTATTTGGAAATACGCGAATCTGCCGCCACCCTTGAAGGCCACGAAAACGCTTTATTCCTTTCCATACAAAACCGACGAATTACCGACCGCGCAGTTCAAAAGATGGTAAAAAAATATGCGTCGCTAATCACGCAACTAAAAAATATTTCGCCCCATAAACTGCGCAGTACCTTTGGAACGCAACTTTATGCCGAAACCGGCGATATCTACCTTGTAGCCGACGTTTTAGGCCATGCCGACGTTAACACTACCCGAAAACACTATGCCAAAATGGACGATTCTCGCCGCCGCAACGCCGCCAACGCCGTCAGGCTTAGGGAATAACATTTTTTCGCTATTAGAAAATGTTGAAAACAAACGCATGAACAAGACCTTGAGGGCTTCGCCCTCAAACTCCCACCCGCTTTTTGAAAAAAGCGGGGCAAAAACTTTAGGGGGCACCACACCCCCTAATATTAAAACCGAAAAATCCTCGTTTGCACAGTGGTGCTGATTTGTTTTTTATCCCACCGACACCTCTGTGCAAATGGGGATTATCATTTTTACGGATACAACTATAAAGTAAAAGTACTTTATACCCGCAGGTATTAAATGGTATTAAACAGGGGTTTACCGTAGCCGCCTTCATGTTGCGGAAGGGGATTTTTGGAAACACGCTGAATCGCCTTCGCTACCTGAGATTTTGGCGAACCATTCAGCTTTTCAAAATCCTTTTTTGCCTCGGGCATGAAATTAAGAGTCCATGCGCTCATTCGATTTCCACGTCCTCTGCTGCATCAATATACACCGGGCGTTGCGTTCGGCAGAAAATCCAACATTCTCTATTGACATAAGTGTACTGCACTGTATAATACACTAGGGTCGCGACCGGCGCAAAAAAAATTTTTTTTCGTTTTTTAAAATAAAACGGAACAAAACGACATGTTTATTCGTTATTATAATAGGGGCATAGCCCGCATAACATTTATTTAAGACCTTGGGCTCCGCCCAAACCCGGAAACTTTTGAAAAAGTTTCATCAAAACTTTATTATGCATTTTCTACAGCAAGCTCCGAAAATTAAAGTTTTTGTCAAACTTTTTTCAAAAAGTTTGCAGGGTGTGGGACGGAGTCCCACGGTTTAATTTAAGATGAATGCATTGGGGGCAGCGCCCCCATAAAAAACCGCAGCGAAGCGAGGAAGCGAGACGGGCTATGCCCGGCGAAGCGGCGGGGGATTGGGGGCAGCGCCCCCATAAAAAAGAGGTGATGGGTTGCAGGATATTCTTTTTGAGTTACAAAACGTGCGTAAGGTTTACCGAATGGGAACGGAGCGAGTGGTGGCGTTGGACGATATAAGTCTAACGTTTGAAAAGGGCAAAATCTATTGTTTACTTGGGACAAGCGGGTCGGGCAAGAGTACGCTGTTAAATCTTTTGGCAGGGTTGGAGAAGCCAACAAAAGGCAGTATAAAATTTTTGGGTAAACCGCTTGAGCTTTTGAGCGAGAAGCAACTGACATTGTACCGCCAGCGATATATTGGCTTTGTGTTTCAATCGTACAACTTGCTTCCCACGCTTACAGCGTTGGAAAATGTTACATTGCCTCTGATTTTTCGTAAAATGGCAAAACGAAAGCGCGTAAAAGCCGCTCGGATTATGCTAAAAGCGGTGGGTCTTGGGAACCGTTGGCGACACAAACCGCATGAGTTATCGGGCGGGCAACAACAGCGCGTTTCGCTTGCGCGTGCATTTGTAAACGAGCCGCAAGTCATTTTTGCAGACGAACCCACGGGCAATCTTGACACAAAAACTACATTTGAAATGATGGAAATGATTACCGGAATGGCGCGTTCGCGCAACCAAACCTTAATCATAGTCACGCATGACACAGAAATCTCTCAATACGCCGACCAAATAATTCACGTCAGAGACGGCAATATTGAAAGTATAAAAGATGTAGAAAAAAAGGAGAGGGAAAATGAAAATTCGGAACATACGGAGAATGACAATATCAGTACTTCTGACGCTTCTGCTTCTGATGACAGCAGCGTCGCCGCTGTTGGCTAACACAAATACGGCAGAGCGTATTGCAAGCATTCAACGAGAAATTTCACGCACACAGGAATACATTTCCGAGGCAGAATTACTGGGGGTAGGCCATCAAGATTGGGTGGTTGCATTGCGCGCAGATTTGCGCCGGCTTCAAGCAGATTTAGCCTACTACGAAAATCGCTTTGCATTAGAAACCGCAGGTTCGCCAAGTTTGCAACTGCTTTCGCCCCAAACTGTCACCCTTGAACCGGGTACATCGCAAGAGGTTACCGTTACATTCCGCAACGTAGGCACACGCGAGATGCGCAATTTGTTCACCATTGCCGCGCCTTCGCCAAACAGCCCGTTTACGGTAGCATTTTTGAACAATTCAAACAGCATTCAGCTGATTAATTCAAACCAGCAACGCACAATGACTTTGTATATAACCGCTAACGAAAACGCCGCGGTGGGTAATTACTCCTTCGCGCTTAATCACTTTTTCACCGACCACTTGGGCGCGACCGCTACAGCTTCGCACTCAATAAATGTGCGCATAGGCGGGGTTGAGGGTGAGCCTGATGTTCGTTTAAGCAATTTTCAAACCATGCACACAGGGCCTGTTTTGCCCGGCCAAACTTTTACGGTTAGCGCAACTATTCAAAACCTTGGAGAGGCCGCTGCGCGCAATGTCCGCATAGAGCTGCCCAACAATTCCCTTGCCGCAGACGGCATTTTTATCACAAGCGATTTAAACCTTGTGCCGCCAAACTTGGCTGCTGGGGCATCAAGCATGTTAAATTTTACATTTCAGGCGTCTTCGGCAATAGAAACAGGTGCGCACACGATTGAATTCCGCGTTTCTTTTACCGACGACAGCGGCACGCATTTCCCGCCGGTCACCCCCGGTTCAACACCAATTCGCTCCTTTTTTACGCTTAACGCTTATGCACCTGATGATGATGTAAATATCCCCACATTGGAAATTCGTGATATGACTGCACCCGTTGGTGCAGTGCGTGTAGGGCAAAACGGGCGCATAGGTTTTTACTTGCACAATACGGGCGATGTTGACGCACGCAATATTTTTGTGGAAGTTTCCCCGCGTAACGACCGCGTGCTTGTGCCCACATCCGCGCCTATTCAAGTAATCCCCAACCTTGCCCCCGGTCAAAGCCGCCGCGTTTATTTCGACCTTTCACCAGAAGAAGCCGGCGCAAGGCCCCGCAGTGAAGCCGTACGTTTTCGTGTGTCGTTCACCGTTTCCGGCGAAAGCATATCTTTTGACCAGTACGGCCACTTAAATATTTACGACCCCGCCGCTGATGAAGACGAGCGCGCAGGGCAAATTCCCCGCGTTATTGTTTCGGAACACATGGTATATCCGGCAATCCCGCGTGCAGGCGAACACTTCGAGCTTACCGTTACCTTCCGAAACACAAATGCGCAGATTGCAGTAAACAACGTTCGTGTACGCCTTGAGGAAGTTACAAGCACCGCAACAGGGCCGATGGGCCAAGTAATTTCGCAATTTGCGGGCTTTCTTCCCGTGGACGGCAGTGACACACTGTTCGTAGACCATCTGCCGCCTTTGGGCGAAGTCACAAAGGTTTTGCGATACAGCACATCAATGGACGCAACCCCCGGCACCCACAATCTTCGCGTTAATTTCGACTACCAAGACGCAGATTTTGCCGAGCATACAGCAAACCAACTTATTACAATAACCGTGGCGCAAATGGCACGGCTTGAAATTGCAAATGTAAATATGCCCGAATTTGCAAGTGTGGGCAGCCCTGTATGGTTCAGCTTTCAAGTAATAAATTCCGGCCGCGTTAACCTGTCAAGCGTGCGCCTGTTTACCAGCGGGCCTTTTGATGTATCCGGCGCGGGCGGTACGCAAGGTGCGTTCCACGGCAACCTTAACTTGCAACGCACACTTGATGCCACAGGCGATTTCATCCCTCTGGAACCCGGGCTTCACACAGGAACATTTCTTGTTCAGGCAGAAGATAACACCGGCGCAATAGTTTACGTCGAACACGACTTTAATATAATGGTTGAGGGCGGCTTAGACATGGGCGATTGGGACGGCGACTTCCACCACGGCGGCGATTGGCCCGGCGCATGGGACGGCGGCGACGGAATGATGGTGCGCCCAATGCCTGACGGCGGTTTCGGCGGTGGTATGTTTGATGGTGGTTGGGGCATGGAAGAAGAGGATGAATCCGGCGCGGTCAGTCGCTTTTTCCGCCACGTCTTCCGTCGCGAGGTTGCCCCTTACTGGTGGGACGACGACGCAATGGGCGGCGACTTCGCAACCATGGGTTCAATGATGGGCCACGAAGCCGAAGTTCGTACACGCTGGTGGGCAGTCGGCCTTACAGCTCTTGGTGTGATTGTGGTAATCGCAACCCCGATTCTGATTGTCAAACATGTAAAACGCCAACGACTTTTAATGGATTTTGATAACGAGGAATAGCATCGTCTGGCTTTTAAAAAATAGGACTCCCTAAGAGGGTGATTTGATGAGAATAATCGACGTAATAAGCATGTGTTTTCGCAACCTTTTTAAACGCAAGCTTAGAACATTTTTGACGTTGCTTGGCGTAATGATTGGCACAGGCTCAATTATTGTTATGATTTCGCTGGGGCTGGCAACGGACGCGCAGTTTGCGCGTATGATTGAAGAAATGAATTTGGATATGACGGCGATTCATGTGACGCGCAGGTGGGGCGGTACGCAGTGGCACCCCGACGGGACGATGACCCAGCAAGAACAGGGCGGCGAGTTAACAGATGAATCGGCGGACAGGTTTGAGCGAATCCCGGGCGTTGTGGTTTCAACGCCGATGATGCAGGGTCAAATCCTTTTGCGCACAGGGCCCTATGCTTTAAATTCGTGGGATGTTCGCGGAATTCGCCCGGAGGCTTTGTCGCTTATGGGGTATGAAGTGGAATATGGGCGTTTGCTTGAACCCGGTGACGAATTTGCCGCGGTGTTTGCTTCACGCGCCGAGCTTGACTTTTTCACAACAATTATCCCGGCGGGTCAAACTTGGTTCAGCTTTGGCGGCGACCGTTATTGGCGCGCAAGGGAAGGCGAAGAAGTTCCCACTTATGTTGATATTTTTAATGACCCCCTGCGCATTTACTACGACATGAACGTGCTTTGGCGCAGTATCCGTTGGGGTGACGATGATGACGGCGGCGGCGTTGCAATAGACGAAGCGTTCGCGCCCGTTCGTTCATTTCCGTTTGAAGTGGTGGGCTTGCTTGAGCATTACGAAACCGACCGGTGGGACAGCCCGCGCAGCAACAGGGCAATATATATGAACATCGAAACCTTGCAAACATTAAATCTTCTGCGTATACAAGCCGACCGCAGAGAGCAACAGGATAATGACTGGTGGCCACGGGTAGATATGTCTGTGGGCGGCGTGCGTGAAACTTATGATTTGATTTTTGTGCGTGCGGATACAATGGATGATACCTCGCGCATTGCGTCAGCAATCGAGGCTATGGGGTATAACGCCCAGTTCCAGGGCGAACAAATTGAGCGTCAGCGCGAACAGCAACGCGGCATACAAACCCTTCTTGCCGCAATTGCCGCAGTAAGTTTACTTGTTGCCGCAATTAATATAGCCAACACCATGATTACCTCCGTCACAGAACGTACCCGCGAAATAGGTATAATGAAGGTTATCGGTGCGTCACTTGCCGACATTCGCAAACTTTTCTTGTTGGAGGCAGTGGTAATAGGTGTACTTGGCGGCGTTTTTGGTGTGGCAATAGCCCTTGGCACAAGTTATGCTATGAATAACTTCGACATCGCTTTCCTCAGCGACCTTAACATCGTAGCCGAAGGCGCGGAAGCCGCCGCAATTTCACTTATCACGCCTTGGCTTTGCGCTCTCGCTCTTGCTGTGGCAGGCGGCGTTGGGCTTCTCAGCGGCTTTTTCCCCGCATTCCGCGCAACACGTCTTAGCGCGTTGGCGGCAATCAGAGGAGACTAAAACTTGCCAAATCCCAAAATAATTCTGGCATCCGGCTCGCCCCGCAGAAAAGAAATTTTGCGCCTTGCAGGCATTCCCTGCCAAATAATTGTTTCCGATGCAGACGAAACCGCTTTTGGCGACCCGGGCGACCAAGTGCAAAAACTGGCTTTGCGTAAAGCAAGGGCAGTTTTTGACGTGGTTCAAAAGGAAGCAAATCCACCCATCATAATCGCGGCGGATACCCTTGTGTTTGTAAATGACGGGATTCGCGGGAAGGTTTTGGGGAAACCGCGTGACGAGCTTGAGGCTTTTGATATGCTAAAAACATTGCAAGGGCGTTTGCACATGGTATATACGGGTGTCGCGCTGTTGCAGGGCGAGTACGAGCATGTTTTTGTTGATGCGGCGCGGGTATATTTTCGGGCATTGTCTGACGAAGAGATTTTGGCGTACATTGCCACGGGCGAACCCTTTGACAAGGCGGGGGGATATGGCGTGCAAGAGCGCGGCGCGGTGCTTGTAGACAGGATTGACGGAGATTTTTACACGGTAATGGGTTTGCCTATTTCAAAGGTATGCCGCGCTTTGACAATCATGGGGTATGATATTTGGATGAATGACGTATGATTTTAGGCGTGGGTGTTGACATTGTGAAGGTGAACCGTTTTGAAAAAGTTTCTGAACGGTTTATGGCACGGGTTTTTACAATGCGCGAAAGAGAGTATCTAGCGAATAAGAATCTACCCTCTGTCGCCGGCATTTTTGCCGCGAAAGAGGCCGTTGCCAAGGCGTTGGGCACGGGGTTTTCCGGCTTTTCACCCAATGAAGTTGAAATTCTTCACGATAACGCGGGCAAGCCCTATGTCGAATTACATTGCAATGCAAAAAAAACAGCGGGCAATAACACCGCTGTTCATATAAGCATTTCCCACACCGCCACAGATGCAATCGCATATGCGGTTTGCGAAAAGAAAATCGCTTGACAACCCATGCAATTCGAGTGTAATATAGTCCCTGCGGCAAGCTGTGCCTGCATAGCTTTCCCGGTCCAGTAGCTCAGTTGGTTAGAGCGCCGGCCTGTCACGCCGGAGGTCGAGGGTTCGAGTCCCTTCTGGATCGCTTAAACGAAAACACCCCTGTTGAGGGGCGTTTTTATTTTAGCCAAGCGGTGTTTAATGAATTTTAGTACATATTAATGATTTTCAATTTGCAAATGTGTTTTTATTTCGTTTCGTTTTCTCCATGTTTCGGTACGATAGTTGATGGTTCGGGGATTATTTTCTTGACCTGTGGACATTGGAGCGACTGTAGAACGGCGACGAAAATTGCGTCGCTCTATTCCATTTCATGCCGAAATATAGTATCCTTCGAGGGTAAGCGTTTACGACCTATTTGAAAAATGAATCCGCCACATTAAGCCTGCGTTATGATTCGCCCTATGCACGCAAAGTATACGCGGAAGGAGCAATCCAATGTTAGCGGCAAAAAACAAGGTTTCCGTCACTTACGATACGCCGGCATTGGCGGACGCTAAGGAGAAGTTTTCTGTATGGCTGAAAACGGAAATGCAAAAAAATACTCCCCTATGGAAATTATTTCTTGTATAGACAAGGTTTCGAGATATGTTGAAAGTAATGAAATTTACCCAAATAGCTTTTGGGGTTGTACGGATGCAAATGATTTCAAGGTGATTTATAACAAGTTAAATGGCTCATTGTCGCTTCGTATACCCAAAAACAGTGTCCGTAAGGTCTTTTTGGTTGCAGGCAAGCTATATTTGCGCTTCTTGAACGAATATCCGGTTGAGACGTGTCAAGATGAAACCCATGCTCGTCATGAAGCGTATGCACCGAAACAACCGCCCCGGGAAGAAGCTGTTGAACCCGTATTGCCACAATTTGCTTTTAAGAAAGAGGTCGATTGGTCACTTCTTAATTATGGTCTTACTGTTCCGCAAGTAGCAAAGGAATTGTTTTGGGCAAAACCAGATGAGTATTTATTAAAGGGAAGCAGTCATCCGATAAAGTTGTCTGTGCTTGGTGAAACGTATTCGGCAAGCTTAACGCATGTGAAATCCACAACAGGTAGCCATAGCCAGTTGCAAGTTCGCTACTCGACAAACTCATTACTGGTTCGCAAGCTACGAGAGATATTCAAATATACCTATAATACTATGCTTGAAGCTCGAAATGAAAATAGAAGTATAGCTTTGGAAAGCAAGGAATACGTTGATGTTGTGAGCATAGCGCCATACAGCTATGGATTACTATGTTATCCGGCAAAACAAGACGAATCACAGCCGCTTGCTAATGAACAACCCTCCCTCACTACAGCACCGAGTTCGGCTCCGACTATCAAAGAGGCTATTATCCATGTGCTTAAAGATGAAAAGCGTAGCATGAGCGTAAAGGAAATCTATAATGGCATAATTGCAAGGGGGCTTTATTCTTTTGGTGCGAAAAACCCGGTTGACGTAGTCCGCCGGACGCTTGAAAACGCTTGTGAAAATTCCAATGCTAAATTGCTGGCAAAGGAATTTTTCTTTCGCTCTAAAATAAACTCTGAAGGAAAAAAGGTTTACAGTCTGGCAGATAAACGAGATAGTAGCAGGGTTCAAGAAATTAGAGAGGACATAGTTTCTTCTTTGGATAAACTGAACGATATTATTGATTTAGAAGTAGGAATATCAGGTATACGTGAAATTCTTGAAGCACATTTCCTAACATTACATGGTTATAGCAACATGGAACTTGTTTGGACTGCTGCACAAAACTCACTTGCGATGTTTCTCAATGACAACGCGATAAACACTTCAAAAGATTTTTTCGGTTTTATATACCGCGCATTTTCAAGCGAATACACCATTAACAAATCGCACATATGGAAGGAAACGCCCGACTACCCCCAAAACAATGTAGGGGTAATAATTAACCTTGCTCGACATCTGGGTGGTATAGTTACCCGTGCGCAAATAGACGAATATTTTTCAAAATTACGTCAACCCGCGCCGATAAATGCAACAATCATAAAAAAAAGCGAGTTGGTGTTTTATGAAAGTAAAACTTTCATTCCGGCTGAGTCCATAAATCTAAGCCCCGAACGTTGCGCTACTGTAAAAAGTGCTGTGGATAGGCTTTTTGCTGATGAGGAAATTTCACATATTATTATTCGGGATATTGCCGATGAATGGTTTTCTTTGTTGCCGCCAATTTCGGGCGGATTCCGTTGGACTGCACTTCTTCTGCAAGAGATTTTACGCCTCAAACCAACTATTGGTTACATAGTAGTTTTTCCCGGAATAGACGGACAGGGATTAGATACTCTTGGTGTTGCACTCACGATGGAAACTGAATCAATGACATTTGCTGATGTAGTTCATCAGTTTTGTAAAGAAAAAGGCTTGCTTTTGGAGCTTCTCAACGTACTTTATTCCGCTTTATGAAAGACCGAGAGGAAGCCGGTGAAGGTGTAGGCTTTATCCATTACATCGTAAACAATAAACCAAGAGAATGGCAATGGCTTACCCCTGATTATTTGTGGGATTATTTTTTTACACGTAAAAGTGATATAAAAAATGACAGCCCGCAAGCCTCCGATGTCCGCAAGCTAATCCACCATTTTCAAAACAAGGAAAATCTTATCTCCGACAATAATGCGATGCATGTTTTCAAAGCGGCCATGCTTTTGCTTGCCGTTGTCAGCGGTGGCAGTATTTCGGATATATACAGCAAAAAGCACCAACAAAACCGCTCGATTCGCAGAATCGGCGCAACACGTAACACGCTTTACAAGTGTTTCCGAGGACAATTGGAACAGTCAACAATTGATGAATATCTCAATTCTTTCAAAGAAATTGGCATACTAAATTTAGGCGCTCTGCCCGGTGATGATGCAAGACTGGAATTGCCGTACAGCGGCGCAGTCGATGCATTCGATGTTCGCTTGGAAATAACAAAGAAAAAAAATACACGACACAATCTCTTCAAGAAGGGCAACGTTAAATCTCTTGAAGGTAGTTTTTCAAGGGCAGCGGAAAGTGCTATTTGGGATAACTCTAAAGCAACTTGCGGACGTATGTATATTGCCGTTTGCTCCTCGGAGACAAATTCAATAGAAGCAAGGCTTGGCGAAGTGAAAAAAGAGGTTGAAAGCAACCTATACAAAATTGGACTGCTTGTTGTTGCTATTGCGGAAAAAAGCGAATTTGCGAATTTTCAGGCAAAAATCAAGCATTATGCCGAAGAAGCACAAAGCGAAAGGCTTGTTATTGCAATGTTTAGCGAGCCTTGTACTGACTTGAATCATTATCGTGAGGCGCGCCAATGTTTTACTACCGAAGAATGGTTAGATGTTCTTATTGGTGCGGTGGATTATAATCCAAACGGGTATGACACAGAAGAAGAAAAACTGCTTTTTATCCGTAGGATATTACCTTTTGTTGAACGCCGAGTGAATATGATTGAGCTCGCGCCACGGGGAACAGGAAAAAGCTATGTTTATGAAAAAATCAGCAAGCGTGGTTGGGTTGTATCCGGTGGAACGGTTTCGAGGGCATCTTTGTTTTATGATAATAATGTTAAAATGCCCGGGCTTGTTACCCGCTTTGATTATGTTGCCTTTGACGAAATTCAAAATATGAAATTTTTAGAACCTGCGCAAGTCCAAGCCGCACTCACAACATATATGCAAGACGGCGTTGTGAAGGGATTTGATTCTGAAATTCCTGCAAGTTCAGGAATTATTGTTTTGGGAAATATAGAAGCAGAAAAATTTAACACGCAAGTTAATATGGTAAACGAGATAAATCCCATATTCCGAAAGGCCGAAACACTTGACCGTATTCACGGCTTTATTCCCGGTTGGAAAATTCCAAAATTCCATCAAAATTTAGTTGCACAAGGCTGGGCATTAAATACGGAGTATTTTGCGGAAGTGTTGCACGAATTACGTGATGAGCTTTATTACACACCTTTGGTTGATTCTTGCTTTGACGTACCGCCAAAAGCATACACACGATAACCTAATAAAGTTACAAAAAAATGAAGCATAAAGAAACAAAATTGAAAAAGACTTGTAACAAAGTGCCGAAATCTGTTAAAAAACAGG
>JGI24703J35330_11748572_pt1 | contig 20517 bp, 13 predicted proteins | sample TergutNt197P1_FD_35330 | JGI IMG/M metagenome (IMG submission 35330)
TGCTGTAGCGGCGGGTTCTGCCATCCTTCTGCCGGGAATCAAAAACACCAGTGCCGCAATAATCAGCGCAAGCCCTATCAGAACTATAATGCCTACACGGATTAAATCCTTCTTATGTAATACTAAAATTTTTGCTCCACCCATTTTAAACGCGCTCCTTTTGAAATACATTTATGTAAAAATGTATGAGGAGCGCGCTTTTTTTATGCAGAAAAATTAATTCTCGCTGTAAATTTGCGAAATAATTTCTTCCATGGGCAATGCCTTAATTGAAATATCGCTGAAACTCACCCTGTGCGATAGGTTTTGAATAAATTCGCCAATGGGGATTTTTTCGGTGTCCAATTCGAGAGTGATTTCCACCGGTGAAGATTCTTTTACCAAACGGACGCTCATTTCGCTGGAAATATCAAAATCTAATGGGGCTTTTAAGCTTAGTTCTATTATTTTTTTCTCGCCTACATAGTGCTGTAAATGTTGCAAATCATTATCAAAAACCTTTTCACCATGGTTTATAATTATTACATGGTCTGCAAGCTGTTGAACATCTTCGAGGTCGTGGGTTGTTAAAATGAAGGTTGTTCCTTCAACGTTCATGTTTGTGATAAACTCGCGGATTTTTGTTTTGGCGATGATGTCCAACCCTATTGTTGGCTCATCCAGGAATACGATGTCGGGATTGTGAAGCATTGCCATAATGAATTCACATTTCATCCGCTCGCCAAGCGAAAGCACGCGAGTAGGCTTTTGCATTACTTCTTCTACATCGAACATTTCCGAAAGATGTGCGAGTTGCTTTTTATACTCATCCGAAGGGATGCCGTAGATTGCGCGGTTCATATTAAAACTGTCAATCGGCGGTATGTCCCACACTAACTGGGAACGCTGACCAAAAACCGCGCCTATCCTTTTTACGTATTTTTTTCTATCGCTGTAAGGGCTGAAACCGAGGGATTTTATTATACCAGAAGTGGGGTAAAGCGTTCCGCACAGCATTTTTATAGTAGTAGATTTTCCCGCTCCGTTTGGGCCGATAAGACCGCAAATACTGCCTTTTTTCACAGAAAAAGAAACGCCGTCTACTGCACGCACCTCCACTTTTTCGCGGACAAAAAGCCCTTTTAGCGTTTCGCCAAAGCTGCTTCCGCGTTTATATGTCGTGTATGTTTTTGTCAAATTTTCTACAGTAATAATTTCCATAACTATCCCCCTACCCCTTCGTACACCCTCACCATTTTTTGATATGTCCAAATCCCAACCAGCATGAACAGCACGCAAGGAACAACAACTAAAAGCATCCTAACATCCCATTCACCCAAAAGTGCGGTAGCAGGATAAAACGCAATCATACCAACAGGAATCGCGAATGTAGTAATAACGCGAATCGTTTGCGGGAAAATTGTAAGCGGATATTTTCCAAAAGTCATGATACTATCGAAAATTTCAGGAATGCGCGAATTTCCAACCCATTTAAAAGAAGTCGCTGCCATAAGCATATTCATACCTGCCATTACACAAAAGCCCGCTGAAAACAGCAGAACAAACGCAGGAATCCCAATTAGCGAAACATCAGCAAAAACTACAGCCACAATAAATAAAGCACCTCCGCCAATTAAGAGCCCCAAATTATTCACATCGAAATTTGTGGCAATTAAAAAGAATAACGGATTTGTGGGCTTTAATAAGACAACCTCAAAGCTACCCTCGCGAACATGTTGCATCGTAGCCCACAAAACGCCGCCGAACATCATCCCGGCAATACCGTTGGAAAGCGTAAACACCGACTGTATCAATAAGACTTCATAAAAGCTCCAACCGGGAAAACTTGCCCCCGCCCTATAAATTAGAACAGTAATAAGGGGAAAAAGAAAATTAAATCCCAGCGTAATCACAAGCGAAAGCAAAAAATTCAGGCGATACGCAAACGCCTGTGAAAACGCAGTCTTAATGCAATTTTTGTACACATGAAAGACCATTTTTATGCCCCCACTGCTGTAAACTTTTGCATAGCCAAGGCATTAATTATTTTAAAAAGAAGGAAAACCGTTCCCACCGCTAAAGCCTGAATTCCAACAATATACGGCACAGCAAGCCCGATTCCCGCAAGTTCAAATCGCCCAAGAAAAACCATTGCAGGTACAAACAAAGTATATTGGAACGGCAAAAAAAATTGCATCCACTGTAGAGGCAACGGAAAAAACATAAGCGGGATAAATGCCCCTGAGAAAATGCCCCCAAAAAGAGCGTAAACTGACCTAATTCCCCCCGACTGCGTAAGCCAAAAAGAAGCAAGCCCAATGCAATAATTTACATAAAAGTTCATTAGGAAAGCAAGCCCAATGGACAGAATCGCCCAGCCAAGATATGCAGGGCGCATATCAATCCCAAAAATAAACATGAAAATTAAATAGCAAGGCAAAAACTCTACAAGAAAACCTAAAATTCTATGCCCTATTTTTTGCGAAAGCGCGAAAAAGCTATGCTCGATAGGACGTAATGCGAAAGTTAAAAACTTTCCTGTCCGCACAAGCATAGACAAATTCCAATCCGCAAAATCCATTACAAGATACCCAATCAGAGCTGTAGCCGCAAAGTACCTTATAACTTCCTCAAGCTCCATGCCGGGCATACCGCCACCATAAAAAACTGCTGTCCAAATAAAATATTGTATAGCAAAGAAAACAGGTCCAACGAAAATTGAAACCATTGAATGGCTACGATATGCCCCCCACTCTTTAAATGTAACATGCGCAACCGCGGCGCAAACATCCAGTTTCAGCAAAGCCCCGACCAAATCACATTAATCGTATTGAACTGTGTTTTAATACACCAATCTGTAGTTTCGGTGTATGGCGAAAACCATGCCGCTACCATGTCTTCTTTAGGGTCAATATACAATGCCGACGCGCCCGCGCCTTCATGGGAAATTGCCTCATCGGAAATCAGAAACGGCTCGTCGATACGCATGTCAAACCCTGCGCAGAAGGTTCTTTCCACGCCGTTTGCTCCCCAGCAATAATTAGGAAGCTTGTGAATACGCGGTTTAAACATCGCTTCGATTCCCTTGCGACCTAAAATGCGTACCCCTTCGGGTACATGCCCAAGGAACATGTTTCCAAATTTGATTAAATCCCGTACAGTTCCATTCATTCCGCCACTCGTTGATGGGATTTTTAATTTATCCCTGTCGGTGGGCTTATACGTTCCGTTAATGAGTTCATTTATGAATTTTTCGTCGTCTTTTTTTGTAGTTATTATCCGTTTTGCAAGCTCGGGGGTAAGGTCGAAACAGGTATCATTCATACCTAGTGGCTTGCAAATATTATTTATAATGTAGTCATTGCAATGTTCGCCGGATACTCTTGTGATTATTTCGCCCAAGAGTACATACCCGAAGCTGCAATATGCCCATTCTTCGCCCGGCTTTTTACGCACGCCGCTTCCCGCAACACCCATCGCCGCAGAAATCCAGTCGAAGTCTTTCTTCTTATTTTTCATTGCATTCCCGATTGTTGACCAGTAGTTTTGCTGATACTTGTTTTCATAACATCCGCCATCTGCGTGTAATCCTGATGTGTGGGTTAGCAAGTGCATTATGTTTATCGCGTTAAATGGAGGAGTGTTAAGCTGTGGCAAAATTTCGCCAATCCCTGTGTTTAACCTAATATGACCATCCTCAACAAGCTTCATTATTGCTGTGGCGGCAAACACTTTCGTTATAGAAGCTATCCAACGCATATCTGTGGGTGCGGCGGCAGTATTGTCGTCTTTACGAAAACTTCGCTTTCCAACTGCGCCATGCGCAAAAACCTTGCCATGCCGCGATAAACAATAAATTGCACACTGAATTTCTCCCGCATCTATGATGCGTTGAAAATGCCGATGCAGAACCTCCAGGCGTTTTTCGTCATACCCTGCTTCGCTTGGCGAAATTTCAGTTTTCCCCGCTGTAAACAACATAAATTCACTCCCCTTTTTTTATGTATCATGTTATTTCCACCCATTGTACATGTCAAGATAATGTTTAAATATAATTTTAACTACGCCGCCTCACAACAGCATGATGGGACATTATTTCAACTCGCCATCAGACATGCGGAAGGTAACATCGGCGGCATTTGCGATTTCGATATCGTGGGTGACAATAATTACGCAGTAGTTGTTTTCTGATGCAAGATTTTTTAGAATTTGCATAATGGAATCGCTGTTTGATTTATCCAGATTGCCTGTGGGTTCGTCGGCAAGGATTATTTTCGCCCCGGAAGAAAGTGCGCGGGCAATTGCGACCCTTTGCTGTTCGCCGCCGGAAAGATTTGATGGGTAGCGTTTTTGCTTTGGCTCGTCTATGCCTACGGATTGTAATAGTTGAATGGCTTTTCGTGTGGTTTCTGTGGGATTTATGCCGTTTAGGTGCATTGGGGCTGAGACATTTTCTAATGCGGTCAGCATGGGGAATAGCTGAAACGCTTGAAATATTATTGAAACGCGCTCGCGACGGTATTGGTCCAGGTCCATTTTAGATAGGTCTTCGTCGTTGATGCTTACCGCGCCGGAGGATGGACTGTCAAGCCCGGCAATTATTGAAAGCAAAGTGGTTTTTCCACTTCCTGACGAACCCACTATTGCGTGGGTTTTTCCTTGGGCAAAGGTAGCATTTATAGCTTTCAGAACATCTGTACCGCTGTTTTTGTAGCGGTAGAATACGTTTTCGAGGGTAAGCATATGCGTCATCCTTTCACTTGCAGAAGGTCTATTGGGGCGTAACGAGTTATTATAATCGAGCCGATTAATGCTCCAATGCTTGCAGCGAGTATATATAACACCGTAATTGAGGGCAGTGGTGCGGCAAAGGTTATACCGATTAATACACCAACTAAAACTACTAATACATATTCTGCACACATTATTGCGCGAGTTAAATTTTTGTCAAAGCCAAGTACGCGCAATATTGCGGCGACTTTCGCGCTTTGTAAAAGAAGAAGAATACCCAGCCCTGCGGCTATTGATAAAGAAACCGTTATGGCTATCGGGTATAGTAATTGAAGGAGTCTCAGGTTTTGTTCCATTCCCGCTACAATGCGCAAATCGTCATCGTTTAAATGAATATTTAGTGCAAAAAATCCTGTTTGTCTGTGCCGTCTCATTTGGGAATAAATTTCGTCGCTAATTTGGTGCAAATCTCTGTTAAACGCAGGGTCTGCTTCAAAGCGAAGTGCCATATATTGCAAATTGTCTCCACGAATTGCTTCCATCGCAGTAAGGGGCATAAGCACCGCATTTCGCCCCATGGAGCGGTTTATGCTGCCGTTATGCACGCCGATAATTTTTATTGGGAAGTCGAAAACCTCGCTTGCCCGCCATGGGTTTGGAAAATAATGTCCGATAAACGCAGTATCGCCTAATGAAAGCCCTCTGCGAATTAGCGTTAGGTCTGATAAAATTACCGGAATCGGCTCGCTTGGGACAAAATATAGGAAATCTTCTTGAGAAAAACCATCCGCAAATTTAATTTCCAGCGGACCTGTGGCAACACCTAAATCTCCAAAATCCAGAATGCCCGGGTCTAGCGCGCCCGGTGTGTGGTCGTCAGGTGTTTCGCCGTGTTCCGCGAGAAATGCGTTAAAATCACTAAACGCAATCAGCGGATTTGACCGCGAAGAGGCATCGCCCCAATAAATTTCACGAATTTCCCGCCAAAATTCTATCCAAAAGCCATTGTAAACCCCTTCAGGGAAATTGCCATATTCGTCGGCGGGTATGATGAATGCATCGTTAAATACGGCTTCGAGATAATGATTTATAAAAATTTCACTATTCATAATAATTTCGGCGGTATGTTTGAAAATTACAGGTTCATCGCTTCCCATAAAACTCGCGGGAACCAGCTCTCCCGAAATTATTGTAGAGCTGTAAAGATGTTCAATTTCGTTTTCGATGCCGTTAATTGTCCGATGTAAAATTCCGTTAGTCGAAATCAAAAACGCCGCGACTATCAAAACAAGCGTGGTTTTTAGCGGTGTACGAATAATCATTTTGAAAACAAATCTCATGGATGCTGTGATTATGTTTAAATTTGAACTTTGATGATTGGTTTTTATTATGTGATTCATTACAGTATGATTAATCGGCAATATTGTCGGGGGTGGCGTATCATTGGCTGTTTGCCAAGAAATTTTCGATGTATTTTCTTGCAATAGCTCCAACACGGGAAGTTTCGCAAGTTGCTTCGCGCCCGGATAAACCATCGCAAGCATCGCAACGAAAACAAGACCCGATTGCGCAAAAAGCCATCCCACAGAAATCGCTATTTCGATGTCATCAATGAAATACAAAGCATCGGCGGCTTCACGCAATGCGAAAAATCTTCCGAGAACGCCACCTAATATAATTGCAGGCAAGCAAAGCACGATTAACGGAATACAAACCTGTTTAACGGTTTTATCCGCAGGATTGCCAAGGGCTCTTAAAATCGCAAATTCCTTACGCTTTCTGAATAAATACAGAAACACAACAAGACCGATTACCATTAAAAGCACAATCGCAAATACAATCGCATTAAAAGAAATTGATTGTAAAATAGGCTCTGCCGAAGTCCAGAAATTCTCAGCTCCTGAAGGGATTAACACTAAATTATAACCAAGCGCGGTCAGTTTTTCTGAATTTTCATGGAAAAATGCTCTTTCGTATCGCGTATCGGCTAGGGTAAAACTGTACCAATTGCTCCATACATAATCAGAATATCCATGCAAATTATCCACAGTCAATAAAGAATCGGTCAAAACAGAATCGGGAATGTAAATGTAGTTTCCAAATAGGGAAATACTGTAATTTGTTTGGGTATTGGGTAGCTTTGCAAAAGTGCCTATAACTTCAAGCTCAATTTCTTGCAAAACTTCGCTATGAGGGTTTCCCAAAATGGCAAAATCCATCATGCCCTCTGTAAAGATAAAATTTTCGCGCCTATAAACCGCGCCGCCAACGTCCCTTCCTCCTAAGAAAGCCACTACATGCAAATCTACTATTTGCTGCTCGCTTGGAACGCTCACGGTTATGGTGTCGCCGATGTCTATACCTCTCATCATCGCCAAGCCATCGTGGATAACGGCTACATTATTTGCTTGTTCATAATCTTCGCGCTCTATAAATCTACCACGGCGAAGATGCACTTGCCCGAATTCTTCTTGCATTATGGGCATTGCTGTCATATCCGAAGTTGTGCGAAGCCATACGACCGAGTGGTTATAATGCATTCTTTCAATGTCTGCCACAATGCTTTCCATTTCGGGGGATGTTAAATCGACATCGCCATAAGGCACGTGAATATATAACAAGCCATCATTATTCAATGGACGCATGTATAAAAAGTCCATTTGCTGCCCTCTTGTAGGAAGATTATTCCTTACGCCGCGCCCATGGGTAGATGCCCAGTACAAAGCCGCTCGCATAAAATACCGCTCGCCAACCTCCATGCCTTCAAGGAGGTTTTCGCCGCCGTCTATGTGAAAATGAATTTGGGCCTGTTGTCCCGCAATCGCATGTTCGGGAAAGCCCACAAGCACATCGTCAATATGTACCCGCAAATCCACAAAATTCCCGGTGACATGATTATCAGAAATAATAATCCTGTCGATTACGGCGTAAAAATAAGCATAATGAAGTCTTTCATAAACTTCGATATACGCGGCTTCCGCGCCATGAAGCACCGAGCCGCCACCGCCAACACGCCCACCGATATTGATATTTTGCATATCATGCAAAATAGCTTCCGCGCCGCGTCGCCTGTCTTCAAACTCAATATAGCGGCTTTCGCCAATGATTTCGGCACCCGCAATAACATTGCCATATGCTTCGCCGGGAATCTGCAAAAACCCGATAGAGCGATAGAATCCGGCGGCTTTATGTATTCCATCTCGCACAACTAAAAATTCTGTAGCGCGCATAACAAAAGAAAAAGCCGCCGCACAAACAAGTAAAAATAAAACCATGCTGTACAGCGGCTGTCTTTTAATGGAAGAGAAAAATATATTTTTAGACATTAACGCGCTCTGCGATATATGCCACAAGGTCGGCTATGGGAACGCGCTCTTGCTCCATAGAATCGCGATGGCGAATAGTCACGGATTTATCTGTTTCCGAATCGAAATCGTAGGTTATACAAAAGGGCGTGCCTATTTCGTCCTGACGGCGATAACGCTTACCGATAGAGCCGGTATCATCAAATTCGCAGTTGAAATGTTTGGAAATTTCCTTGAAGATTTCGTCACAAGCAGGCGCGAGTTTTTTTGAAAGCGGAAGAATTGCCGCTTTCACCGGCGCGAGCGCGGGATGAAAACGCAGAACTGTGCGTGTGTCGGGTTTTTCGGGGGTGCCGAGGTCTTCTTCGTCATAGGCTTCACAGAGGAACGCAAGGGTCATGCGTGTAAGCCCAAGGGACGGCTCTATGCAGTATGGAATATATCGTTTCGTGTTATCGTTTGTATCGATATAGTTCATGTCTTCGCCCGAATGCTCCATATGCTGTTTTAAATCGTAATCCGTGCGGTTTGCGATTCCCCATAATTCGCCCCAGCCGAATGGGAAAAGATACTCTATATCCGTCGTTCCTTTTGAATAAAACGAAAGCTCTTCCGGGCCATGGTCGCGGATACGCAAAGCTTCTTCGGGCATATTAAGGCTCTTTAGCCAGTCTATGCAAAACTGCCGCCAAAATACAAACCATTCGTCGTCCGTGCCGGGTTCGCAGAAAAATTCCAGCTCCATTTGCTCAAACTCCAGTGTGCGGAAGGTGAATCTGCCCGGTGTAATTTCATTGCGGAATGAATGTCCGATTTGCCCTATCCCAAAAGGAATTTTACGGCGCGAAGTACGCTGAACATTTTTGAAATTTACAAAAATGCCTTGCGCGGTTTCCGGGCGCAGGAAAATTGTTGTTTGTTTATCTTCTGTTGTGCCTATGAATGTTTTGAACATCAAATTAAACTGCCGTATATCGGTAAAATCGCGCTTGCCGCATTTGGGGCATTTTATGGCTTTTTCATCAATATAACTTTTCATTTTTTCATTCGACCAGCCATCGGGGGTTTCGTCTTTTATTCCGCTTTCGTGCATGTAGTCCTCGATTAATTTATCTGCACGAAAACGTTCCTTACAAGAGCGGCAGTCCAGTAATGGGTCATTAAAGCCGCCCACATGCCCCGACGCTTCCCACACAGCAGGGTTCATTAGTAACGCACAATCTACCCCTACATTATATGGGCTTTCTTGTATAAATTTTTTCCACCATGCTTTTTTAACATTGTTTTTCAGCTCAACGCCCAGTTGACCATAATCCCATGTGTTTGCAAGCCCCCCATATATTTCCGAACCGGGGAATACAAATCCCCTTCCCTTCGCCAGTGCTACAATTTTTTCCAATGTTTTTTCTGAACGCTTCATTTTCTATTTCCTTTCAATTATGAATTTACTCGCTGTTTTAATACCGTTCCGATAATTATACCATGCATTACGGTCGTTTTCATTGAAAATGAAAACGACGAACCGATTGAAAGCGTTTTTCATCAGAACATAAAATTATTATTGTTGATGAAAAACGCTATATTTACAAATATGTGATGCTTACTTCAAATGGTGACGCGGGAAGACAATATGCATTATACAGGGAAACTACAGGGCAGTCTGCCCAGCCAAAACGTACAGCAGTGGGATTCATATCACCTACGATTACGTTTAATGCATTGTCCCATATTGCGGCGTAGAGTCTGTGAATCCCGCCTTCGCCGTCGATAACATCTAAAAGGGTGTGTCCGCCTTTTTCCCAAAGCCCCTCACCATGTTTGAAAAAAATAGTTAGTCGCCCTTGGTGATATTCAGCTTTTGTTACGATTGGGCCATCGGTAATAATGTCTTCGCCGTATGCCAATCGCCTTGCGTGTAGGGCGAGTCTTGCGCCTACGGTTTTTTTGTCTATGGGGTGAAGGTCGTTGTATTCGCCGCAGTCGATTGTCACTGCCATCGCGGTATTTGGGATTTCAAGGCATCTGCGTTGTTGTTCCCGAATAGCCGCCCAGTATTCACCCGGGGTTCCGAAACCTTCTATAAAATTATAGCTGTAAGGGTCTACATAGTTTGCAATCTGGGTGTAAATGATTGGGACATTACCGAAGTGCTTTCGCATATTTTGGGAAAACACTGTGAAAAGTGCCTTGTAATCGTAAGGGTGTGCGGTATTTGCCTCACCCTGCCCCCATATTATTCCGTCAATCGAATATCCTAAAATCGGCGCAAGCATATAATTATATACGCCGCATGGATAATTGTATAAATAGACATTTGGCGGACACATGGGCATAACCGCGCCTGTGCGCCATTTCCATATGCCATTAAGATTTATCTTGCCGCTGGGAAAAACAAGTGCGTATTCCTTGCCCGCTACTATTTTTGGATTATGGCTATCGCCGACGATGCGCACAGTGATTATGTTTTCGCCATCGCGAAGCAATCCTTCGGGCAAAACACATGCGCAGGGAGGGAACATATAACTAACTTCTGTAACTTTAATTCCATTGATATAAACGGTGACGCTGTTTTCCACACGCCCGAATCTTAATGTTACAGGCTCGTTCAGATGTTCCTTAGAAAGATTGAATCGCTTGCGAATCCATACAGAGCCGTTTCGGGGTAAATGGGTCGTGTCAAAAAGCATTCGGCTTTCCCATTTACTATCGTCGTATTCAAGGGAATGCCAGTTTCTTGCAAGCCCCCTGTCCTTAGCGACAAGGGAGCTTTGCCAAATCTTTATCCGTCTGTCAGAGTCTTCTTGTGCCTTATCGATGTATCCGGGTTGCCAAGTTTTTTCAAGCTCGGCATAAAGGTCGGGGAAGCTTTGCAGTTCTTCACTTGGAAGCCAACCTTCGATGGTTGTGCCGCCTACGGGGATGCAAATAAGCCCAATGGGAATCGATTTTTTTTCAAGCAAAGAGCGTGCAAAAAAATACGGCACAGCAGGCATATATTCCAAAAACCATCCTGACGCAGTATTCCACTCTCCCTTTGTGTCGTCGGCAGGGGAATTAAAATCCAGACCTCTTTCTGCCTGAAACATACGAATTCTGTTATCTTCAGGGATTTTTTCACCTAAAACCAGATTTGAACGCGAAGCAGGCTCTTCCATATTGGAAGAACCTCCGCAAATCCAAACACGCCCTACATACACGTCGTTTATAATTTTTTCGCCAATGGTTAGTGTATGAGGGCCGCCATAATCGGGAGCGATTACAGTTATTTCAAAGCGTCCATTATTTTCTGCGTTGGTTTCGTATAAATTTCCCAAGAAATTGGCAGTTATCCTCTCACCCGGGGAAGCCCATCCCCACAGTTTTGCCTCTTTATTAATCACCATTCCATCGCTAAAAAACGCGGGCAATTTTAACATAACAATCCCCCCTACTAACCTACAGCGTTTACCAATGCCTCTCTAAGTTCACTAACCCATGCATGAAAATTTTCATCTGCCGTAAGCGCGGAAATTATTTCTTCACGCGGAATCCCCGCCTCAACTTGCTCCAAAACATACATTCTACCTGCTTCGGCCTTGTTTCGTAAATTATTTGTTAAAACTGCGCGGGCTTCTATCGCGCCTGTGAACGCGCATGTTGAATACAACTCGCTATTTTTAATGGCTTCCATTGCTACTTGCAATGTTTGATACGTTATTTCAGAAAGGGTAAGCTCAGCTTCGTAAGCGGCTTGCCTTATAAGGTCAACATACATAGCATCGCGTCTTACGGGAATGCGTCCCGATGCCGCCGAAAAGCGTAAATTTTGTTCAGGTTCGGTTAGCCATCTTAAAAAAACCACGCTTGCATATACCTCTTGCTCGGTTGCGTTCATAACTGCTTTGCCCGCGCCTTGTTTTACCAGAACATTCGATGCACCAAAAAAACCCGGAGGAGGCAATGCCCTTGCTGTAATATTATGTGTTTCGCTGTCGATTGTCACGTCTTCCGGGAAAAAAGCTGCCGCCGCCGTAGAGCCTACAAAAGCAAGCAAATCGCCAACCCTAACATCATCTGTGCGGAAGTTAGCATCTGCGGCAAAATACCCGCTGATAAACGGCGTGTAATAAAAATCCCAAATGCGACGCATTACTTCATAATTAATATTGATGGTGGCGCGTGCTTCGTTATTGTATTCGGATATTTCAAAAATTTCTGTGCCAAACATTTTTGAGCCGATTACAAAAATATTTGCCATCGCATCCCTGCCCCAAAAGGCTTTGCCGCCGCTCCAATAATAATACGCCCGCGCCACATATGACAAGCTTTCCATTGTATGCAAATCGTAGAAAGAAAAGCCGCTTTCGTTAGCAAAAACAAGCCAGTCAGTTTCGTTAATAAGCATAATTTCTGTAGCCATAGCCACAGGGATGATGTAGAGTTCGTTATTCACGCCAATTCTGCCCCTATATACGAACGGCTCGTAATAATCGTGCAGTTGCTCGGCAGACAAATAATAATCAAGATTAACCAAAAGACCTATCCTCTGCGGGAAATACGCTGTATCAGGGAAGGATGAAAAAATATTGGGAAGCGGTAAACTTCCCGCCTCCTCATTAATCGAAGAGCGCAAATTTGACTCTACCCCACCCATGTTTCCAAAGCTGATTGACTCCAGAATTATGCCGCGCTCAAGCCCGACAGTCTGATTAAACTCGGCAACCATCATATCAAATGTGCTTAAAAGTACACCGGTATAATAATTCCAAAGCGTGATATTTACAGGGTTACTCGCATCAAGCGGGGAATTATTAGCCGTAGCACATCCTGTAGTTAATGCAAAAATTAAAATAACCGCAAAGAAAAGCTTTTTCATTTTTACCCTCCATTTATAAAATTTGTTTAAGCATAGCAAGCAAAACCTTGCTGTCAATAGGTTTGTTTATATGAACATCCATGCCCGCTTCTGTAGACTTTTTCCAGTCTTCATCGAAAGCATTCGCGGTAAGGGCGATTATGGGAATCTTTTTTGAATCGCTTTTTTTCGTACCGCGAATATAAGTTGCGGCAGTAATTCCATCCATTACGGGCATTTGTATGTCCATTAAAATTACATCAAAGTATCCCACTTCTGCTTCATAGAATTTATCTACCGCTTCTTTTCCGTTGATGGCGGTTACTGTTTCAAATCCCGCGTTTTTCAGGATGAATTCTGCAATTTCCAGATTTATTTCTACATCATCAACAACAAGGGCGCGCTTGCCCACAAAGAGGTCTTTGTAATCGGCAACATCGATTTCTTCTTCGATTGGGATGCCTGTATGGGGCAGATTTAATTTAAACTTAAATTCGCTGCCAAACCCTATTTCGCTGTTTAGTATTATATCACTGTCCATTGCGCGGATAATATTTCGGCTAATAGAAAGCCCAAGCCCTGTTCCGTTTTGCTCGGCAGATGTATTTTCTGCCTGCTCGAAAGCGTTAAACACAATGGACTGCTTATCAAGCGGTATGCCTATGCCTGTATCCCTTACGCAAAATTCATACATACTATCGTTTTCTATTACAGAAAAAGTGATTGAACCCTCTTGCGGGGTGAATTTATTGGCATTTCCAAGCAGATTTATCAGCACTTGCTTGATTCTTTTTGGGTCGCCGATTACATTTTTATTTTCAAAGCTTCGGTTAACATTAAATTTTATTTTTTTGTTTTCGATAGAATAACGAATAATTGATTCGGTTTCGTCTATTAATTTTTCAAGGCTAAAGGGTATTTTTTCAATATTTAAAACCTTTCCGCTTTCTATTCGCGACATTTCAAGCACATCGTTTATAAGGTTTAACAAATGGCTTGCGGATATGTCGATTTTATTTAAACAATCCAGTGTGCGGTCGGCGTTTCCGTTGTTTGCCGCATCCTTTGCTATGTCTGTCATGCCGATAATCGCGTTCATAGGCGTGCGTATTTCGTGAGAAACTCTGGAGAGGAAATTACTTTTTGCTCTGGAAGCCGAGCGGTTTTTTTCCATGTCCATATAAGCAGAAATTACTTTTACCAGCGTTCGTAAAATATCCTTATCTTCATCAGACCATTCAAAATCGTCCTTCATGAACATAATGCGCCCTGAATTTTCCGCACCCTCATGAACCATGCAACAGAATATGCTCACCCTCTCACCCGGCGAAACATGTAAAAGCTCGTTAAGTTCGTTAAAGGATACTTTTTCGTTTGTGTACGTCATTGTATGGTTTTCTTCGTCCAACATCGCGCTGAAACGCTTGAATGCTTTTGCAGAAACATTTGTTCTTTCGCTATTTATTTTACCCCCTGTTTCGTTCCATTCTATCGAGATTTGGTCTGTAGAAAACTCGGCATTGTAATTGCATATAACAATCCTCTCTAAGCCAAAAAGCCTCGCCGTTAGCCCAAGCAGTGCCTTAATCGAGCTATCGATATGGGGCGAACGTTCGAGAAGTTCCATTGCTATATCTGCAATATTAGCTTTTTCACTCATGTTTAATGACACTTTTATTGGGTCTTTTGTCCTGCGCCATTTCATGTCGTCGCTGTAAATTACAGGCTGTATGCTGATTCCAATATTGCTTTCTTCGCCGGCGTACAGATTATTAAATTCTGAAATAAACTCGCTTTCGTCAAAATGGGATTCGTGATAAACAAGGAATTCGCTGTTTCCCAAGCGTGTAACAAAATTATGGCCCATGAAAAACCGTCTCTTTAGAAGCGCGCCGAACATTGCAATAAAAATTCCGCCAAAAACCTGCCCGAAGCGCAGCTCTAATGCATGGAAATTTTTTATACGCAGTAGCTTTAGATAAAACGGCGCATCGCGATTTGCGGCATCTTTGGCAAATGCGTTTACAAGCTTTGTACCATAAACACGATTGTAAAAACCTGATGTCATATCGCGACGATTAGTTTCGATTTCATTTAGTTTGCTGATTTTTTTGCGGGTTATATCGCGGGCAGTTCCTATAATTTTTACAGTTTTTCTTTTATCATCTTTTAGAAAAATTGTTTTAACGGACACCCAGATATATCCATCTATATCCTCTGTGTTTTTGATGTGGGAGAATAATTCTGTTTTTACCCTTAATTCATGAGATTTCTTAATGAAAAATTCCGGCTCATCATCAGGGTGAAAAATATCGCCCATTTTTTTAGAAAAGTCATCAACAATTTGAATATTTGGGTGATGCTTATTAGAGCTTGTGAAATACATTACCTGCAAAATATCTAACTCTAAATTGTATTCTATAAAAGTGTCGGCAGATGACTCCAGCGCGAGCAAATATCTCTGACGCTCTTCGCGGATTTCTTGCTCTGCTTCAATGCGCCTGTTTGTAATATCGTTTATCGTGTTATACAAAAGCTCTATTTCGGCAGAACTCGATTTATGGACAATAATTTCCTTATCGCCTTTTTCCATTAGTTGGGTTGTGATAAGCCCAATGGGTTTTGTTACATGCCTTACGGTTATAACAACCAAGACTACGCCTAAAATTACTGCAATAACCATACCTGCAATCATCATATTCAGCAAGAATTGTGACACTGAAAATAACGCCCTGTTTGTGCTGACTGCCGCCAACGCCCATCGTTGGTTAAAAAAATACGATGTCGCATTATATAAATCAAGCGGACGATAAACCATACTATTACTTGGCAGTTCGTAGATACTATACACACCGGAATTCCTTGTTTCCTGCATAGTAATCGATTGTAAGCCATCGAAAAGCTCGCGCAAAAACATACCCGAAACATCCACGATATTTTGCTCACAGCCATAAAGGCTTCCAAGCACTAATGCATAGCCGCTTTCGCCAAAATATTCAAAGTCGCGCATGGGCATATGTCTTTCCATTAAAGTAGAAAGCCGTACATCTGTCCCGATTATTGCAAAAGGCTGATTTTCAAAAAAAACTATGCGAGAATATGATATTTGCGATGTGGATGCGGGCGAACCCGGATTGAAATAATGCGTAGGATTCCAAAATGATACATCTTTAGAGCTTGCACCGGGCATAGCCTTTGCCGCAAGCTGTGGATACGCAAAGCCTCTCCACATTTCATAATGCTCCGGCGAGAATGTAAAATTTTCTGTCCACAGTGCGTCCTGAGAAAAACCATGTTTTCGCGAAATCGAATAATGCCCCACCAGAAATATATGATTTGCGGGAATATTGGGCAGTACCGAAAGGTCGCGTATGTAAATGCCGTTCAAAGAACGAGTTCCGCCCTCGCTAGGGCAAATACCATCCAGAATATATATAAAAGCCCCTGTAGTATCCGCTATATGTAATGCGTTTACAACTTCATCAGAAATTCCATACAAAAAGCTATTTCTTTTTTGTCTGTTATCAAGAAGTTCGTTTACACCAATATTATTTTCCGACAAAAACGCGGCAAGAGAGCTTTCTACGGCGTATTCAAAAGCATCCAAATTTGACCAGCTGTTTAGCATAAGGTCTTGCAGGTTTGTGCCGCGAAATTCTACATTATTTTTAATAATGCCTATCGAGCTGTCGTTTAACGCGCCTACCGTTCCGCTAAAAACTAAAAAAAGACCGACAATTCCTGACTGCATCAGCATGACAACTATTATCGGCAAAAGCATTTTTAAAAATATTGAATTCTTCCTCAAGACAATCACTTCCTGCAACAAGACATTACCATATTTCGTCGTCCGTTGCAATCAATAAAGCCGAATTGTTTTATTCTATTAACTGGCTGCTGATATAGCCGATTGTACCCGATGGCGACTGCACCAGTAGCCAAAACATGCCGTTTACATACACATCCGGCTCGTACTCGTTTAAAAAAATAAGCTCGTCGTCATCCCAAACAATCTCTATTATTGTACTGTCTGTAATTCCGGGGCCGTCGCGAAGCCTCGCACCTTGGCTTCCTTGCTCGTTTAACGCGAGAACGCTGTTTTCAGCAAAATATTCGGGTAAAAATACTTCTTCTGCAAAAACAATAATTTCCTCCGGAATATATTCTTCCTCAGCGGGAATGTATTCGATTTCAGGCTCGTTTACAATTGCGACAACAGGGGTTGCATATTGAAAGTGCAGCCCAAATGCCGAAGCCCAAAGCGTAACTGTTACGGCTAATACCACCATAAACTGCATTGAAAACCGCCGCGAGCGTATAACTATTCCCTTGTACTTCGTGTGCGAAAGAATCATTCTGTTTCTCTTTACCTTATCGCAAAGCCTCAAATACGTTTTTGCAAAATTAGGTCTGTCCTGCGAGTGATATTTTATATAAATCCATTCATGCGGCGTTTCCACAAAAAGATAATTCCATGCACGGAAAAAAACATGATAGAAAATCATCAGAATAATCGGCGCGGCTACATATTTCACAAATTGTGCCAGCAGAAAAACGCCCAGCAACATCACAAAGAGAATCAGCACGGTGCGAATCAAAAAATGTATATGAAGCCAATCGGCAAATATCCTGCCATACAGCTCCCCTGCCCAGTCGAACGTTGTACGAATAATTGTCATTTAGCACCTCTATTATTGAAGAAATTTAATTTAAGACCGCGGGGCAAAAACTTTGATATATGGATTCGGATAAAACATAGCATAAATATTATATGTTTATCAAGGCGCGTATATTATAAACCGCGCGAAGTGCGGTGCGTAGTCCCCATTTGTATAAAAGAAAACCCTCCGAATATAAATTCGGAGGGTTGGAGGAAATATCAATAAAATCTATTCGTCATTGTATCGTGTGTGTAGCAAGTCGTAGGGATTTACGGGAAGGTCATCGCGGGTTACGTGCAGATGCAGGTGGGTTCCGTTGAGGCTTGCGGATATTGAGGGCTGACCTATTCCGCCTATTACTTGCCCGGAACGAACGATTTCGCCTTCGCTAACCAGCACGTTTTCCATAAGCTGACCTACTGTGGAAGTCCAGCCGTCGCCGTGGTCGATTGTTACATAGTTTCCGCGCCAAAAGTCTGTTCCGATGTCGATTACTCGTCCGTCTGCGCCTGCCCTTACCGGGTCGCCTTCGCGTGCGGAAATGCGTAGATTGTCATTTGTGCTGAACCTGTCCATTGTTGGGTCGAAAATTAATGCGGTTGTGCTAAAGGGCATTATCACTTCGCCGTAAACGGGCCAAACCATGCGGTCGTCTTCTGTAAATGGCTCGAATGTTTCAACTACCGGGGCAGGTGGTGGTGCGGGTGGCTCCGGTGGCGGCTCCGGTGGTGGGTCCGGCGGAGCGGCTTGTGGTTCTTCTCGTGGCGGACGCGGCGTTGGTTCCGGTGGGGCAGGTGGTGTTGGCTCCGGTGTGGGTTCGGGCGTTTGGCGCGGTCTAAACCATGCTTCTTCGTCCATTTGCGCTCTTTCCACTTGGTCCGCGCCTACGTATACAGTCGGTTCGCCTTCATATACCGTTTGTCCTGTATTGGCAAGTGTCACTACTACCGCCAAAATCGCAACTACCCCTAAACATGAATACAGTGCGATGAAAAATCCTTTCTTTCGGAAGACACTGCCTTCCGGCTCGGAAACATTTTTCATTCGCTCACCTCCTAATAAAGTTTATAGTGGGATTATTGCCCTTTTAGATTTTTCTTAAACAAAAAAATTATTGACTTTTTATTTTTGTTGTGATTCAATAAATTAAACCGTTGACGCGGAGGTAAAACAGCAAACGCGCTTTACAGAGAATCTGGAATATGTAGCCCCTTGATACTATTTCCATTTAAAATAGTATACGGAGCGACTGTGCTGAGAACAGATAGAATGCAAGCTGTAGAATGGACCGCTGAGGGCATGGTCAAAGGAACTCCGAAAGGAAATCCGAGTATTCCATGACGTGGAGGCATACGTTAGTTGTCGGGGATATGTTTGTATCCTGCTAAGTGCGCGGCTCTTTTGCCGCGAATCAAGGTGGCACCGCGGATTTTTGTATACTCAAATATTCGTCCTTGGTGAAGCATTTATTTGCTTTACTTGGGACTTTTTTTATGGGGTGAAATTTATGAGCAAGATGAAATTTTCGCATTTCGGAAGCATTGTAATGGTGATTGCGGCTGTGGCAGTAATGATTGTGCGTCCGTTTGAGCCTGACGACACGGCACATTTTATGCTTGGCGGAATTTTAATTACGCTGTGCATTTGGATTTTCAAGCCGCTTGGGCTAAGTTATGCAGTGGGCGGGCTTTTTCTCGCGCTGTACGCGCTTATGCTTGGAATTTCTACGGATATTGTGTTCTCCGGCTTTACCCAAGCCGCTTTGTGGACGCTTATTCCTGCGTTTTTCTTTGGGTATGCTCTGCAAAAAACCGGGCTTGGCAAGCGGATTGCTTTGACAATTATTAAGCTATTCAAGCCCACCTACCCTTCCCTTGTTTTCGCGTGGGTTCTGATTGGTGCGGCACTCAGCGTTCTTGCCCCTTCGACCACTGTGAGGATTGCAATAATTATGCCAATTGCTGTGCAGTGCTGTGAGCTTTGCAAGATAAAAGCAGGCTCTAAGGGGAATTCTCTAATTTTATTAACAGCGTTTGCTATGGCTCTTATTCCCGGTTCGGGTTGGTATACAGGTATTATTTTGGGCGTATTTATACATGGGCTAATGGAAGCTACTTATGGGCTTGAAGGAATTGTTACATTTAATAGCTGGTTTATTACGGTTTTTCCGCATGTTGCAATTAGCACGGTGCTTCTAATTTTTGGCGGGCTGTTTATCCTGAAGCCCAATGAAAAAATCTCCGAAGAGGCGATTAACGCCATAAAAAACGAACCGCTGGACAAAATGAGTCGTAATGAGAAAATTGCTTCAGGGATTCTAGTTGCTATATTTATTTTGTTCATTACCGGTGGGCTTCATGGCGTGCCTATTGCTATGCTTTGCATTGCGGCGTTGCTTGCGTTTTTCATATTTGGAATTCTGGAAAGCAAGGAATTTAACACCGGCGCAAATTGGGATTTGATTATTTTTCTTGCAATGACCCTTTCTCTTGGCCCCATCTTAACAGCGGCGGGTATTATGGATTGGCTTGCGGCTCTTATTGTTCCCGCTCTCGCACCCATTGCGGGCAATCCTTGGATTTTTATGTTTGGGATTACGATTATTATGTTCCTGTGGCGTTTTGTAGACGTTGCAATGTCACTGCCTACCGTTGCGATTATGATTCCGATTTTGCCCGCTATATATGAAACATATGGAATTAGCCCGCTTGCGTGGTTGCCTGTTTTTGTTATGACAAGTAACGCGTTTTTCCTCGCATATCAGAATATGTGGGCGATGATGAGTACGGCAATGGCGGGCGAAAGAGCATGGAGCGATAAAGATTTGGGCATTTACGGAATGCTTTACTTTGGAGCATGTATGATTGCACTGGTAGTAGCTATACCATTATGGATTTCACAGGGTTTATTTTAATTAAAATCCACCACACCGCGCAAAGCGCGGTGCGCGGGAGCGGAGCGGAATCGGGCTTTGCCCGATGTAGCGATGGGGGTTTGGGGGCGTAGC
>JGI24703J35330_11748571_pt1 | contig 20491 bp, 19 predicted proteins | sample TergutNt197P1_FD_35330 | JGI IMG/M metagenome (IMG submission 35330)
TAGAAAACGTAGTCCGCAAGTCTAAGTTTATCAATAGCCCATACGGCGCACCTTGCACTAAAATTTTAAAGAAAAAAGTCCGTCAGGAATGGGAAAAGATACAAGATGAAGAAATAACGTATGTCTGGGGATATGATAGCGAGGAGAAAAAAAGGATTGAGCGATTAAAAAACACCATGATTGAATATGATCATAGGTTTCCGCTTTTAGAAAACAGCCTTACTAAAAAAGATGCACATGGAATTTTACACAAGCTAAATATCAGACGTCCGATCATGTACGATATGGGATATAAAAACAACAACTGTATCGGCTGTGTAAAGGGCGGCATGGGATATTGGAACAAGATCAGGCAAGACTTTCCAGAGGTGTTTAACAGTCGTGCAAAGTTAGAACGTGAAATCGGAGCTAGTTGTATTAAGGGTGTATTTCTTGATGAGTTAGACCCAAAACGTGGGCGCATTGAAAATGAAATCATGAAAGAATGCGGGATAATGTGTGAAATTATCCTCATGAATGAGGAAAAAATCGAAAAAATTTTATAAAAAGGAGATTAAAAAAAGATCAACTATTAAAAAAAAGAGAGGTTAAAAAAACAATGAAAAGAAAACAAAAACATAAAAGAAAGTTAATTGTAGTGTTAGGATTAATACTATCCATGTTTATCCAACCACTAAGCCCAGTAATGGGACAACTCCATAACGATAATGATATTCAAACAACATCAGATGTTAAAGAAAATTATTATGATAAACAACATACGAGTGATGAAAATGATGAACAAAAAGAAAACGAAAATGATGCAACTGATCACTATGACTATTATGACCTTGATTTGTCAGATGATGACGTCGAGTACATCAATGATAGACTAGATGAAAATGGTTGGGCTTACGTTGACGGCTTCCTTCTAGTCAATTCGCAAGGCTATCAACTACCACAACCATTTAGCACAAGCGGACAAGTAAGAGCACGTGTAAACCGCATGAGCAATGCAACGTACTGGACACGCCACATCAATATACCGGGTATTTTTTATGGCACACACCCAGTCACTGGCGCACCACGCAACCCTTGGGGCTTTGAACACTGGCAAGCCTACGTACCAAATCGAGGGTGGGTAACCGCCTTCTGCACACAACCAGGTGTCCCAAGTGTCTGGGCAGGTGACATCGGCGGTGGTTGGACACCAAATAACACTAGTGGCTCTGCGTGGAACGATTTTAGTATCGCTCAAAGGTGGACAATTGAAGCAATTTTAATGTTCGGTTATGGATATTTTCATGGTGTGTCTGGTTCACAAACTAATGATGATTCAATCATTGCTACGCAAGTGGCTATTACAGAAGTCGCTTTAGGCTTATGGACGGTTGAAACACCGTGGACGGGTTGGGCAAATCGAAACAATCCGAGTTCAAATGCGTGGCATTTTAATGAAAGATTGATCCGAACAACAGGCACGGCAAGTGGCTTGAATATTCCTTACTGGAACGGGTTTGAAGGTGCAATGCTAAACCACACGCAACCTATCGGAAATCAAGCACGTATTGACCGTTACAACGCTATTAGAAATGATATTTGGACATTCTTCGGTCAAACACCTATTTCTAATAGGACACCGCAATTTGCGTTTCCTAGTGCAAACGTCGCCCAACAAACTGCCAACGTTCACACCCTCACATGGCACAGTGCAAACCAACGTTATCAAGTAACATTAACTGATGCACCAACTAATGGTGGTAATGGCATCTTAAACCGCTTTATCACACTAAACGTAGGACAATCAACAACATTTGGTGCATATACAGTGGAACGCACTGGCAGTGACACGATCATTGTCCACACAACTAACCCGAATGCGGTACGCACTGTATCACCTGCTACTCTGATGCAAGTAACACCACCTAATGAAATCCCGCTAGTGTGGTGGCATCACCCAGATATGCAAGACAAAGTGACAGGTAATTTCGTTGATCCACTAACTGCATTCTTTGCAGTGGAAGTTGAAGCGATTGGAAATTTAGAAATCATTAAATATTCAGAAACTGGTGTAAGAATCCCAAACACACAATTTAGAATCACTGGGAACGGAATTAACACAACCGTCACAACAAACTCAAACGGTGTCGCTACGTTAACCAATATTCCAGTAGGAACGTATACGGTAACAGAAATTAGCGTTCCTTTACCTTACCTACTCGATCCAACGCCACGAACAATCACAGTAGCACCACATACTAATCAAATTGCTACAAATAGATTAACATTTACCAACGAGCGTATCCGTGGCGGTGTACAAGTTCCTAAAATAGACCGTGAACGTGATATAAATATTTCACAAGGTGAAGCAACGCTCCAAGGTGCAGAAATTGCAATTATCAATCGTTCAAACGAACCTGTACGAACTTTAGATGGGCGTTTAATTTCTTACGGTGAAATCAAAGGAACGATCATTACTGGTGTTGATGGCATCGCTAGAACATCTCAAAACTTTTTACAGGCAGGGACGTATGAGCTACGTGAAATCCGTGCACCACGTGGTTACCTGATTAATAACGAATGGTCTTACACATTCACTATTTCTGAGCATCATGTCATTATTGAATCTACAAACGCTCTACCACAACAAGTAATCCGTGGTGGTGTTGAGATTGAAAAGGCTGACCGTGAATTATCTCTTTTAGAGCGACTTGGAAATTGGACAGGGTTAAGACCTGTTCAGGGCGATGCAACTTTAATCGGTATCCAGTTTGATATCACTAATGTAAGTACATCTGGCAATGGCGGTGACGGCTCAGTAATGGTTAACGGACAGCTATTTCAAGTCGGAGACGTGGTTTATTCCATTTTTACCGACTATGAAGTGCGAGGTAGTGAGTTAAGGGTATTCGCAAGGACACCACATAATTTGTTGCCTTTTGGAACTTTCGAGATTCAGGAAGTGGCTACTAACGATTCTTATTTACTGACCGATGGTGAGCCACGCCGATTTGAAGTGCGTGAGAATGGTGTTATTGTCACGGGTACAATTGATGGAGATGATTTACTTTTCCTCAACTACATTCTCCGTGGTGACGTGGAAGTTGAAAAATGGGATATTGAACTTGATGCAAGCGAGGCGATGGCGGGCACAACTCTTGAAGGTATTGAATTTGAAATCATCAACAAATCAACAAATCCAGTTCTAGTTGACGGAAACGTCTTTGAAGTAAATGAAGTTATCATGTCAATCTTTACTCTTTGGTGTGATGACAGTGAAGCATATATTGCGAGAACGACAGGAAGAACACTACCATATGGTACTTATCGCATCACTGAGGTAAGGGGAAATACTTACTACTTACTTGAAGAGGAAATTAACCGTCCACCACTTTCATTCACTTTTGAGATTCGTGAAGACGGCGAAACAGTCCGACACGATGTCAATAGAAATAAAATGATCTTTAAAAATCAAGTGCGCCGTGGTGATCTTTCGGCTGTCAAAATTGCAGAAACAACGGCGCAACGCTTATCTAATATTCCATTCGCAATTACTAATCACGCATCACAAGAAACAAACGTGATCGTAACTGATACAAATGGTGAATTTTCAACACATCACTCATGGAATCAAAGGCGTTACGCCAATGTCAATAACCATGTACTTGAAAATGAAGCAAGTGGTGAATTAATCATGAATGACGACCTCAACATGTACGGTTCTGTCTGGTTCGGCATTGGTGAATTTGGAACGACTGCACCAGTCCACAACACGTTAGGTGCACTTCCTTATGGTTGGTATACAGTGCGTGAAATGCGTGCTGAGAATAACATTGGCTTTGACCTTCTTGAATTTGATATTTTTGTAAGCCGTCACGGTCATATCATAAATTTAGGTACACTAACTAACATCAATGAACCGCAACCAGATCCAGACCCACAACCAGATTTCTCAATTGGAACGCAAGCACATACGGGTGACGGCTCAGATCAATACTTTTTAGTAGGTGAAACGTTCACCGCTTATGACGATGTCTTAATCACACATATTAACGTCCCAGAGGGCACACTAATGTCATTCCGAGCATTCTTGTGGGAAAGAATGACAGACGGTTCAGCTCGCCTTATCTTCTACACAGATTATCAAGATTACACGGTAGAAAATGTAGAAGAGTTATTTACTATCACATCTAATCTAATTGATTCAAATGAGTTAGAAGGTGAGTATCTATTCTGGAGCGAGACACTCTACACAAGAACCATTGATGAAAATGATGAAGTAGAACGTAATCTAGTATATGAACATAATAAAAATGGCAGTGATACACGTCAAAAGTTGCACCCAGTACAACCAGACCCAGACCCACAACCAGATTTCTCAATTGGAACGCAAGCACATACGGGTGACGGCTCAGATCAATACTTTTTAGTAGGTGAAACGTTCACCGCTCATGACGATGTCTTAATCACACATATTAACGTCCCAGAGGGCACACTAATGTCATTCCGAGCATTCCTGTGGGAAAGAATGACAGACGGTTCAGCTCGCCTTATATTTTACACAGATTATCAAGATTACACGGTAGAAAACGTAGAAGAATTATTTACTATCACATCGAACTTAATTGATTCAAATGAATTAGAAGGTGAATATTTATTCTGGAGTGAAACGCTCTACACAAGAACCATTGATGAAGACGGTGAAGTAGAACGTGAGCTAGTGTATGAACATAACAAGGACGGTGAGGATGTACGCCAAAAGTTGCACCCAAGAAAGGAAGAACCACAACCAGAGCCAAAGCCAAATCAACCTGTACCGTCAGCCCCAACTAGACCTGGTCCTCCACCACTCCCACAAACAGGATCAACAGCGATGAACATTATATTATTCGCTGTTGTACCTCTTGCTGTAGGTGGTACTATCGGGATTGCAAAGATGCGAACGGCTAAAAAAAGTAAAGGAAATGAAGAAAATGTTTGAATTATCTAATCTTTTCAAGTTGTGAAAAAAAACAAAAAAATGAAGTAATTACAAAAGACATCTATCAACTTAGATGTCTTTTAACATTTATTATAAAAGGAGAAAAAAAGATGCTGACAGAAGGAAGAATTAATGAACAAAAGAAGCGGTATTTTGAAATATCGGAATGTAGACAAGTGATTAGCACTTCGGGTTATGAATACGAAAGATTATTACTAGGTTTAAGAATTGATTTACAAGAAGATCCAGAAAGTGAGGAAATATGTCGACTTTTAGAACAAAAATTAACTGAATTTGAAAATTGGAAAGTAAATAGTTTTGCGATTCATCAAGCAATTGAAGCAGAGTTTTCAAGAATTCAAACAAAAAGATAAAAGGTGATGGAATGGACAATAGAACATTAAAAATAGAATCACTTGCACTAGATACCAGAATAACGGATTTGGAAAGAGAATTAATTCACTTTTACGGTCACTTATATTTTGTGAACGCAGAAATAGGTAAAAGGGAAGAGTTAGAAAAAAACTTTATAGAAATAGGTAAAGTTGCAAGTAGGCTAAGTGAAATGTCACAAGCTTTCTGGAAATTAAAAAATGAGTTATCAGAAGTTTGTACAACACTCGATTTTATTAAAGGAGATAATGTTTGATTTTAAAAAAACTAAAAGGTGGTGAAAGAAATGCAAGAGATTGAATTTTATCTTGAAGATTTGAAAAGCAAATTTCAAAAGATAGAACGGTCAAGCTACTACCTTTCGTATTCAGGTGGAAAAGATAGTCACCTCCTCTATTGGTTCATCAAAGAAATTTTGAAAGATGACCAAATAGAGATTGTCTCGGTGAATACCTTCATGGAACATTCAGAAATAAGAAAGAGAATGTATAATAATTCAGATATTATTTTATTACCTAAAAAAACACCGACACAGGTCAAAGAAGAATACGGTTCGCCATGCTTTTCTAAATCACAAGATGAGTTTATCCAACGGTATCAGAAAGGTTGCCGTAGCTATAACACACTTAAATACGTAAATAGAAAGGTAAGAAGTAGGTATAATCTGAATAAATTGGCAAGCGAGCTAACTATTTCTGAAAGCTTGCACAAAGTATCAAATAAATGTTGCTACTTCTTAAAAAAGCAACCATTGAAAGAATATGAGAAAAAAACAAAAATGAGGAAGTGTAAAAATGAAAAACGAAGTAAAAGATTTATTTATTAAAGATGGTGTACTAGGAAAAGTAACGGCAATTGGAACGCCTGAGGAAAGAAACTTATACATTAATGGCAAGCGAAGAAATTTGCGGGCTTACCCGATAAGTAGCGAAGGTGTTGTAACAGCTACTGTTTATGTTCCTGTAACAAGAGGAGAAACTAACATCAAAATGGGTGATGAGTTAATATTAGAAAACCCAATATTATTCCCTATGCAAGCAAGGATTGGACGTACCCAATTTTATGATAATGTCATTGTGGCTGATAGTGTCACTAAGGGGAGTGCGAGTAGTCCGCTCAAAGGAACTACTTTAAAACAACGACTGAGTGAATTAAAGTTTCACAAAGGAGATATCACTGATTTTATCGATGTAAAGAAAAGCTTTGGTGATTTGATGTATATGGCGCATTCAACAGTGTACTATTATGATGAAGATGAAGGTATTCAAACTGAAAAGGTTACAGGTCATGAAATGATTGTTCTTTCAGAAGTTGCAGAAAAAACTTACACAGTTAAGTTTAATGATCCAAAAGTTGATCTAACAAGTATGGATCACAGCACCCCAATGCAGGAGGTAGTAGAATTTGAAGGTTTGAAAGTGACATTATACATTGATACCAGACAAACTAATCAAGGCGCTACAGTAAGTATTGAAGCTACTGGCATCGTCATACCGACTTTACCAGATGCAAATAAGCCACCAGTACAAAACGAGAAAAAGCCAAACGATGCTGTGAATAAAAATAACAATAACAAGCAAGGGCAACAGTCTTAATTGATTGTTGCTTTTATTGTTTTTAGAAAAAGGTGAAAACATTGGAAAAAGAAAAGAGGAAAAAACGTTCATTAAATCCATTCAGACCAAAGGGTGTTGAGGGTCGCCGTGTCCGTTTACGTGATCGTTATATAAAACTTCGGTGGCACATCTTAATGGCAACACCATTAGTAATAATCCTAGGTTTGTTTCACTGGCTCTTTACGTATCACATCGTTGTCGTTAATACCAGCTTTTCAGAAAACGCCGACTGGTTAACTCTTATCCTGCCGACAATTGTAACTATAATAATTGTAATAATCGGTATCTTAGTTCCTAAAGAAGTGATTGAAAGTTCAGTATTTAACAGTGGTTTCTTTTACAAGCGTGACAAACGTCAGGCGTTGGCGGAGATGCTATACGCTGAAAAGATCGTCATAACAAAAAAAACAAAAGAAGGTAAGGAAAGGGAAAAGTTCCCAGAAATCTACTACCATCAAGGCGAAGATACAGACAGCTTTACCTTTAGAATGGGGCGAGAATTCCATGACAAATTTTACGAAGCAATTCCAAAGAGGTTAGAACAGCTCTTCCTTGCGGATTTGATTGCTTCTGAAAATCGTTATAAATACCTCACTTACGACTATTTAGTAGACGTTATTTCAAAAAGATTGAATTTTGAGGACGCTTCTGTTGTAGAAGGTGCTTTAAATCTAATGAAAGGTGTGACGTGGGAGTTTGACGAGATGCCACACATGCTTATCACTGGTGGAACTGGTGGCGGGAAAACGTACTACATATACGCATTGATCGCTTTGCTTGGAACGATAGGACGTGTTCATATTGGAGATCCAAAAAGGAGTGACCTTACACATCTAAAAAAATTCGATGCCTTCCAAAATGTTGTTGCATCTGAAAATGAAGAAATATTAAAGATGCTTGAAACGGCGGTTGAATTAATGGAAAAACGTTTCAAGTATATGGGTGAACACAAAAAACAGAAAATGGGTACGAATTATCGTTATTACGATATGCCACCCGAATTCTTTATTGTTGATGAATGGGGGGCGCTAGTCTCTGTCCTAAGCCATAAACAAGAAATGGAATTGTATGAAAAGATATCACCACTTGTTTTAAAAGCGAGACAGGCGGGGGTCTTTATAATAATCGCTACACAAAAAGCGGGGACTGATGTTATCCGCTCAATGATCCGAGATAACCTAATGTGCAAAGTCTCATTAGGTGTCTTGTCTGCCACAGGCTACGAGATGACTTTTGGTGACCAAGGGAAAACAAAACAGTTTTTCAATAAACCAAAAGTTAAAGGGCGTGGCTACATTGATGTGGGTAGTGGAATAGTGCAAGAATTTTATGCACCATACGTAGACCAAGACAAAATTAGCTTTGAAGAAATTTTCAAAGCAATGCCAGAGATGCCACACTTAGACCTATCTGAAATGGAGCTAACCAGTGAGGAACGAGAACAATTCAAGCGTGATTTCGAAGCTGAGAAAGCAATGCTTGAAAAAGAAAACAAAGCCAGACAAAAAATGAAAGCACGACAACTTTATGAAGAGCGTGAACGTGCGCAAAAAGAAATTTTAGGAGAGGTTATAAATGAAGATTAATTAGTAAAAAAAAGAGGTGGTAAGAATATGAAAGCAAATACAACAGAGCAGTACCATATTTTAGAGTGGTTGGTAAATGGATTTTATTTATATGGAATTAGAATTGAGTGGCTTTCGAGGAACTCAGCTAAAATCATTGATAAGAATAACGATGAATTTTTCGTATATTATGATTCAGAAGAAAGAAAAGTGAAAGTGAGGTGAGAAATAAGTGAGTTGCTTTACTGTATTAGAAGCAAGTAAAAATTTAGGAATTCCTAAAAGAAAACTTTATGACTATATAAAAAAAATTGAAGAACGCTCTAACTATAAATTTGACCGTGAACATTGCGGTCATTTTTCATTTGGAAGGGAAAAGAAGCAAATTGTGATCACAACAAAAGAGATTGAACTATTCAAGGAATTTGTTCAAGCTATCACAATAAAAAAAACATCTATTTCACGTGCAATCAATGAAATTTTTGTGTTAAACGAATGGGATTAATTAAGTACTTTTCGAGTGGAGTTACACATCAGCCACGCACGAGCGAAGCGAGGGCGTGGGCGGTGATGTGTGAACGAAACGAAGAAAAGTACTTTTCAAAACTCCCGAGGGGTAATACGGGAGTATGAAAAAACAAAAAAAGTAGGCTTACAGCCGATAAGGTCAGGGGATTAAGTGTTGAGCAAAAAAGGTAACGAATGAGCATTTTGAAAGAAAAGATTGAAAAGAGGCGATTATGACTGGACAGGAGATCAAAGGTTTGAGGAAAAGGCTCGGCTACAACCAATCTGCCTTTTCTAAAAAAATAGGATTAGAAAGAAACAAGTTGATGAGAGTAGAAAAAGATATCCAATCATTGACGGATTTAGAGATAAGAGAGATTAAAAGAAATCTACTATTTGAAAGTGAGAAAAGAACAGACCTTCAGGTGAAAGTGGATTATTTGAAGTTAACTTTCTTTGACGGAAGAGTAGAAGAAATTATGGAAAAAGTAATTGGGATTAATCAATCTCATTTTACTTATGAGGAGAGTGGGAAATACAACTATGACACTCTTCATAAATGTGGCTCGATCTTGATCAGGTCACAATCTGAAAAGATGAGAGAGAATCCAAAAAAAGAATTTGTTGATCAAGGAATCTTGCTTGATCTAACTAGTGAAGCTATTTCACAATTTGAAGAAATGTTGGAAGTAGAAGGAATGTCTATTCTTGAATGGTTAAGAAAAATATTAGATCCTAAATATTATGTAGGGAGTGCTTTATATTCTCGTGTACACTCGACACGCATTGATCTAGCAATTGATGAAATGTGGAATGAAGAGAATGGAAATTTTGATCTAAAAAAAATTGATCAAAAATACAAAGAAGAATTGCTATACACAACCTTGCAAGTTTATCAAAAAATAGATAGTAGCAAGCGGGACAAACAACAAGGAATGACATTAACCTTTGGCAGGCGTGGTGGTGACGGTATATTCATACGAATGTACGAAAAACGTCATGAGATGGCGAAAAGGTTTAAAATGGAAGTCGAAGACGTCCTTGAACAATACGGCATCTACAACCGCTATGAACTCGAACTTGGAAAGAAGGTAAATAGTCATGTGTTTGAAAGATGGCTTTCAGGTGAAAAACTGGAAAAAATTGCAATAGATTTATTATTATCGAAAATAGAAGTTTATGACAAATTTGGTGTGACAGGTGAAAAAGTCGGCTGTAAAGAATGGTACGACCTTTTTGGAAATTGGAAAAAGGTACGTGTTGTAAATACGAATGAGGAAGTTTCGCTTGATCGGACAATGCGTTGGCTAGAAGTAAGCGTGATGCCGACGATTAAATTCGTCTGTAAAATCTTTGGTAAGGAAAGTGTATTACAGTGGATTTCGGATTGCATCGAGAAGGTGGATTTAACGCCAAGAAAAAATAGCAAGATGCTATATGAAAAAATGCTTGCAGAAAAAAGAAAAAATCCAAGTTTCAATTACTTGATGGATCGTCAAGCGGATATCGAATTTGAAGAGCTTTTGTATAATGAAGAATATGAGGTGATGCTATGACGTTTGATTATGTCGTTCGTTATTATGGGTTTGAGACTGACAATGGCTTAATACACTATCGGCGAATTAGCACTAAGTCGCTAGTGGTGATAGAAAAGAAATATTGTTCGGATACTGGAGACATTTTATACGACTTTTATAAAATCTCTGAAACACAAAAAACTAAAATCTATGAATCAAATATAAACGAGTTCTTTTTAATCCGACGTGTTACTAAGTTTTTTGGCTTTTTAAGGAAAAAAGAGAATGAGAGGAAAAAAACAAATAGGTTACAGAAACTCGGCTTCAATAATGAATACGAGTTTCAAAAGGATTTATTTAAACGAAGGGAAAAAGAAAAGAAAGAAAAGGAATTTGAAGCCCGAATGGGAGAAGCTAACTTAATTCTTCACAAGAAAAGGGATGCAAAAAAGTATTGTGAAGGTCAAATGAAGATGAATCTTTAAGTTAAAATCACTTTTAATGAGATGATTTTAAAAAACGAAAATAAAAAGAGGTGTAAAAACATGGGATGGATTGTAATTAGAGGAAAAAACAAAGAAACTGGAGAAAATGGTAAGTTTAAATTAAAACTACCTACAACACCAGATGAGGTAAAGGAAATTACTGGTATAGATGCAGAATTATATGAGTTAGAAATTATTGAACATACTTACCCGTTTGAAATCGGTGAAGTGATGTGGCTATGTGAATTAAATAAAATTAGCAATCTGGTTGATGAGTTTGAAAACGATCCGAGGTTAATGGCGATTAAAGAAATTGCAAACGAATGGTATGGCTCAAATGTCATGGCGGCGTTGGCTGAAATTAAAGAAATTCGCTATCAAAGAGGAGTTGAAAGCTGTAGAGAGCTTGCAGATAGGAATATAAAAAGTACCAAATCAGGGACATATATTTTTCCATTTATGCGACAATTCTTTGATGTTTCAGCATATGCGAATTATTTAGAAACGGAAGGAAGCTATGTCTTCGTAAATGGTCATGCGTTTTATCAAAAGAGAAAAACAAAAGAAAATGAAAACTAAAATCAAAATTGAAATTGTGACTAAAGCAATTTCAATTTTATTTTTGTGAAAGGAGAATGAAGAACGTTGAAAATTTTAAGAAATTCAAAAAAATTCAAAAAGAAAGAAAAGCAAAAAGAATTGAAGCCGAAAATGGTCAGCAGAAAAAAAGCTAGTGTAATCGTAGTAACGGTTTTTTGGTTGATCGTCATTTTAACATCATTAGGAACGGTTAGATCTTTTACACAAGTCTCTCGTCTTGATGTAGTTGAATATGACTTACGTACAATTCAAAGAAATAGCAGGCAAATGTCACGAACCGAAGGAACAGTTGATATAACATTGGTAACAACGGTAATGAATGAATTTGTCCCACTGTTCATGAATGTTGATCTGCGAGAACAAAACGAGATTGATGGACGTTTAGAACGGTTAAGCGATTTTGTTTCATTCGATATCAGAAATATCAACAATGGAATTAATCGTGATGAACAACGACTATTAGAAAATTATGAACTTATTGCCATCGCTCAATATTCAAGCTTCAATATCGCTACTTTCCGTGTAAGTTATCAAATTATTGATCATTCAGAAGATGAAGAAAACAACGAGTATGACAATTATGATGTGTATGATATTTATGAAAAAGAAACAAATGAATCATCGCTTGTTTTACACATACCATTTGTCATGCAAGATGGTTTAATATCAATCGTCTCTATGCCATATTTCACTGCTGAGAGTGGTGCTTTGGCGCATACAGTACCTTTTGAAAAAATGGTTGAGAATGATACAAGTGATGAAATGCGTATCGCAAGAGCTTCAATCGAGGAATTTTTACCAATGTTTTTTGAGATGTACGCAGGAAGTAATGAGCAAAGCCTTGGAATATTCATGAGTGAGGTTATTTTGATGGGTGGAAGTTTTGAACTAGAAGAGGTAAATAACTTCGATGCGAGATTTGATTTTGTTGAAGAAAATGTTCTAGTTCAAGTGTCAGTAGTATTCAGGGACAACGGGACTAACTTTATCCATGAAGTGCCTTTTACTTTGTTACTAGAAGAACAGGCGAACTCGTGGTTTGTGTTGGAATTGCATCATTTGTTTATTAGATAAAATGAAAGAAAAAGAGAGGAGAAAGAAAAAAATGGAAATTTCAGAAATGAGAAGATTTTTATCACAAGAAGGGGTATTTATTGTCAGTGCAATAGCTGCAATATTTATAATTCCAGAGTTTAAAAGAGCGAATTGGGGGAGAGTATTCAGTATTTTGTTAGTTGCATTTCTAATTATAACATTGTTCACTGGTGGCGATCTATTTCAGCCGATAAGATGGTTAGCTGGCTTGTTTGGTTGGAACTTTTAAGGAGTGAAAACGATGAAAGAAATATATTACGATTATTCAGAGGGGCTTAACGCCCCTTTCTGGATTCAAGAAATTAGAACACCACGGGGTAAACTAATATGGACGTTTACTTCACCAATGGAACTATCGTATTTCTTAATACTAGCATTAACTGCTTTATTAATTATACGATTATTTCCTTTATTGGCTTTCTTAGGATCAATGCGTATAGTCGCATTAATCCTTGTGCCTATAAAAGTCGCTAAGTTATACGTTAGCTATGAGCCTGATGGAAAAAAGATGCACTTATTCCTGATAGATTTTTTAGTTTATGTGTTTAGTTTTATATTTAATAAAAAAGGTCTGTACAAAGGAAAACGGGTTGAAACAAGTCCAAGGACGATCGTCTTCGGAAAAACAAAAATATAAAAGGTTGGTGAAATAATGTCGCTGTTGTTTGAATATCCGATTAAGGATATGAAGGAAAATTTAGCTTTCACGGAAGAAAAGGAAGTTATAGCTTTCTACAAAGTGTCAGATATGACAGTTTCTGTCATTGATGACAAAAAGAAGAAAAAGAATAAAGAAAGTGTTGGTCAGGTATTGAGAAAATTACTAGCGAATAAAGATTTTGAAATTTCCTTAGTTCCAAAAGATTACCGCTTGATAGAAAAAATGCGTGAGACATCAAAAACGTTGTCTCCAGAAGCAAAAGAAATTGGTTTGGTATATATCAACCAAACAATCAATTATTTAAATAATGAAATGGAACGACCCTATGAATATGAATGGATCATAGGGGTCTTCCTTAAAAGAGATAAAGCAAAGGAAAATATTAAAGGACTTGTTTTAGAAAAAATTGAGGGAATATCGGAAAAGGTGATGGAAGGCTTGGGCTATGAAGTTGAACCTGACGAAAACTGGCACGAATCTTTTAAAGAGGCAGAACATGAAATGTTTCAAAAGCTCGGATCTTTACGCCCTATTAAGTTAACGGAAGAAAATTTCTATTACCATCAACGGTGTCAGTTTTTGCGCTACACCGAACACGAACAGGACGAGGTGTGCGCAAATAAAGAAATACTCAATGTAACTGATACAAAAATCAATGTTAAAGGTGGTGATTTAGAACTTGTCACGCCTTATGGAAAAAGTTATGTCAATATCCTTCCGATAGGAAAAAAACCGATATTGATAAACGAACAACATATCATTGAACAAGTTACTAGATTCAATTTTCCCTTAGAGCTACGCATCAAAGCTAGTTTTGCTGAAATTGATGGTGCAACTGGCATCAGGCAAACGATGGGGAGATCAAGGATAAGAATTAAAAACATCAAAGGTGAAGCTCAAAGAAGTGGTGGTAACCAAGAAGATAGGATCATTGAAAGCGGAATGGCACTGAAAGATTTAGGAAAAAAAGTAGGTGCTAAAGAGCCAATCATCAAATACAGTATGTGTCTGGTCGTGATGGGAAAAACCCAAAAACAACTAAGAGAGCGAAGAACACGGGTATTATCTGTGTTCGATGATTTAAAAATTAAGGTCAGTCGTGCTTCGTTCGATCAGCCGTACCTTTTTCAAAGTACGTTGCTTGGAAGAAAATACAATGCAGTTGTTAAGAAGTGGGAGCATACAACTACGTCAAGAGGATTAGCTGAACAAATGCTTTTCACTTCTACACACTCGGGTACAAGTACAGGCTTTTACTTGGGGCGCATCGACAATCACACTGGAAAATGGGAACATATAACTAAGGCGGTGCATGGTTCGAGAAATTTAGTCATGTACAACCCGACAATTTCAAACAAAGAGAATGTAATTGGAAAAATAACCAAAAATCCGCATGTTGAAATAACTGGCGAGACAGGCTCAGGGAAATCAGTACTAGGACAATTGATTTTCCTTCAACAGTCGTTCACAGATACAAAGCTGTTATATATCGATCCTAAGAAAACTCTGCGTGAACAGTACGAAAAAAAATGTAAAGACAAAGAGTTTAGAAAGAAAAATCCGTTACTTGTTAAACACCTAGAAAGCTTCAACTTTGTCACACTTGATCATAGAAATGAAAACAACAAGGGTGTCCTTGATCCGATTGTATTGTCTGAGAAAAATGATGCGATTGAGGTTGCAAAGAACATGATTAATTCAATCGGTGAAGGAAAGTTTGAAATACGACAAGAGACGGCTATCAGTCTAGAGGTAAAGAAGATTGTCGGACGACGTAGTAACGGTGAAAAGGTCGGTGCAATGAATGTCATTGAAAATCTCAAAAATCATAATGACGAACATATCCGAGATGTAGGGAATTATTTATATGAACGAATCGAAGGGTCATTATTAGAGCTAGCATTCTCAAATGGAAATGTAAAGGGTCTAAGTTATGAAGAACGTGTGACAATCCTTGAAGTGGCAAACTTAAGCTTGCCAGATAAAAAAGCAACAGGAAAGATGACTGAAAGTCAAAAAAATTCAGTCGTCTTAATGATTGCTTTAGGAAATTACTGTAAAAGATTCGGAGAATTGAACCCAAATGAAGACACGATGGAGATTATCGATGAAGCGTGGGTTTTAAGGAGAAGTGCAGAGGGACAGGCGGTTATTATGTCGATCCGCCGTGTTGGTAGATCGATGAATAATACATTAATGTTGATCACGCAGTCAGTCAATGACAATGCTGACGACAATGACACAACAGGCTTTGGTACGACATTTGCTTTCAATGAATCAAATGAAAGCGAGGATATTCTAAGACATATGAAGCTTGAAGTGAATGAAAAAAATCTAAAATGGTTAAGCAATATGACAGCAGGACAATGCTTGTTCCGAGATGTCTTCGGTAATGTCAACCGCATCAGTGTTGACGTGTTCGATCCTTCATGGTTAGAGTTATTCTCAACTGTTGAAGATACGACAGCGAGCAAAATTGAGAATAAATTCTCACGAAATGCTTAGGGGGTGAATGAGATGGATTTTTATGAAATGTTACTCGAAACCGTCACCGATGGACGTTTAATACCTGATGTGGCGGGTCATATCTGGGGTATTCTGCATTGGATATTGGTTGGAATACCTTTTGGCTTATTACGACTGTTTGTCAGTGTGATCTCATTCGTCATGCAAATACTAGATTTTTCTGATTCGTTCGGAGTAGTGCGAAACGTCTTCTTTTTTCAATCTAGAAATTTATTCTTGGGTTTTATTGGCGGACGGAATGGACATATCAGCAATGAATCTATTGCGTTCGTTTTTATATGCGTTATGGGAGTTTATTTGTTCTTTCAGTATTTAATGAATAAAGGGAATTTCACAAAAAAAGTATTACACATTATGCTAGTCGTAATGATTAGCTTTTTCTATTTCGGAAATTTTAGAATAAACGGCGAACGCCAATATGGCGGACTTTTCATGATGAACACCGTTTCTAACGTTGTAACTGAAATCAGTGAAAGCTTAATGCTAAATATAGCGGTAAACAACACAGGTGGCAGTTTGACAGGTGAAAACGACTTTGCAAGATTCTATGAGGAGCATATTTTGAGAACAACGTTTAATTTTATTAATTCAGGGTCAATGGACGGTTGTTATACTGAAACTAGTTGCCTTGATATGTCAATGTTAATACCAGAATATGGCTTATCAGGAAGTGAATGGGAAGAGTTCGTTAGAGCAAGAGAAAACTACATTGATAGTATCGCCGAGTACAATCCGTTTGTGCGTAGAAGTGGTGATACCATCGTTCAACGTTCATTAGCTGTCTTACTTGGGTTTATTAATTCGTTTGTCTTGGCTAAGCCTGTGTTTTTTATTCTATTAACACTTTCTGGCTTTGAAATCTTAATATTGATATTACTGTTATTTGTTCCGTTCGCTTTAATCGCTTCACTATTGCCATGGTTTCAAAATGCGTTTTTCAAAATTTTGAAGATTATTATTGGGATCATGTTTGTTCCTATATTATTAACACTAATGCTGTCCATTATTTTTTACTTTAACGTGTTAATTGATAACTTCGTGCTTCAATCTGCTAGTAGAGCCATGGGAACTTTGCAAGCAATGACCCTTGGAACGTTGCCACGTGGTAACATGGGTTTGACAGTGTATGCTGTAATGGTTATCGTTAAATTAGTTCTACTCCGTGTCGCTTGGAAAAACAAAGGTGCGCTATTGAAACTAATCACAGATAATAAAATAGATGATACTTACATCAATCAGCCAACAGAATACCTTAAAGAACAGTATGAAAATATTGAGGAAAAAGTTATTAGTGTTGGGGAAACGGTTGTTGGCGGTTTCACTGGTAACTTAGAAATGGTGCAAGATGGGGTTGCACGATATCAAGGTGACTATCAAAACAACAGCAATTTCACTCTAGACGAACCAGTTATCAACAACGTTGAAAGTAAAGAAGAAAAAGAAGAAAAGAAAAGTAAAGAAAATATTCTTGTTGAAAACAACGAAAATGAAAACGAAAATGAAACAACTTTAACTAACGTTGAAAACGATGATATATCTGATGTGCACGTTGTAAATCCAGATGAGATTAATAATGAATTTGATGTTATTGATCCTGTGAATAATGTTGAAGTTATTGAAAATGCAGTTGAACCAACTGACGTTGAAGCTGAAATGTTTAGCATTACGGCAGATGAATTTAACGATAATTCAGAATTTATGAACAAACAAACAACGTTGAATGGTAACGAATTTGACTATTTAAATGACTTAGATGATATCGAATTTAATATCAATAATGAAGAAAATGTAATGTACGACGATCAAGTAAAAGAGGACTTTGAAAAAGATGATGTGAATTTACAAGACTATTTACTTACTAAAGATAATTTAGATCAATCAGCAAGTACAGTACCAAAGGAATATGCCTTATCATTTTCAGAAGAAATGAAAGAAATGAGAGAATTATTTGCATCAGACTAAATCGTCTGGTGCTTTTAATTTCTCAAAAGGAGAAAAGAGTATGAAAAAAATTAGAATTGGGTGTTTAGGGTTTGTGTTTATTGTGTTGTTGTTACCTATTTCAATGATAGGAACATTCGGCGGTGTCAGTGATATATCTGAAAGTTCCAACGTAAGGGCTAGGTGTTCGTTCGGGGAAATAAATTGGGAACTGTGGGAAAGTACTTTTGAACGGGCTAATGTGTTTTACGGCTACGATCACTTGTTTTTGGATATGGCAGAAGAATTTAATGTTGATCCAGTTTTGTTCGCATCAATTGCCTTTCACGAAACCGGTTGGGGAACTTCACAAGCAATTGTGAGATGCAATAATCCAGGTGGCTTGATGGGAAGGAATGGTCTAATGTGCTTTGATACGTTAGAGGAAGGTATGCGTGTAATGGGACGGACATTGAATAATCATATCAATGAACGTGGCGCAACAACACTTGAAGCTTTGCGGGACATTTATGCACCACTTTATGCTGATAATGATCCGAATGGCTTAAATCACAATTGGGTGCCAACAATAACCTCAATTGCTAATTCAATGGGCGGACTAACGATGAATTGTGAAATGCTTGAAACGGAATTTGCGATGCCTGTTGATGAACCTTTTAGGATTTCTAGCCCATTCGGTTCAAGGATACACCCCGTAACTAGAGTGCCAAGTTTTCATCAAGGTATTGACTTTGCGCAACCGCAAGGAATGCCAGTACGTGCTTCACTTGAAGGGTATGTTGTGATCGTCAGACATAGCAATGTGGGTTATGGAAACTGGGTCTTAATCGAACATAACAATGGCTATTGGACACAGTATGCTCATCTGCATACGATTGATGTTCAATATAACCAATGGGTCGAACAGGGGGAGCAAATAGGGACAATCGGAAGTACTGGGTCTAGCACTGGACCACATTTACACTTCGAGATTAGAACAACGTTTTATGGTGGGTTTGTTGATCCAGCCCCTTATCTTGGATTAGACTAAAAAACGAGGTGAAAGAAGATGAAAAAGTTTATTATAATTGGTATTTTAGTTTTGGTTGCGGTGTTGCATTTTTTGACGACTAATCATAACGATGCACCAGTCGAAGAACCTAACAGGGCAACAGAAATTGAATGGTTCGAAAGGGAAAATCAAAGTCATGAGCACGATAACAGTCAAGCAAGATTAACCAATAATGAAAATGAAGCAAGAAATACAAATAACTCAGTTAGCAATTATCAAACTGAACATTCTAACGAATTATTGCATACAATCCAATCATTCATTAACTTTAGTTATGATTGGAATTATATTCATGAAGATAGAAGTTTACAAAATTATGTGACAGAGGAATATTTTAACAACGTCACAATACTTGAAGAGAGTGAAATACTGGGTGGATCGGAATATGATATACATGATGAAGCAAGGATCACAATAAGTGAAATGGAGATTTTCTTTCCAAATGGAACGCTTGATGATAGATTTAATGTGGTCGTAACTTTCGTTGTTTTATATGAAGTTCCACCTCATAGCTTTTTCTATCATGATATTGTTTTGAAGTTGGAAATAGTCAATGTAGATGGAAATTATTATATCAATAGTAAAATAGTGTTGAATTAGATTTATTTTAGATGAAAATAATTTTATAAATCAGGAAGGATCTAAATATATATCAATTAAAAAAAAGGAAAAATGAAATGAATACAATTACAAAAAAGAGTTTAATGGAATTAGAAGGTTATGGCGAGTATGAAGCCAAGAGGATAGTTAGAGAAGCAAAAGAAGAGCTTGTAAAAAGAGGATTCGACTTCTATAATAATCCAAAATTAGGGAGAGTGCCAGCCTTTGTTGTTGAAGAAATGTTGGGCTTCGATCCAACGATAAGAAAGTAATAAAAAAAGAGAGGAATTGAATTAGGTTGAAGGTGACAAAAAAAGTAAACTTTGTTATAATGATTAAGATCACTATAAGCTAATTTAATTCTTCTTTCAATGTTTAAGAAAGGAAGAGAAAAATGGCAAAAATTCAAAATGTTTACAAAAATAAAGAAACAAAAAAATATTTTTACAAAAAACGACTGCCAAAAGATAACCCCAGTGGTAAAGCTTGGGCAATCAAAAAAGGCTTTAAAACGGCAAGTGAAGCACGTAAGGCATTAGATGCTTACTTGGTAGAGCTTGAAAATACAGAAATAAAGAAAGGAGACCAAATAACAACAAGTGTTACCCTTGAAGCTTTTGTTAAAAATGTCGTATGGGGGGAATGGGAACGGAAGCTCAAGAAAAGTACTATGCTTAATAAGAAAGAACAATGTAAATATATCTTTAAAAATTTTGAGGGTAAAACCTTCGATGACATTAGTAAAAAAGATATTGCACAGTTTAAAAATTATCTACTAAACTATGATGGTAGAAAAGGCGAAAAGTTGAAATCAATGACTATCAATTTGACCCTATGTTCTTTAGCACAAATTTATGATATTGCTTGTGAACATGAACTTGTCATTAAAAATATCGCAAGAGAAATCAAAGGACTACCTCAAAAGCCGAAAACCCAAATAGACTACTGGACATTACCAGAGTTTGAAAACTTCT
>JGI24703J35330_11748570_pt1 | contig 20486 bp, 9 predicted proteins | sample TergutNt197P1_FD_35330 | JGI IMG/M metagenome (IMG submission 35330)
GAATTTCTTGATTACTACGGTAAACCTTATGAGATGGCTATTAAAGAAAAACCGCGATTTGTAATGAGTTCATTTAATGCTTTTAACGGAATGCCGGTTACTGGTAACGAAGAAATGATGAATGATATATTAAGAGAACGATATGGATTTGAAGATTTAACGATATCAGATTGGGGATCTGTTATTGAACTAACAAATCACAGAATTGTTGAAAACAACCATGAAGCCGCACATCTTGCTCTTTCCTCGGGTACAGATATTGAAATGTCTTCGGGTACGTATCTTGAAAATTGTGATGAAATTATTAAAAAAGACCCTGACTTGCTACACTATATAAACGAAGTTGTTTACAAAATCCTTTATTTAAAGAAAGAATTAGGATTGTTTGAAAATCCGTACGTTGATGAATCGGTAGAATCAGAATTGTTATTGACAGATTATGCTCTTAATTTATCAAGAACCGCAGCTCAAAAAAGCTCTGTATTGCTAAAGAATGACAACGACTTACTACCAATATCAACTAAATACAAAAATATTCTCTTGGTTGGACCTTTTGCTAAAACTCACGAACTCCTTGGGGCGTGGCACTGTGAAGGAAAACACGAAGATGTGGTATCAATTGACGAGGGGATGCGAGATGTCTTTAAAGAAAGCGTCATCCATGCATATGATTCTTTAGAAACTTGTCCACGAGATATCCTTCAAATAATTGATTATGCGGTTGTGACAATTGGAGAGTATTGGGACTTTACTGGTGAGGGTCGAAGTAGTGTTAATCTGGATCTTGAACATTCTCAACGCCGATTAATTCGCGACGTAAAAAAGTTAAATATACCTTACGCATGTGTTGCATTATCTGGTAGACCACTTGCATTACAGGATATTATCGACGATATTCCTGCATTATTGTGGGCGTGGTACCCTGGAACACAAGGTGGAATCGCAATTGCTCAGATGTTAGCGGGACTTGTTTCTCCTAGTGGAAAGTTGACGATGTCTTTTCCAAGGTATTCGGCTCAAACACCGATTCATTATAATGAATATTCATCGGGTCGACCAACTAGCTCGTTTAGTTTTACTAACAGGTATCAAGATTCTGAGCCAGGTCCATTATTTGCTTTCGGACATGGTTTAAATTATGCTAGTATTACATATTCAAATTATGCTATTTCAAACTACGAAATAAAAGATGGTTCTAATCTCGAAATCAGTTTTGACATTAAAAATCACAGTGCAATGAGTGCAACGGAAACCGCGATTTTGTATATAAAAGATGTTGTATCAAAATCTATTCGTCCAGTACGCGAGATGAAAAAATGGAAAAAAATTGAATTAAAACCATTTGAAACGAAAAGTATTTCAATAAAACTCAATGTAGAAGATTTATGCTATTTGAATTCGAAACTTGAAAATGTAGTGGAACCAGGAGATTTTAAAATCTATCTCAATGATTTAAAAGATGCAAAATTTATTATAAAATACGTGAATTAAGAAAGGTTGTTATGAAATGGAAGAATTTGTAGTTGAAAAGAAAAAATGGTCCAAAGAAAAATGGCGTAAAGAATTATTATCGCAATCGCTAGCACTCCCTGGAGTGTTCTTTATGATTTTGTTCACGGTATTTCCTATATATGGACTTTATGTAGCGTTTAGTCGTTTTCATATCTTAAGACCAATTATGGATGCTGAATTTGTTGGACTTTACTGGTTTAGAGTATTGTTCCAAGATCCTCAGTTTATTGATGCTCTTATAAATACAGTTGGTATGAATACAATCAGGATTCTTGTAAGCTTTCCATTAACAATAATGGTCGCTATCATGATAAATGAATTAACTAATTTAAGATTTAAAAAAATCTTACAAACTGTTTCTTATTTACCTTTCTTTATCTCTTGGATTGTAATCGGTGGAATGCTTAGACAGTGGTTAAGTTCAACTGGTTTAATAAATGACTTATTAATGAGTGTAAACATTATTTCAGAACCTATCCTATTTCTAAATAATGCTAATCAATATTGGGCGATTGCTGTTATAAGTGACATATGGCGAAATCTAGGTTGGGGAACAATTCTTTATTTAGCAGCGATGACGGCAATTGATCCTACTTTATATGAAGCAGCAAAAATTGATGGTGCATCAAAACTCCAACAAATTAGAAATATAACAATTCCTGGTATGCGACATATTATCGCAATTAATCTGGTACTTACAATAAGTGGATTACTTGGTTCAAACCTTGATCAAACATTAATACTTCAAAACGCAATGAACTTCTCACGAAGTGATGTTTTAGGAACTGTAGTTTTTAGACGAGGTTTAAGTCAAGGTAACTTCTCATTTGCTACGGCAGTAGGATTAGTTATTTCAATTATCTCATTTATCCTCGTAATTATTACTAATAAACTGTCAAAAAAAATCGGCGATGCCGATATCTTCTAGGAGGGTTATCATGCCTAAGAAAAGTTCACGTATAAGTAAAGATGAAAAGATTTTTAATGTAGTTAATGTGTGTTTTATGATTTTCTTTATCCTCATCATCGCTATTCCAATGATGAATATCTTAGCGATCGCATTCAATGATGCAACAGATGCGATGCGTGGTGGAATTGGAATATGGCCTCGTGTTTGGTCATTTGAAAGTTTTAGTCGTGTACTAGAAACTCCAGCTTTGTTTAGAGCATTCCAAGTAAGTGTTGCTAGAACCTTTATTGGTGCTGGTTTGCACGTCTTATTCACCTCATTCGTAGCTTACGGTTTTTCGAAAACAGATTTAAAAGGAAGAAACTGGTATATCAGACTCGGTGTATTCACAATGTTTTTTAGTGGAGGTATGATTCCTACATTCTTACTATTTAGAAATCTTGGATTACTTGATAACTTTTTAGTATATGTTATTCCGCCAATGTTTGGATTTGTAAATATGATTATTGTAATGAACTTTTACAAAGGAATACCAAAAGAACTTGAAGAATCAGCTGAAATTGATGGTGCTAGTCCGTTAAAAATCTTTATCCGTATTATGCTTCCATTATCATTACCTGTTCTTGCTACAATCGGATTATTTGCGGGTGTAGGACAGTGGAATGACTTTATGGCTGCTAATATGTTTATGCAAGGTCGTCAAGATTTACACCCGATGGCGATGTTACTATACCGCATGATTGCTCAACAATTTTCACCTCCAACAGTAGATACTGCTATAGCACGTCCAACAACAGCAGAGTCTATCAGACTTGCGATGATGGTAATTACTACTGTTCCTATTCTATTGGTATATCCATTCCTTCAGAAATACTTTGTAAAAGGTATGATGATTGGAGCTGTGAAATAAATATTTTCTTAAAAGGGGGTGCGTAAGCACAAAGTTTCCATCGATTCTTTTTAAAAAATCTAGGAAAGGAGATAAGTACCACCACGATAAAAAAAATTTCTAGGAGAGAAAAAATGATGAAAAAGTTCTTGTCAATAATCTTAGCATTTTCAATGATTCTAACGGTTATTACACCTGCACAAGCTACAGCATTAAATCGAAGCACAGAAATTGATGAAGAAGAAGAACCACTTTGGACATTAGTTTGGAGTGATGAATTTGATGGAAATGTTCCTGAACAATATTCACATAGAGGTCTTGACTTAAGAACTTGGGAAATCCAAACTGGTAATGGAGCTACTATGGGACTTACTGGTTGGGGTAACGGAGAAATCCAGTATTATCACGGAGATAATGTTTGGGTAGAAGATGGAATGCTTCATATCGAAGCTCGTCTAGAAAACAGAGGGTCACCTGGTGAGGGGAATTGGAGACATACTTCAGGACGTATCCGTTCTGTAGGAACAGAAGGTATGGGGAATGGAATGTCTACACGTTATGGACGTATTGAGGCAAGTATTTCTCTACCATACGGTGAAGGTTTATGGCCTGCATTTTGGATGATGCCAACGTATGACGTTTACGGTACATGGGCTGCAAGTGGTGAAATTGATATCATGGAAGCTCGTGGACGTCAACCTCATATTTCAACATCAGCGATTCATTATGGTGGACGTTGGCCAAATAATACGTATAGCCATGCCTCAATCGATTTAAGAACGATTGAACCAGGATTATCTATTAATAGTTTTATTCAATATGCTGTTGAGTGGGAACCAGGTGAGATGCGTTTCTTTGTAAATGATCATTTATTCTGGACAGTTAACGAGTGGCACTCACTAGTACACGGACAAGAGGATATGGGAGTTCAATATATGTTCCCAGCTCCGTTTGATCAAGACTTCCACGTATTATTAAACCTAGCAATTGGTGGATGGTTTGATGGTGGACGCGAACCTGCTGATTCATTATTCGAAGAATCAAGATTAATGCGTGTTGAATATTTACGTGTATATGAGATGACTGGTCGCCCAATGAGAGAACCAGAAAGAGAAGTTATGATTCCGGATGCAATTCCAGCTGATGCAAAACCAATGGTTGCACCAGGTGGACAAATTTGGGATGTTAATTTTGAAAATGTTGTTCGTACTGCTCCACTTCCAGGAGATGTAGGTTTTCCAACTAGAGAGGGATGGGAATTATTCTCAGGTCCATTTGGAGGAAATATCACTGGTTATGACATAATTGATGGATTAATGCATGTACAAATCGGTGCAGCTGGAGGTCCGGTTTATGCTAACCAACTTATGCAACGTGTGAGTTTAGTTAGAGGTCGTCATTATCGTTTAGAATTTGATGCTCATGCTGCTGCACCTCGCACAATAAATGCACGAATGAGTCAAGGGGCAAACCCAGGATGGACTGCTTATAGCAACTTCAATCCAAGTTTAACAACACAAACTCAAACATTTGTTCATTATTTTACAATGACACAACCAACTAATGTTGATGCACGTCTTGAGTTTAACTTAGGGGGGAGTGCGCATGATATTTGGATCGGAAATGTATCACTTGTTGAGGTAGATTATATTACTGAAGGTGGAGATGTTTTAATTACACCTCTTCCAAATGGAAATATGGTTTGGAACGGAACATTTAACCAGGGTAGCGATGGAATGATTTTCTGGAATCGTGTTCCAGATGGTGCGACATTTAACGTGACACCTCAAAGACAGCTTGAAGTATCTGACATTACTAGCAGTAGTAATCCATTAATTTCTCAAAGACGAATTCCTTTTGCAAATGATACATTCGGTTTAAGTTTCGAAGCATCAGGTGCAGGTGAAATTGGATTTAAGGTTCTTGATTTAGCTGGAAATACTGTCTATTATGAATATGTAACTTCATTAACTCAAGATATGTCGAAATTTGAATTAGAATTTACTCTTGAGAATGTCCCATATCAAAACAGAGAATTACAAATTCAATTCCATTTCGGTGGTGCAACATCAGATGTACTTCTAGATAATGTCCGCATTGAAAGACTCACGAGCTACGATCGTGACTTTACTGGAGTAACAATCCATCCAATGGATAATGGTGATTTCTTCGCTGGTCTTCGTAGTTGGGAGCCTGTAAATGATAGCGGTGGTTTTGGGACTGTAACTGTAAATGATGGTGTTGCGACTACAGCAGTCACGGCTCTTGGTGTGAATCCTTGGTCTGTAATTTTAATGAATAATGGTCAACAAGTTCAAAGTGGTTTCAGATATGCTGTTGAGTTTGATGTTTCAGCGTCTGTACCTCGTAATATTCAACTTGTTGTAGAAACTGCTGCGTTTCATCGTCGTCTGCAACCAGTTGTTCCTGTTACAACTGAAACTGTACGCCACAGATTTGAATTTACTTCAGCTCATACAGAAATCTTAGATGTAAAATTCTTAATGGGTGCAATGGAGGGTGCACAACTTGGTGATGTAAATATTTCTAATGTTGAATTCTTCGTTGTAGACGCTCCTTATGAAAGAATTCCTACATTTATTCCAGATACAACTTCTAACTTTGTGGGTAACGATATTGAACTAAGATATAATAGTGCAACGAGTGTTGTTTTCAATGAAGCAGATGTTTCTGTATTCGTAAATGGAATGCGTGCTCAAACAACTCGTGAAGAAGGTAGAATTGTTATCGACGGTAGTATCTTCAGAACTTCTACGGCACACCGTATTGAAATCGTAGCAGACGGTTTTGAAACATTATCATTTGTTCAAGTAATGCGTGATTCTGACATCCCATATATACCTCGTACAGGATTATTAATAAATGGTAATTTTACTGAAGCTTTAACAGGTCCAGAAGGTGGTTGGTGGTATGAAGGACAACAATCCGCATTATTTAGAGCTAACTGGTACTATTGGTTTGAAGCGGATTATCGTCAAATTGATGGTGGTGGCATTGCGGTTGATTTACCAAATGCTGGTTATGCGATCTGGCATGCATTTATTCATCAACAATTAGAAGAAAGATTACCAGTTGGAACTTACCAATTAACATTTGATGCACGAGCAACAAGAAATCGTGATATCGTGTTAGAGTTTGGAACTGCTCCAAGTGGATTACAACAACAAAATACAGTTGCGTTAACATCTGAGTGGCAAACATTCACGATTGAGTTAACAAGTGCAGATTTTGTAAGATTCTTATTAGGAAATCCAATCCCGGGAGTACCAAATCATTCTGTTTACATCAACAATGTTCATTTAGAAGAGGTGGTTGAAGTAATTGATGATGGAAACCTACTTTTAAATGGAAACTTTGAACTACCAATGACTGGCCCTGATGGTGGATGGTGGTATACTGGACAAGAAAGACCATTATTTACTGCTGATTGGTTTGCGTGGTTACGTGCTAGCTACCGAGTGTTACCTACAGGTGGTATAGCTGTTGATATGCCTAATGGTGGATATGCCGCTTGGCATGTATTCTTAAATCAAGAGCTTCCAGCAACATTACCGGTGGGTGAGTATCAATTAACGTTTGAAGCGCGTTCAACACGTGATCGTTACATTATCGTTGAATTTGGTGCCGGTGCACTTCAACAACAAACACGAATTGATTTAACTGATGAAATGCAAACATTTACTATAAATGTACCAACTGCTTCACGAGTTCGTTTCTTACTAGGGCATACTGAAGTTGGAGAGCATAATCACACAGTTTATCTTCAAAATGTTCTCCTAGTTGATTTAACAGAAGATCCAGAGTTAGTATGCTTAATTGCTCTTGAGGAATTAATTGAAAGAATCGAATCTTTAAATATCGATTTAACGAGATTTTCACCAGAGTCTGTAGCAGTATTTACATCTGTGTTAGAAATAATTTTAGATTCTGAATTTGATACACAAGAAGAAGTAAACGTAGCGTTTGAATTATTATATTATGCATTAATTTCACTTGTTGTAATCATTACCGATGGAAATGAAATAATAAATGGTGATTTCGATCTTCCATTTATCGGTGCAAATACAGGTTGGTGGTATGCAGGTCAAAATAGTCCTTTATTTACTGCCGAGTGGTATTCATGGTTTGATGCTACTTACCGATTACCAGTTGATGGTGGAATCGCAATTGATCTTGGAAATCCTGGTTATCTAGATTGGCATGCATTCCTCGGTCAAGATTTACCTAATTCTTTATCTGGTAATTATGAATTAACATTTAATGCTCGATCTACTGTTGATCGTGATATCTGGATTGACTTTGATCATTATCCGAGCCCACTTCAACAACAAGCTGTTATTTCATTAACAGATGAGTGGGAAGAATTTACTGTAGTAGTAACAGGAGCTGAAATGGTTCGTTTCTTACTTGGTTGGCCTGGTGGAAATGGTCCAAGTCATTCTGTCTACATCAACAATGTAAGACTTGTTGAAGTCGCTGAAATTGAAGATTCAGTATTCACTCTTCGTGATTTCAATAACGGAAATTCAGATAATGCTTCTCTTGCTAATGCACAACTTATTAGAATTTGGACTCAACTTGACGGAACTAATTCGTTTATCCGATACGAAGACTTAACAGTTACTGCAGAACTTCCGAATGGTAATTGTGCTATGCATCTTGTTACAGTAAATCGTCCATGGAATAATCAAGATTATGTGAATTTCATTGACGTAACTAAAAATGCTGTATGGACGATGATGACACTAACAGTAACTTTCAGAGATCAAACAATTGTATTACCTTTATATAACGATATTGGAATATTTGGTCTTCAAGCATTTAACAATGGAAATTCTAATAATGAGTCATTAGCTAATGCTGGAGTAATTCGTGTATGGAAACAGTTTAATCAAGTAAATACGTTAAAATACTACCACGACTTGACAATTACAGCAACATTACCAAATGGTGATTGTGCAATGCATTATGTAAGAATAAACCGTATTTGGAATAATTTAGATTATACGAATTTCTTAGATGTCCAAAAAGCAGATGCAAATTGGTCGACAATGGAACTCTCTGTTACTTGGCTAAATCAGACCGTAACAAAAACGTTAATTAATGACTTATATGGCGCTCTTGCTTATGTAGTTGAGTCAATTCCAACAGCTCGTGTTAATCAATTATCAGGTAATGAGAATGAATTAATCGTTACAGTTACTCAAATACTAAGTGATGGAACGACAAACGTTATCGAAGTAACACAACGTATTCGCAACAATTCTGATGTAACTGTTGTTGTTGGTGATTATAATGTATTCGTATCAACGCGTGGTAACACTCAAATAAGAGAAATCTTTATTGTGAATTAATAAGAATATAAATACGTGAGGGAAGTGTTGACCCTTTCTGAAATCAGGATTTCATTAAGGGTCAAACATTCACCTTATACGCATACGAATGTTTGCACGACAACACTTTACATCAATCCAGTTTCGAAATCCAAAGCCTCGAGGTCAAATTTTGACCCATTCTGAAATTAGGATTTCATACAGGGTTCAAGCATTTGCTTGTCGGCTTTTGCTCGGATTTCTACACTTTTTACTAATCCAGTTTCGTCGTATAACATGTTCGATAATCTCAAACTAGCTCTTGCTACTAAAGTAGCTTTCAAAACTAGTTTTAAGATTTCTTCACATGTTTACACATACGATTACACTTTATATCAATCCAGTTTCGAAATCCAAAGCCTCGAGGTCAAATTTTGACCCATTCTGAAATTAGGATTTCATACAGGTTCAAGCATTTGCTTGTCGGCTTTTGCTCGGATTTCTACACTTTTTACTAATCCAGTTTCGACTCGTATCAACTTTGATAATCTCTCACTAGCATCTTGACGTTTCGCGTCTTTCAATACTAGTTTCTAGATTTCTTCAGTTGATGACACATTCGTCTACACTTTATACGTCACATAAGACGTTAAAATGCCGTGATGGAAAATCAAAAAAAAGGAGAAATACATATGAAAAAAATATTGTTCGCTTTATTTTCATTAGCATTTATGCTAGTAGTTGTTGCTTGCGGTAACAACGATGATACACCAGCAACACCATCAGCACCAGTTGCACCAGCTCCAGGAGGAAATGAAACTGTTGAGCCGGGTGAAACTTTATCTGATCAAGTTTTAGCTTACATTTCACAATTTGGTTTACCAGAGCCACGTTTTATTCCACAAGCAGATACACCTTCTTGGATGTTAGACACTGATTTTGATGCAGAATTAACATGGTATGTTAACTATATTTGGTGGCCAGCTACTGAGCCAGGTGATCGTTGGGTAACAGACTTCATCATGGATGAAATGAATGTTCGTATTACTTGGACTTCTGGAAATGATGAAGCATTAAATGCGATGCTTGCAAGTGGAAATTTACCTGATATTATCACATTTGGTGGATATAACGTATCTTTAGTTAATGATGCTTATATGTTTGCTTTACCACTTGATGTTTTAGCAGCTGTATATGACCCACATTTCTTAGATATCGTTCACCCACAAATCCAAGCATGGATGAGACTAGATAATGGACATTTCTATGGTATTCCAAATGAATCATTAAACTCTGATGAAATCAATGCTGGATATGCGTTCCCTGGAGCTGGATTCTTAGTACGTCAAGATATCTATGAAGCAATCGGTAGACCAGATATGACTACGCCAGAAGGATTCTTACAAGCTCTTCGCGATGCACAAACATATATGCCGTATGATGATCATGGACGTCCTTTAGTACCATTCTCTGGAGATTTTATGAATATTACTACTAATGACAACGGAGCATTCTCAGGAGTTTTACAAGACTTCTTAGCAATTCCTACGACTGTGAATGGACAGTGGTATGACCGCGATGCAAACCCAGAATATTTAGCTTGGTTACTTGTAATGCGTCAGGCATTTGAAGAAGGATTAATTTCACCTGAACAGTTTTCTTTAGATAACGAAGGTGTTAACAATGAATTTGAAACTGGTCGTTACTTTGCAGTTATGACTGGAAATACAAATGACTTTTCATCTCGTATGAATAATATCAGCACAAACAATCCAACTCAACAATATATTGCTATCTCTGGACCACGTAACTCAGCAGGTGACCCACATACATTCCCAGCTGGAGCAATTAACGGTTGGACACATACATTTATCACTCAATCAGCAAGAGACCCACAAACTGCTATGCAAGTATTAACTTACTTCTGGAGTGATCATGGACAAATGATCCAACAATTCGGTTTAGAAGGGGAGCATTTCGAGTATGTAGATGGAACTCCAGTATGGTTTGATGAAATTCAAGACTTTATTTCAGCTGATTACTACGGATTCCGTGATGTATGGGGAATGAGAACCTTCTGGCAATTAAGAAGACCAGGATTCTTTACAGGACTTGGTGTAGTACCAACAGGACCACACGCAGAAGTACAATTACATAACCGTCAATTTAACCAAGCACGCTTAGATTTCATCAACTTAGAGCCGACTGAAGGACAATTAGAGCGTGATTTAGAAAATATTGACTTAAATCGTTCACGTGCTATTGCTGATGTATTAACTGCATCATCTGATGAAGAAGCAACTCAAATCTGGCAAAACTTCTTAGAAAGCCGTTATAACGGTGACTGGAATGGAATCATCGAACATAGAAATAACCGCTTAATCATCAACCGCGAGCGTTTAGGTCTATAATAGGTAAAATGTTAAGAGACAAAGGGAGATAACACAATGTTTGAAAATCTTATAAATAGTAAATTCTACGCAATCAGTGTAGAAATCGTAAGGCTTGCTTACATAACCGTGTTATTTCTCCTCTTCTCTATCCCTGTTATAACAATAGGCGCATCATTCTCAGCTTCAATCAATACTATAAGAAAATCAGACTACTCGGTATGGCCAACATTCTGGGATTCATTTAAACGAAATTTTTTACAAGCAACAATTATTCTAATATTCTCATTGTTTAGTGTGTTATTCTTGTATCAAACTTGGAATATAATTGGTGCACTACCAGCAGGAAATTTTCTATATATATTTTTATTGATATTAGTAATCGTATATAATCTAAATGCATATTTATTTGCAAGCATACTTAAAAAATCAGGTATTACGTTCTTTAGACAAGTGTTCTTTTTCACAATAGGAACACTATATAAAACATTTTTTGTACCGATTATCGCAGCAGGGCTTGCATTTATCTTCATCATCATCGGTGGTGTAATATTGTTTGCTTTATCATTTAGTGTTTCGATTTTAATCTATTTAAAAATTATAAAAAACGATTTAGAAACAGTAGAAGAAATTATGTAATATGTGAAATAAAGGAGCTATTTTGGTCGAGGACTTTTAAGTACTCACCGTAGCTCCTATTCTTTTAAAAATTTTTAGCAAAAATGGGTGAAATAGATATGTTTGAACAAAAAAAATCAGGAAATTATTACAAAATCGAAAATGTCCAAGAAATTCCAGCATTCTTTACAATGATTGCAACATCATCAGATATGTGGGCATATTTATCTAGTAATGGAGCATTAACAGCAGGTCGACAAAACTCAAGTGGAGCATTATTTCCATACGAAAATGACGACAGATTACACGTAGCAACCTCAACAGGACCGAAAACAATAGTAAGAATGCCAAGCGGTAAAATTTGGCAACCTTTCTCAACTAGTGTAGAAAATCCATTTAAAATAACGCGAAATCTTTACAAAAGAAACACAGGTGACGCTATTTTATTTGAAGAACATAATGAAGACTTAGGATTAAGTTTTAACTATTTGTGGGAAACAAGTGAAAAATACGGACTCGTACGCACATCGGAAATTATTAACATCGGAAACGAAGATACAACGTTTGAAATTCTCGACGGAGTAGAAAACCTCTTACCATACGGAATCCATCCACAAATGGCAACAGGAATGAGCACGCTAACAGATGCATATAAAGCCAGCGAAATGTATGGTGAAAGACTCGCAATATACTCACTAACATCTAATATGGGAGATACGCCTGAGCCGATTGAAGTATTACTCGCAAATGTCGTGTGGCAAACAGGAAATGCTACAACTTTACTATCCTCAGAGCAACTTCAAGGATTTTCGCTCGGACAACCTATAAAAAAAGAAGCAAGATCGGCTGGACGCAAAGGAGCATTCTTTGTTTATCATGAATTAACCCTACAAACTGGTGCTAATGAATCATGGATGATGGTTTTAGATAGTCGTAAAAATCAAAAAGATGTGGTAGCTTTAGCTAAAGAAATTAACAATGCTACAACAGAAGAATTACGAAACCGAGTTAATGCAGATGTTAAAAAAGGAACAGAAGAACTTGTAAAAATCGTAGCGATGGCTGATGGATTACAAACAACTGGAAATGAAACTACAACAGTACGCCACTATATGAGTACTCTTTATAATAATATGCGTGGTGGTGTGTTCCTAGATGGTTATATCATTGATCCATATCAATTTGTAGAACTTGTAAAGATTCACGATAAAGGACTTGCAACGAGGCAAAAAGAGTTCCTTGACTCAATTAGTGATGTAAAAACAATTCTTGAATTACATAAGCGTGCAGAAGAAAATGGTGATCCAGATTTAATTAGATTAAGTTTAGAATTTCTACCATTGACATTCTCAAGACGCCACGGAGATCCTTCACGCCCTTGGAATCAATTTAATATTCGTGTAAAGGATGAACAAGGAAATCGAGTTTACGCATATGAAGGAAACTGGCGAGATATCTTCCAAAACTGGGAACCGATTGGAAGAAGTTTCCCAGCATACATCGCTCCGATAATTGCTAAGTTCTTAAACGCATCGACTGCTGACGGATTTAACCCTTACCGAATCAACCAAGATGGAATTGATTGGGAAGTTCCAATGCCACATGAACCTTTCGCAGGTTTAGGATACTGGGGAGATCACCAAATTGTTTATTTAAATAAATTACTCGAATGGTTAAAGGCATACTCACCAAATGATGTTCACAAATTATTAACAAGTGAAGTATTTACTTACGCAAATATTCCATACATCATTAAACCATACGAAACATTCTTAACTGACAGCAAAAATACTATCATCTTCGATTTTGAAAAACATAACGCAATTATGGAAAAAGTCGCAACTTTTGGAACAGATGCAAGACTTGTTATGAAAGATGATGAAATTTACCGCGTATCATTTGTTGAAAAATTAATGGTACCAATTCTTGCGAAAATTTCAAACCTCGTACCAGGTGGCGGAATTTGGATGAACACACACCGACCAGAATGGAATGACGCAAATAACGCGATTGTCGGAAATGGTTTAAGTATGGTAACTGTATATCAATTGTATCGCCATTTAACTTTCGCTAAAGAATTACTATCAAGTTTAAAAGGTCTCGACGTAAATTTCTCAACAGAAGTAAAAAATTGGTTACTCTCAATAGCAGATACTGTGGCTCAAAGTGAAAGTTTAACACCACGAGCATTTCTAGATAAAGTTGGGTATGCATTTGATATATACCGCACAAAAATCTACGCAGATGGTTTTAGTAACAAAGAAACAATATCTTATGAAGAAATCGAAGCATTTTTAGATAATGCAATTAAATTACTAGGAACAACAATTGATGCCAATAAGCGCTCCGATGGAATGTACCACGCTTATAATATCCTCCATTTATCTGAGGACTCGCTTGATGTAACTCATCTCTACTTAATGCTCGAAGGACAATCAAGTGCCTTAGGAAGTGGAAGACTATCCTCTTTAGAGGCTTTGACCATGGTAAAAGCGATGGAAGCAAGTGATTTAATGAATCCGCTTCTCGACCAATTCTTCCTTTATCCACGCAGAAAGCTAAACACCTTTATGGAGCGAAACATTATCCCACAGGACCGTGTAAACTCTTCTACATTAATTACAAGATTACTTGATGAAAATCACGAAGGATTCTTCTATAAAGACGCAGAAGGTTTAGTTCGTTTTAATCATGAAATACTACAATCATCTGATGTAAAAAAATGGCTAGAAATTGTAGGTGCAACTGAGGAAGAAGCAAAAGTAATTTACGATATTTATGAAGAAGTTTTCGCACATAAACAACATACAGGACGAAGTGGAGTAATGTACAAATTTGAAGGTATTGGATCAATATTCTGGCACCAAAATGCAAAACATCTCCTAAGTGTCCAAGAATCTTTCTACAAATCTTTTGATGCTAAAGACGAATATTATCAAGAATTAAAAGATGCATATTATCGTTTACGTGCTGGATTTGGATTTACTAAAACGCCAAAACAATGGGGAGCATTCCCTCTAGAACCATACTCACATACACCATTTGCAATGCCTGCACAACAGCCAGGGCTAACAGGACAAGCAAAAGAAGATGTATTACTACGTACATCAGAAATCGGTGCAATGGTCGAGGACGGAATCTTATCATTTGATCCAACACTATTAAAATCAGACGAGTTCTTAATAGAGACTCAAACATTCGAGTTCATAAACAATGAAGGAAAAATGTCATCACTAGAACTTGTTGAAAAATCTTTAGGATACACAGTATGCCGAGTACCAGTTGTCTATGAGTTAAAAGATGCAAACCGTCTCACGATTTACGACAAAGAAAACAACGAAATCTACACAACAGACGCGTTAACACTAGATGCAGTTTGGAGTAAAAAAGTGTTTGATCAAGATTTATCAATTGGAAAAATTGTTGTAGAATTTCCAGAAAATATTTTAGTTTAACGCCTATTTACAAACACAATGACTTGTGATTACTAATACGAAATTTGTATTAATCACAGGTCTTTTTTTATTGAAAAAAGGGTTTTAAATTGAAAAATCTACACTAAAATTTATGTTACCTGTGTCAATAATAAGTTACTTGTTACAAAGATAAAAATCCACTTGATGTAAACGGCTTTCCATGATAATATATTACTATAATAATTTAGTTTTTAGGAGTGAAAAACATGGCACAAATTCATATCAATTTCTTTTCAAAAACGTTAATGAGGCAAGTTGCATTTAATGCAGTTGTTCCTGTTGATAAATTTATTTTTGCACCACCGGGAACAGTTCCAGCAGAGAAAAAACCGTTTAAAACGTTATATCTTCTGCACGGAATTTTTGGAAATTGTACAGATTGGTTAAGTGGAACCCGTATTCAAGATTTAGCGAATGACCATAATTTAGCGGTGATTATGCCAAGTGGGGACAATAGTTTTTATGTTGACCGACCAGAAACAGGTAATCTTTACGGTGAGTTTATCGGCCGTGAGTTAGTTGAGTTTACAAGAGACTTATTCCCATTGTCAAGAGAGCGTGAAGATACGTTTATTGCTGGATTATCTATGGGTGGATTTGGTGCTGTGCGAAATGGTCTTAAATATCATGAAACATTTGGCTACGTTGCAGGACTCTCTTCAGGATTTATTTTAGAAAATGCTATTCATTCAAACGATGATGAGCCAATTTTCTTTAGAAGACGTTCTTATTATGAGGCAATCTTTGGTTCGATGGACACTGTAATGGAGACGGATAACAACCCGAAGTATATTTTAAAACAACTGGTTGAATCAGGGGCAGATATTCCGAATTTGTATTTAAGTTGTGGAACGGAAGATTTCTTACTTGAGGCGAATCGTGATTACAACAAATACCTAAACGAGTTAGGTATTGAACATGACTATGTAGAAGGTCCAGGTGCCCACGATTGGGAATATTGGAGTGAATACATCGAAAAATTAATGCACTGGTTACCACTTGGTGCAGCAGAAAAAGGCATTAGCAGTGGGAATGTTAAAGTAAACAACGATTAATTTTTTACGCCATCGCGCTTAAGGGTGATTATAATGTTAGATGAAACAGTAATGGAAAAAATTAGAATTTTTGCCAAAGGCAATGAAAAAAGAATTGAACAAATTGTAAGTTATGTCGAAGAGAATCCAGAGGTTCTTGAACATTTTACCGATTTATCACAAGAGGATTTTATGAAAAAGCCTGTTGAAACATTAAAACTAGGAGAATTATCCGATGAATACATTAAAACGTGTCGACTTGCCGCAGCAGAAGGTATCGTTCTTCTTGAAAATGACGGTGTTTTACCACTAAAACCCGAAACAAAACTTGCGGTTTTTGGACGCGTTCAACATGATTATTTTTATGTCGGTTATGGATCAGGGGGAGATGTAAAAAAACCTTACGCTGTCAACTTAATCGAAGGCTTACAAGCAAATCCAAATATTGCATTAAATAAAGAGTTACTTGAAATTTACCGCACATGGTGTTTAAATCATGTGCCAGATGAAGGTGAATGGGGAACTTGGCCCACCCATTTTGAAGAAATGCCACTCACAGATGAAATGGTCAAAAATGCGAAAAACGAAAGCGATGTGGCATTAATCGTTATCGGACGGGCAGCAGGTGAAGCACGTGAAAGTTTGTTAGAACCAGGAAGTTATTATTTAACAACTGATGAATTATCAATGCTCGATGTTGTCACATCAAACTTTGAAAAAGTGGTCGTGGTGCTTGATACTGGAAACACGATTGATATGGCTTGGGTCGAAACTTACAAATCAAAAATTAGCGCTCTGTTAATCGCATGGCAAGGTGGAATGGAAAGTGGACATGCTGTAGCGGATGTCATAACCGGCATCACTAACCCATCAGGAAAACTCACAAGCACCATCGCCAGAAATTACGAAGATTATCCAACGTCAAATAATTTCGGTGGACGTGTCTTTAATAATTATGTGGAAGACATTTTCGTTGGCTACCGCTATTTTGAAACCTTTGCCCAAGATAAAGTATTATACCCGTTTGGCTATGGAAGGTCTTTTTCTGATTTCACAATCAACGGTTCGTTATCCAAGAATTCATCAACCGAGGTTAGAATGGCATTATCAGTAAAAAACTGTGGGCCATTTGCAGGTAAAGAGGTTGTTCAAGTGTATTACAAAGCCCCTCAGGGCGTCCTTGGTAAACCAGCAATCCAACTTGCAACTTTCATAAAAACAGCGCTTTTAAAAAGTGGTGAAACGGCAAATTTGGCGCTTGGTTTTGATACGGCGGTGATGGCGTCTTATGATGAAACGGGGGCGACGGGTTATAAGTCGGCATATGTGTTAGAGGCTGGGGCGTACGAGATTTTTGTCGGTTCGTCGGTGCGTGATGTTGTTAGTGTTGGGACTTTTATGGTTGAGACGACGCAAGTGGTTGAGCAGTTGTCTGAGGCGGCGGCGGTTGCGGTTGAACACGGTTTTGAGCGCATGGTTGCCCGTGTGAATGCTGATGATTCGGTGCAACTTGCTTGGGAAAAAACGCCGAAAAGAACGATTGATTTAAAGAAAAGAATTGAGGATGAAATGCCTGTTGAGATAACATCTTTTAACGGGACTGTCCATCTTGACGAGGTAATTGCTGATAAGATTTCCCTCGATGAATTTATAGGAGCGCTTAGTTTGACTGAGCTTGAGGCGTTGACTCGTGGGCACGGTTTGATGGGGAGTGCACTTGGTTCACCGGGTAATGCAGGTGTTTTTGGTGGAACGCTTGATTCTTTAATCCAAAAAGGTGTAAATCCAATTACCACATCTGATGGTCCGAGTGGTTTACGTTTGCAGTATGAGGCAGCCCTTCTTCCTTGTGGAACGGCACTTGCGTCTAGTTGGAATATGGCCCTTTTAGAAGAACTTGCCATCCATCAAGGGTCAGAGTTGACATTAAAAGGTTCTCATGTGTTGCTTGCGCCGGGGATGAATATTATGCGTGATCCACTGTGTGGACGTAATTTTGAGTATTTTTCTGAGGATCCTGTGTTGAGTGGATTTTCAGCGAGTGCGATGGTGAAAGGTTTACAAACTCATGGACATTCTGCTTGTCCGAAACATTTTGCGTGTAATAATCAGGAGACGTACCGTAATACCAATGATTCTCGAGTGTCTGAACGTGCCCTTCGTGAAATTTATTTAAAAGGGTTTGAAATTTGCGTGAAAAAGGCGCGTCCTAAAAATATCATGACATCTTATAATAAGATTAATGGGGTTTGGGGACATTACCATTATGAGCTTGTTCAGACGATTTTGCGAGGTGAATGGGGGTATGAAGGAAATATTGTGACAGATTGGTGGATGCAACCAAGTGTTGATCCAAATTTTGAAAATGTTTCTAATGATGCTTACCGTGTGCGTGCAGGTGTGGATGTTTTAATGCCAGGTGGAAAATCTTTTGTTAATCCAAATGGTGATGGGTCTTTAGTGAAGTCTATTGAAGCAGGTGGTCTCACCCTTGCTGAGGCTCAAAGAACAGCGAAAAATGTTTTAGAGTTCGTCCTTGATGTGAAAACGAAATATTAATTTGCATGTAAAATGGGCATCACGAGTTTTCGGTGATGCCCAATATCCATTATGTGTGAATATGTCCTGTGACACATGAAATGGAGTGATTTAAAAAATGGAAAGAGTTATAAAAAAACCGCCGTATTTGTTGATAGGTATCATGATGTTGGGTACACTTGTGACCATATTAAATTCTTCGTCCCTAAACATTGCCTTACCTTTGATTATGGTCGATTTACAGATTGAGCATTATTCGACGATTCAGTGGTTAACGACGATTAATATGTTGGTTTCAGGAATTTTGATTCCGACGAGTGCGTATTTTATTACAAAGTTTAAAAGCCATCATATTTTTATTCTAACGATGGTGTTATTTACCAGTGGCAGTTTGTTTGCTTTTGTTGCACCGAATTTTACGTTATTGATGATTGCTCGGATTTTACAAGCGAGTGCCACGGCGATTTTGATGCCCTTGTTGATGAATGTGATGCTTGTTAGTTTTTCACGAGAAGACCGTGGTAAAGCGATGGGGATTTTTGGCATGATTTACATGATTGCGCCAGTGATAAGCCCCTTGCTTGCCGGTTTGGTCATTAATCTTTTTAACTGGCGTGGTGTCTTTTTACTGGTCACTTTAATCTCTGCGGTTCCGCTCGTGCTCGGTATTTTCAAGTTAAAAAATGTGCTTGAGCAAAAGGAAACCACGATTGATTTTGTGTCCTTATTACAATCAAGTAGCGGATTTACTGCCTTGCTACTCGGACTCAATAATGTTGAACTTTACGGTTGGCTCGACTGGCGTGTGGGTGGATTAGTTTTGCTTGGGTTGATGTTTTTGATATTGTTTATCGTTCGACAATTTAAGATCAATACTCCACTGATTGACTTATCTGTATATAAATATTCGATGTTTTCATTAGCATCTGCCATTTCTGTCATAATTGCTTTATTAATTTATGCGCCGATGATTATCATGCCTTTTTATTTACAAAATGTTCGGGGGTATTCGCCTCTGGTTTCTGGTTTAATTCCAATTCCAGGTACGCTGTTAATGGCGTTAATGATGCCGGTGACCGGAAAATGGTACGATAAAATTGGTGCAAGTAAGTTAGGAATTTTTGGATTTACGCTTATTACTGTTTCAACTTTCGCCTTATCTAGATTGACACTTGATACTAAAACGATGAGTGTGATCTTACTTCTTGCAATACGCAGTTTTGGTTTTTCTTTTGTACTTATGCCGATGCAAACCAATGGTCTGAATCAACTGCCTAGTCGTTTAAATGCAGCGGGAACAGCTGTCAATTCTACGGTTCAACAGGTCATGGGTGCCATTGGGATTGCTATATTTTTAAGTTTAAAAACAGGTGTGATTCAAAGAGAGATGCCGTATGTCGGGAATTATGCTGGTGAAATGTTACAGCTTAACTTGGATGCCATTAATTTTACATTTTTAATCGGGTTTTTCTTAGGAATTTTTGGGTTATTGCTCTCGGTATTTGTTAAAAAGATTATTTGTGAAGAGGAGTAAAAAACGATTGAAAATTGCACAGTTTTCAGTTATAATACTTACCATAAGAAAGTGGTTGCACGAATTTGAAATCCAATTCTAAGGAGGGAAGAATGATGTCTTCTATAAATAGAACCTCGCATGAAAATCTCTTTGGCCCTAATATGAAAATTTTCACGCCAGAAGATGATGTGACGGAAATTGCCAAGGAAATAAATGAGATTCACGACCGATTATTTAAAGAGGAATTTGGTTCAGAACGATTTGCCTTTT
>JGI24703J35330_11748569_pt1 | contig 20393 bp, 29 predicted proteins | sample TergutNt197P1_FD_35330 | JGI IMG/M metagenome (IMG submission 35330)
AAGCAAGGAAGCAAAAACCGCGCGCACCCGGAGGTGCGTAAGGTTTTTGGTGACGCAGCAGTTGTGCAAAAAGACAAGCGTAAACGTCAAGTTATTTCCGGACAGTTCCATAGCTTAAAATGCCACTTGCAAAATATATGAAAATCTCTTAGAATAATTCCGTGAGGGGGATTTTATGATTAATCCAATGAACTTATATAATGAAGTTATGAATGGTATTCTCTCCCGCGTTCCCAGGGGACATGCAATTCATAATCAAATAATGGGAAGGCGAACAGCAAATGCCGCCTCTGCTTCGCGTGCGGTTGCAGAAAACTCTGCCAGTCCTGCACCCCAAGGAATTCAGCCTACAGCAAGCGGAATAGGCGCGATTCCCTTTAGCGCGGTTATGAATTACTTTTCTAATGGCGGAGAAGCGGATACTTTTATGCGCCAAGCCATTGAATCTGAAATTGATTTAGCCGCCGCTCGTCATAATATCGACCCCAACCTCGTTCGCGCAGTAATTCGTGCAGAAAGTAATTACCGCCACGACGCTGTTTCCCATGCCGGTGCAATGGGGCTTATGCAGCTTATGCCAAATACTGCCGCTTCACTCGGTGTCACAAATCCTTTCGACATTAGACAAAATATCGAAGGCGGAACAGCTTACCTCAGACGCATGTTAGATATGTTCGACCAAGATGTTGACCTCGCCGTTGCCGCATACAACGCAGGCCAAGGCGCAGTTCGCCGCCACGGCGGAATCCCACCCTTCGCCGAAACACAACGCCATGTTCCTCGCGTTCGCCAATTCTTTGAGGAATACACCCTTCAACAATATCAACGCGCCGCTGAAGATTCCAGATTTTCTTCTTGACAACACGCCTCATTCTACGCTAAACTCCCACTCGTTGCTTCGTAACGCGCTCTCATAACTCAGGGGTAGAGTACCTCCTTGGTAAGGAGGAAGTCGGCAGTTCAAATCTGCTTGAGAGCTTAGGGTTTTCCTGATTAAAATATAACGCTATATGCATTTTATATTAAAATCATATAGCGTTTTTTTTGTATCCTATGAATTTGAGTTTATCACACAAGGTTGATGATTCGCACCAGCGTACCGCGGGTGCGCTTTGTCGCCTTCATTAAAGCTCAGTATGTCATTTAAGCAGTTTCAGTCTATCTAATTAAAACAGGCGGTTTGTGTTGTTCATCTTCATTTACCAATATGAAGGAAAAAATTCCATTAAAGAAATCTGATTCATGCTCTATGAGGAATCTTCCATCAACAAATATAAAATCCTGTGGTGGAACAGAAAATGACCTGATTTCATCATTTTCACCCATAATAAAAGACTCTCTCTTGCCATTAAAAGTTTCATATTGAAGTTTTATATAAAATGTTTGGGTTTCGTTCCCATGATTTGCGCATCTTAACTGTAAAAAAGATAACCCCTTGCTACAGGAATAAGCCCATAAATAAATAATGTGGAACCTTCACCAATGGGAATGCCGGGGCTTATTCCCAAAAAACCAAGGAGATTATCAAACAATGATACGCCATCAGGTGTAGTGAAAAATAGTAAAATGCAAAACGACAGTCCAAAGAAAAACATTAAACCATTGCGATAATCGCGTTTAACTGTATCCATATAATGCTCCCTCCTGAAATAAATTGTATCACATTTCCCCCTTGTAAATCTAACAAAACTCCCTTATAATCACTTTTGTATCATATCTCGGGGACGTAATGGTCTCGACGGGGGTTTTGAAAATAGGGATTGCCATCCGAAGGGGTGTCTTCGTTAAAAACCAACCTTTTTAAAGAAACGACAATAATAATTACGCATTTGCGGCTTAGTTAAAGCCGTCGTTGGGCTGGGGAGTCCCGCATACCCAGAACCCAACGCCGATATGTGGGGAACTTTTCCGCCTGTAGCTTTGAAGCGGTAAAAGAACCAAAAGCTACCGAAACCCTTCGCGTGTTGGCTCGCGTTAGGAATAGGGAACGCACCGGGTAACGCCCGGTATCAAATTAACCAACTATGATGGTAGATGTCCTTATCTATGAGCCTTCGGACAGGGGTTCGACTCCCCTCGTCTCCACTTCACGGTACGCAGTCGAACACCAAGCCTGTATATTTGTTACAGATAGGGTGTTCGGCATCGTACTGAGATTGGAAAAATAAAAAAAGAAGTCGTTGGGTTGAAAATTTCCATCGGCTTCTTTTTTTGTGTTAAACTATGTAGGCGGTGGTTGCCTCCCTACCAAAGTAAGCAACCACCATCGGAGCAGCGAATCGGTTAGAAGGCTGTCCTATTTCCATTTTATAGTGACAGCCTTGCCAACGCAAGGAGTGTATCAAATGTCGTTACAACGTATCAAAAGCGAAGTGTATCAAGAGGTGGACGCACTGTTTGCAACCGCTGCCACAGATGAATTGGCCGGGGATATGGATGGGTATCGTAAGAAATTAGACATCATCGCCCAAATTGCCGAATTACTCGGCTTGGAAGCGGAAATAACCACAATAAAACTTGATTTGAAATCAGAAGATACCCAAATGGTTAAAAGTGTTCTTTCCGGTCTTACATGGGAAGCGCAAAGCCTGCTTCGGACTATGTCAGATATTTACATCAACAAGGGGCTTTCGGTTTTCTTCCTAAATAGGTCAGAGCGGGCAGAGTCGCTTGCAGAACATGGGTTTTGCTTTGAACGCTTCGATAATTACACCACCTACGCTGATTACCACAGCAGGGATATGATTATAGATGCCTTGCGAAATGCAAATATTTATAAGGTTTACCCATCAAAAAGCACAGAAAAGCGCGAATTACACACGATTGTTGAAAATTTAGAAAAAAACCGACTGGACGAATTAAGGAAAGGTGTAATAATTCTTGATTTTCACAAAGACCCCGAAATGGCGAAGCATGAACTTTTCGGTTGTCGTAATACACAGGAAGATAAGCAAAGACGCTTAGATTTTCTCATTGAAAAGGGAATAAACCCAGATGAACTATGTAACACCACCTATAAAGGATGACGCTCTAATCAAAAAAAGCCCTCTCGCCGGAATGAAATCCAACGAGAGGGCTTTCTGTTATGCTTCTTTGTAAAAACGATGATTGCCGTGGTCAAAGAGATGAACCAAATTGCCTTCACGCACTGCGCGTTCGTGCCAAACTTCGCGCCCTTCTTTTTGGGCTTGAATAATTCCGCTTATGCTATGGAAGAATGTCGCGCCTTGGGAATGGTCTGTGCCAGACAGTGCTTGATTAACTGCTGAAATTGTCCGTTCGCTTGGCGTAGCCGTGCCGAAATCGGGTCTTGTCGTTGGAGTGAATGCACCCGGATGGAAAATTACATCATGTAAAGTATTTTGATGGCGTGGGCTGCTGAGGCGGTTAAAAATTACATTGGCAACAAGAATCTGCCCCTTTTCATCCTCGCCTCGTGCTTCAAAGTGGACGATTTCTTTTAAGAGGCGGATATCCTCGGCAGCGGCCAACAATTCACCTTCGTCTACGCTGTCAACCAGTCGGCCTATTATTTCATCTGCCTTGGTGATTATCGGAATGCGTCTTTTTTCGTCCCATTGCGCTCTGAAGCCCAGTGCTTCGCTATAATCGGTAAGTCGCACAAAGGTTGCGCCGTTTTCGACATAACCTCCGATATCTTTAATGCTTCCAAGAATATCAAGTGTAACGGTGCGTGGCGGTGGAGTAATGCCGGCCGGAGGCAACGGTTCTACTTCTGTGGTCGGAGGCGGTTCGGGTGCCGGGGTTGGAATTTTCAAACCAATAAGCGTTTCTGCAATGCCGTGGCAAATCGCCTCGAAGTTTTCCCTGTAAAGCCTTACATCTGTACGAGAATTAACAAAGCAGATTTCCAGCAATATAGCTTTGTTTAGGTTTGTGCGATTCAAAAAGCCGAGGTCGCTACGCGCCCAAGTGCCGTCACCGCGCCGGAGTATCATCCCGGAAGCATCACAAATGGCTTTTGATATCCTACTGGCCAAATCATGCATAGAGGCGTTGCCTGTTCGGTAAAGTGTCTCCACTCCTATACCTGCGTCCCTTGTTCCTCCTGCGACAGAATTAAAATGGACAGACACGTCTAAATCGCGGGTCTGCCCATTATGGTGATTATTGATTGTGTTTACTGTGCTTCCTCCGCGCTGGGTAACATCATCATGGAATACATCGACACCAACCCCTACGCTCCGAAGTATAACGGCCACTCGGTCTGTTACAAGACGAGCCTCATCCACTTCGTCAATTATGTCTCGCGCTCCACGGACGTTTAAACCGTGACCAGATGAAATAACAATTCGCATTTTCAACACACCTTTCCTTTTTTTATTCTACGGACATTTGCGATGATGCAATGCCGTTTATAAACTTGAAATAATCAGCTTGTGCTTTTCCGGCTTCAGCGAGAGCAATATCCATTTTGCCATTTACACGTTCTTCTTTAAGTGCTAACCCTGTGGCAACAGCAAGGCTTGTATTTGCTGACATCAGCCGCATAGCAAGTTGGCTTTCCTCTGCTCTTATTGCAGCGCGTTTTTCAATTTTGGCATTATCATCGGCGCGTTTCTTGTTTTCACGACTGAATAATCCGGCAACAATAGCAACCACAACAGCTTGGATAAGCCCAAAGCCTCCGATAATAATGGCGTATGACAATTCCCCTATCACGACAACCTACTCCTTCCACTTTTCTATTTTTGCCTTGTTTTCGTAGGCTGTTTTTCCCATGTAGCTTACTATGGCTGCTCCCGTAGGCCATGCGAAAAACTCTATTACTTCGTATGGCCATTCGCCAAAAACAAACCACGATATGAAAGATGCAATCCCCATCAGCACATAAAAAATAGAAGCCCCTAAAATGAGCTTCTTGGAAAATTCCATCTTCGGTTTTTCGGGAAGTTCTTTTTCCGCTAAGGAACTTAAGGGGGAGCCTCTCTCCCTTATAACCTCGAAAATAACCTGCTTCAGTTCGTTTCTGTCCATATTATCACCTTCCGTTTTGGAATAAAAAAAGACAGCTAAAAAGCCGTCTTAATCTTAAATATATACAATCCCCCTAAAGACAACCGTAGCTAGTGACGGTTACAAGATGTTACGGCTATTCGTTTTTGCTATCGTTGTCTTGCGGTGGATTGGGTGTGCGCTCCAACAGTTCGGAAATTTCACAATCAAGAGCCGCGCAGATGGCATCCAAATCTTGAAAAGAAATGCCTGCGGCCATGTCGTTGTATAAATCACTGATTGTGTTTTTGCGAATGAGTGTTGCTCTGTGGAGGTCGGCCTGCTTCTTCATTCTTCTTTTTGCCATTACAACGGCAAGGTTGCACTTTATCATATATAAAATCCCCCTTCGGGTAGTAAGCTACAAATGCTCTAGGGGGAATTGTATCTGATGTAAATGCAGAAAAATACTTGCATTGATACAACAGCGCGAATTTCGATACACTGTACCAAAAATCGCTACATTGTATCCGCATAGGTTACGGCACGTTTTCGTCATCCTTCCTGCGCAGAACAAATTCGCCAAATATTTTCTTTTTTAAGCAGAGACTGTCGCAGTGCTTCATTATACCAAGGTGCGCTTGCACCGTGGCATCTGCTTTTGCAAAATCAATTTCGCCACGAGCATACTGCTTTTGAATGTACTTCAGCCGCTTTTTCATCTTCATTGCAGAGGACTTCCGCAATTTAATGTGCGTAGACCAGACCTTGTACCCAAGAAAATCAATGCCAAGGGTAACAGGGCGAATGTATGTTTTGTCGTTTAAGTCAAGCCGTAATTCGTCACGTAAAAAATCTTCAATGGCCTGCTTTAATTGATGAAGTTCTTTTTTATCATGCGACAAAATCACCATATCGTCCATGTACCTAATGTAATAACGCACCCGCAATTCCCGTTTGATGTACTGGTCTAACTCGTTCAAATAAATATTGGCGAACATTTGACTGGTTAGATTGCCGATGGGCATACCTTTGTCATCCAGACGCTCGTCTGTTTCATAGGCAGCCAAGCCTTGAGGTAATCCGAAGGCAGTATCTTCGGAGTTGATAATTTTATCCAAGAGCCACAGCACATCCGGGTCATTTATCTTTCGACTGATTATATCCAAAAGAACAGCATGGTCTACACGATAAAAGTATTTTGAAATGTCCAGTTTCAAAAAATAATACTTCTTTGGTGATTTGCCAACTTTTCTAAGCCAATACTTTACTCGCTTAACAGCGGTTAGCGTTCCCCTTCCGGCTATGCAGCCGTGACTATCGGAGATATAACCTTTTTCAAATATTGGATTAAGGATATGGTATACAGCCCATTGTAAGATACGGTCACGGAATGGCAGAGCCATAATTAGCCGTTTTTTAGGGTCATGGACAAAAAATTGACGGTATCGCCCCACTTCATAAGATTTGTGAATGAGGTGGTTTTGGAGGTCGATTAAATTTTCCTCCAGATTGGCGGTATAGTTAAGCACTTCGCGCCTGTACCGTTTGTTTGTCCGGGCTTGTTTGTAGGCGTATAGCAACGTGTCAAAGTCGTATATCTTCGGGTAAATATTGCCTTCTCGCTTCATGAAATGACCCTGCTGTTTAGCTTGGCAGCAGCACGGTCAGCCTGCCTCTTGGTGGAGTAAAGGCTGCGCTGCGGCACTTCCAACACAGAATCTTCACACTCGTAAATGTAAAGGCGTACCTTGCACAGTGCCGACAAAATCACGCCGGGGAATCGACCATACTCAATCATGGCTGGCACCGGGGTAAACTTCTCCCAAAAATCCGTAACACACCAACAAAGCCTGCCTTGCCGTGGAAAGAAGAGCATTATAATCACCTTTTCAAAAATGCCACGCTTTGCGAGGTTCGTTGCCTACTACTGGCATTCGTGGCTACATGGATTTTTTACCTGCGGCGTTTTCGTCAAACACCGGGGCAAGGAAATGAATCCCTTTATCTACCAACTGTACTGGACTGCAACCCTTGAGTTGCCGCCATCTGACGGGAAGGTAAAGCGGAGCGGAAGCCGATGTTCGTGCCAGCATTCGCACGCGAGTTGTTCAGGTTCAAGTTGAACACGCCAGAAATCGCACCCTGATTCCAATTGCCGCCGCGAATCGGCATTTGCGATTCATTCCCTATTGCTTAACGGACTTTAACCATCCGCCGAGCATTTTGCCGATTTCAACCACCATGCCAGACCAAATTTCATATTTTTTTGGAGGCAAAAAACCTAATTCATGAGCCAGCCGGATATATTCTTTTAGAGTGGCAATGGCTACATCCAACTCTTGCAAGGTGGTTTTTTTGTAATATTTCTTTTGCCCCTCAATCGTCCGTTCGAGTATCAAGTGCATACACCGCTTGATGTCTACAGCCAGCGCAAATTTCTCTGACTTTGGAAACTGCGCCAATGCTTGGTATCCGTAGGGCATCATGTCACGGATTTTTTGGAGAATTTTCAAATCCTCTATGGAAAAACACCTCCGAAGTTGGGGCAACAAAAAACAGTGTACAGGTGATTATTGCTGATTTCTAGCGGCTTTGTTACGTTGTATCATAATGCGTTATGTTGTAACGTATTTCGATACATAAATCCTCAAAAAATTTTACCCCCCCGTGCTATCGCACGGAGGGTCAGAACACAAAAAGCAGAACTCAGGACACAAAAGCGGAGCGGAAGCCGATGCCCGTGCCAGCAAGCGCACGCGAGTCGGTCAGGTCCAAGAGGAACACGCCAGAAATCGCACCCTGAGACCAATGGCCGCCGCGAAACGGCAAGAATTCAGAACCTGCTGTAAGCGTTGCCCAGAAATGGCCGCTGTCATAACTTGCGGCTGTTTGCCCTGCTTCGGGTATTAAACCCATAGCTTGTAATAAAGTTAAGCCAGCACCTGTAGCTGCAGGGGTTGTTGTGACATTCTGAAAACCTGTGCTTGTTTGTGTATAGCGAACCGTACCTGCCGTGCCGGGGGCTACCAATGTGCCATCTGGCATTATGGCTTGCCATTGTGGACTGTTTGCCGCTAAGTTGATATCAGCCCTAAATGGGTTTGCGATAATCTGAATTTCGCCGCCCACAATACGCATACCGCTGCACCATTCATACACATTGCCATTAAGGTCAGCTATGCCGGAGTCGCTCCAGTCGTGATTCCACGAAGCCGGACCGCTGCCGGTGAGCGTTCTTCCACCTAATGCGCCGGGTGACACGCCTCGTTCATGAATTGCACCCGTTGCACGTCCGCTATTATTGTTACCCCGTGGGAATGTGCCGTTTTGCCTACACCACAGAGCAACCGCTGCCCATAGTTGATTTGAGTTCAAGTGCCAACCAGCACCCTTGTTTCGGCAGACCTGCGCGGCACGGTCAAAGTTCATGCTATGACCAGGGTCACGGAATGGAAGCGAATATGCCCGGTCATTGGCTATGATGTTGAGATATTTACTCATGTAAGCCACGGAATGAAGCACTGTTGCCGGTGCTGCGACATCTGCAAAAGCAGGAATTGGGTTAGTCGAAGTTCCGATGCCAAGGTCGGCATAGTTCAGCCGGGGCAATGCCACCATAACGGAAGGCATACCGACATCATCAAGAATAACGGTATTTTTGCCGCCGCTTAATGACTCAACCGCCAACCGGAAATCGTCAACATTAGTCATTGTCGGCCTCCTGTACTTGGCTATCAATCGCCCAAAGGGTAAGAGTCAAATCTGAACTATCCATATCAAAGGGAAGCGGAGTACGTTTTTCTACCATGCGATTTGATTCTTCGGCAGGGGTTTCGTCTGATATTTGGTTATCCTCTACGTCTGCAGATTCTTCCAGTGCGCTCGGCATCATCATTTCCGCAGGTGCTTCTTCCATCGTGGTTTCAAATTTCCGCGCTGGAATATAAATTTGTGCCACAAACCAATCCGCCTGTCCGGGGATAACGCCAGTCAGAAGGTTGCCAAGAGTGTCCCTTGTGATGTCAATGTCAACAGCATCGTCACGCTCGTACTGTGCCAAATTTAAGGTTAAAACTTCGTCACCAAAGGTAATGCTATTGCCGGTGATGAGATGAGGGATTTTTTGCCCCTCATTTTTTTCGATAATTTTCATAATCAGTTGCCCTCCATTCGTTTGAGTTCTTGGTGTGTTTCACGAGTTCTAGCGGCTATAACTTGAGCCGCATCACGGTCAGCGGCGGTTGGCTTTCTATCGCCTATAAAAGTTTGAAGCACACGGCTCTCTTGCTTTGCGTGTGCTTCATTTTTGATGATTATGTTTGCCATTTATGCCATACCCCCTTCTAAACGATAGCGCACGGTGACGCTCGGTGCGCTACCCGTAAACGCCAACTGGAAACCGTTTAGCAATTTGTTGAAAACACGAATTCGCCCAATTCTGCCATCGCCTGCGGCGGCGGTTGTAGAAATGATATGAACTTTGTAATCTGTGTTCACTCTCGGCACCGTAATTGCTACGGTAGTTTGCGAATTGTTGTGCGGATATGTTTGGGAATTATTGAGTATGACGTTTGCGATTTGCGGTTGCCCTGCAGTGGCGTTAAGCTGTTGTCGCGCTGAAGCATCCGCAATAATACGGGTTTCGCCGCCGAGTATAATTCTGCTGATGTCTGACATTTTCATCCTCCTCCTTACATAATTAAAGCATCACCGTCAAACGCTGGCCCATTCGGGTCTACATTTGCGGGGTTTAAGAGTTGCCAAAAAGTGCCGTCCCATACAAAGTAACAGTGGTACATTGCCCTTATTGCCACAAGCACCGGGACAGAGTTATTGAATCGAATACCTGCCGCTCCTGTAGCTGTTACGTTGAGAGTAGCGGCGGTTGAGGAATTTCCGACTGTGAAAAAGCCCTCTACCAACTGCCCTACGACTCTATTTGCGGCGGCAAAACCAGTAATGGTTAACACTTTGGCGGCAGTGCCAACGGCTGTAGTAACCGTTCCCGTCCAAAGCCCAAGTCCTGTAGCAGAGTTTAGCAACTGCCATCTTGTTCCATCCCACATCAAATCTGTAATATGTCCCGGTGGAATATGCGTTGCGCCACCGGCAACCGCTCCCCTAAACCATATTTGACCCGCCCCAGTTGCGTTTACGTTAAGGGTAGGAGTAGCGGCGGTGTTGCCAAGTGGGAATTCCACGAGGATACGAGTGCCTATTCTGCGGCTAATAAAATTGTTAATGCCAACAATTTTAGCGGCCGTTCCTGCGGCTGTTGTGGTTACTCCGTCCGGGGCATTGCTTACGGCAGTTGGGAGGCGATTCATAATGTTATCTACAAGGCGTTGCGCCCCTGTTTGGTCTAAAACAACCATATTTGCACCCCCCTACAATCCAAAGAGCGCATCAATTTCCGCATTTGTCATGCCTCTCCACCGGGGATTTTCCCACACGTAATTTGTTCCATCCCAGCGGAAAAGGTATCCACCTGCCACAAGCTGTGGTCCCACCGCACCGACAAGGCGCGTTCCGTCCGGCATTACCATATTAGCTGCGCCGGTGCTGTTGATGTTCAGTGTAGGAGCCGCTGCCGTATTCGTGGCTGTAAAATTGATGTATACCATTACGCCTGCTTCGCGGACGAATTGCGCCAGCGTTGCAACTTTGGCGGCTGTCCCTGCGGCTGTTGTGCTTGAACCTCGCGGAAGCGCACCCGCAACAATAGCTTCTCGAACACGCCGAGAATCCCATGATGTCACTGCTGTTTCTGTTCCGGCTCTCGCATTTGCCTGTGTCACCAATGCTCGCGAGGGTTCCGCGCCTATCTGCGCAGGTGTGGGTAACGGTGAAGGTACTATGATTAAATTTGTAGTACCTGCTGGTTGTAATATCCAATCTGTAGGGTTGACCGTTGTTGCGCTGCCACCTGTGGGTGTCATTGTGAACGATGACTGTGCCACCCAGTAATTTGCAGTCGAATTATTCGGAGCAGCCAATGGAGACGGTGCGGAAGCAACCATGCCGCGAAAGCGTAAATCACCGACTATCCCTGAAACAGCGGCATTTATGGCGGCCTGTTGCGGAGTTGATACAGGCTTGTCAATGTCTCGTGTATTGTCTACGTTACTAAGACCCACATCTGCACTTGTAAGCGTTACTGCTCCTGCACGTCCGGCAACCGATGTGACGGGCTGCGTGTTCGAAACTACCTGCGAACCGGCTAACCAGTAGCGCATGGTCGCTCCTTCCATTCCGACCACAAGTAAAACTGTTGCATTTGCAAGTGCGTTTATAGAGCCTGTTACTGCTGCGCCTGTCGGCTGCCCTGCTGCCGTGCGTATCTGCACCGCGCCTCCGCTGTTAATATTCAAAGTGGGGCTACCAGCAGTATTTCCGCTAGTAAATGTCAGTGCGATAAGGTCTCCGGGTCTTGGAGTGTACCCTGTTACGGTTGCTACCTTTGCCGCCGTTCCTGCTGCCGTTGCGGTGGTTACAAGCACTAATCGTGGCTGATATCGCTCTTCATTCGCCGCCGCCATGTTATTGACGAGCCGCTGCGCACCTTGAAGGGTTAGCAATGAATCCATGTCAAATCTCCTCTCGTTTTTTCTGGCTTTCCGCTGTTTCCCAAAATGCGTCAAATTTCCGCTCATGTGTAGTTTGTGCCAGAGTTATTGCGCCGAAGATGGTAATTTCGTCAACCTCTGCGAGTGTTGCAACTCTGCGCCCATGTGCGCTTGTCATGTCGGACATATGCTCCTCTGCGCTTTCGCCATCGGAGTGAATAACATCTTCCGCATATCCGGAAAGCCGCTGGGGTTTGCCGTCAACAAATCTGACAATTCTCGCCTTGGGGTTCGGCATGGCTGCTCACCCCCTTTAAGAATTCCACGCCAGCGCATCACCAACGAAGCTGGGCAGCAGCGCATCAATATTAATGTCCGTTGAGCCGACTTGTTTTAATACGCCGTCCACAACGATATGCATTTCATAGGGTCCGGGAGCAGTGCCAACGAGATAAATTGCACCCATTACAATGGGTTGTGGAATAGCCGCTACGGTTGGAAACGGTCCCTTTGCGTTGGAGCCCGAAAGCCCATCAATCGCATCCTCAAACTCGGACATTTTATTCAGAAGTTCTTCCATGATTTCATTTAACAGGCGGTGGGTTACAAACCCATTGAATGAAAAACTGACCTCTATATGAGCGACTTCTTGATTCGTCACAAATATGGCCAGTTCATGGAAATGTATCGTGTCAAATTGTCCGGGGTTAAGCGGTGGGGCTAGGATATTGTCAGTATCGTCACCGTATAACCACGCATAAGCAAACGGGATGGCGTTAGCCATATCTGCCCCGGCGTTACTGTTGGCGTACAGCAAAATCTCCCGTACCGGCGTTACCTCTGTTATTCCAGAATTAAATGTCTGGACGGCGATTTTTAGCTTGCAAGGCTCGTTACCGTCAGCCTCGATGAGTTCCCTGTCCATGACGCGAATATCCACGGCCACAGGTTCTACTAAATCTGTGACGGTTGCTTGTTCTCCGTCAAATATCCCTCTGCCAGCCAGCGCATAGTCGGGAAAAACGATGTCACCGTGATACATGGCTCTGGCCAGTGCCGATGCACCGGCATTGGTGAGGATTGTCTTAAATCGTGCCATTCTATTATGCTCCCTCCGTTATAAGTTCTACAAAACCCGGTTGGATGACACCGTCAATCTCAACAAAGCCTTGCCAAATGCTTCCGTCTTCAAGTTCTACGAACATGAGTTTCTCTGCCATCGTGTTCCGCACAGGCGTTGCGATGTGCTTTACAGCGTGAACGGCAATCCCTGCAGGTATTGATAAAACTGGAGTCATGCTGCTTGGTCTGTTTGGACTCCGGTGAACCGCCGTTGCCGTATGCTGCACGGCGTGTTTTGTAATCACCGTTGGAATAACAGGAGTTACGTCCGGTGCGTGTTCGTGGGTTAATCCCCTTTCTTGTGTGGTCGAAATATGCTTAACGGCGTGTTTAGTTTTTCCGGCCACAACAACAGGTGTTTTGTCGACGTCATAATTCTGGGTTATGTTTCGTTCGCCGGGGTGATGAAAATGTTTTACTGCGTGTTTATGCTTGCCGACAATAACAACAGGGGTTGGATCCATCTTCTTAACGAACATAATGTAATCTAGCCAGCTACGTTCGTTTTTCATTTCCCATATTGCCATGAACAACTCTCGGTGTTGTTGCCATAAATCTGCCGCCGTGCCATTAAAACTCACGTTTGATACGATGCGGAAAAAATAAGGCTTCCCCTCATACTCAAACCATTCTTCTACTTGAAAGTCATCAAAGAAGAGAATCCGTATCATGCTCTCCAAGGCATATTTTGTACCTTTGTACCTGTGCCAAATCAGCGAGTTTTTAACCAGAGCCCTTTTGCGGTCTAGGTCTAATCCTAGCGGCTCATAGAAATCAACATGAAGCTGCCAAGCGAGAAGGTCAACAATCTCCTCCGGCATTTCATCAATGCGCGTCATAATGAGGACTTCGCTGATGCTTCGGGTTATTTCCTGCAGTTCCGGGTCAAGTGCATTAAAAAAGGCCAGCACATCAGGTATTTTGATGCTGTCTGGCGCAATATCTTCAAGCCTTAAATTTTCAAGGTTAATCATCCTCTATCCCCCCATAAATAACCTCGATATTGTCCTCGTCTACCACCCCAATTTCGTAATATTGTAGCACCGTAAATTCTGGCAGAATGGTGTCTAAATCCACTCGCTTTATACCCGTGGCCTTGACCATTTCCACCAAGGTAGACGGCGTTATGTCGCGCCCAAGGGATGATTTTTGCCACAAAATATAATCGTCTACGGCTTTATCCACACGTTCTTGCAAAACCATACCCAAAGGAGCGTCCCGCCTTGAAATATAGTAAGTAAACTTCAATGGATATTTAACCGGTTCTGCAGCGCGTGAAACTACTTTATCGGTCAAAGGCCGTCTGTGGTCTGCGCTAAGAACAGCATAAACCTCATCAAGTATGGATTGGCTGGGTATCTCTCCGTTGCGCAAAAGAGTCACCACATCCACCACGCCCGGACTGGGAGATTTAACCCTCACATCAACAATGAGTTGGTTTGCGGTTCTCGCCCAAAATTCGTATGCCCCATAGGGTCCGGCAGTGGAATAACTTTCTGGAGCCATCCTTATGCGTTCACGAAACGGCTCTAAATCCTCTTTATTTGCGCCGCCTTGGGATATAGTTGTGTTTTGCACGGAATAGGTAAACGGGAACGAGTCTACAATGCGATTAATCTGCCCCGGCAGGAAGCCATTGCCGATTTTTCCTACTTGGGAACATTCAGCCGGGGCTTCCACCCTTAATTCACCGGCAGGGATTTCTACATCTTCCGTTGTAGTAAAGTAGAGGTTATTCCCCGGCGTAGCCCTTGTGCCTGCACCAATGGTTGTATTGCTAGGCATTGCTTGACTTATGGTAAATTCCAGAGTGGTTATAGAAGGTGTTGGCTTGAGGCGAGGATTTTCGCCCAGTACCAAAGCCCCAATATGCTCTATAAAGCCCTCTCCGGAGAATGCCAGCAGATTTTGTTTCCCCGTAAAGTCTATTTTGCTTCTTTGCATCGACAAAAAGTAAACCACGGTTAGCAATGCTTGCCTCCACGGGTCACCGGGAAATAAAGTCCTGTCAACGTCCTTCTCAAACCGAGCAATAACCTCTGCCGCTATTTGCTCAGTATCCTTTACGGCAAAATTTATGTCGGGTAAATTTTCAAGCAAGGTATTCATCTAATATTCTCACCTTCACTCTCGGATATAGCCGCCCATCCAGAGCAGCGTCTGGGTGCGGCGCAAAATCTACTTCGGTCACTTCCACCCTTGGCTCATAATCTTGGATGGTCTCAAGCGCAAATATGGCAAACCGCATCATTCCCCTCGGAGAAGGGTCATCAATGAAATTGTTAGTCAGCCCAAGTTCACGGTCAAGGGGAACTGTGCCTTGTATCGTTGATAGAAGCATTCTCACATTTTGCACGATTTCTTCGTGAACAGACCGGGGAAACATATTTATTTGCCGCAAATCAATCCCCATTAATGTGTGGAATATTTCGTTCATGGCTACCCCCTTGCATATTCTTCAAAACTGACGGTTACCTCAGACCGGCGAATAAATCCCGTGTTGTCGATTTGCTCTTTAGGAATGCTCAAATCCGCAATCCTCCACCTGTATGTGCCAAACGCTGACTTTCCAATGATTATGGAAACCAAATCACCGTCTCGCTGTATGTGGATTAGCTTGTTGTATTCCGTTTGTGGGTCTACGCCATACTGTGCATCCAGTATGATGGTAAGGCTTATATTATCAAGACTGGGTCCCACATATTGGCTGATTGGTTTTCGTAGCAAGGTATTATTTGTAGCAAAGCGGACACCGTTGTTTCTAACCATATCCTTAAACGTCAGAACTCGCTCAGTCGAAACTTCAAAAAGGATTACATCGCTAAGGCTTCGTGAACCTATTGCCCCAAGCATGGCGGCCACCTCCTAACTGTTGACGTACACGTTTGGGCTTCCCGTTGCTTCTCCGTTTGGTGGGTGAAACGGTGGGATTGGCTCACCTGTGTTTTTATCTCCCACCCGCGCTTGCGCCAAATTATTTACAAACACATTAGGGCTGCCCTCATTTTGCGTACCGCTGTGAGAATCGCCGTCCGTTACTCGATGCGCGGCACGAGTATTTATAAAAACATTAGGACTTCCCCCGGTATCTACTGCACCGCATTCGTGGTTATCGCCCACCCTGCAAGCTGCTGGCATAAATCCACCCCCTTAAAACTTATCGTTAATATGCACGACTGGAGCATTGATATTTATAGAAGTATCGCTGTCAATGGTCATTGCACCAACGCTGTGAATGCTCATTGTCCCTTTGGCTTTAACGTCAATATTTGCATCCGATGTAACGGATATATTACTGGCGGTTACAACCTCAATAGAAAGTTCGCCAGCCGCAGGAATATGGATGGTTAGTTTATGAATGTCCCTGTCGTACTCGATGAGGGTTTTATCCTCAAATTCAATATACCGTTTATCCTTATTTTGAATAGGCGGCATTCTGGTATCAGCATAAAATGAGCCTAAAATATATCCCTTAGTTGGTGCTGATGGGTCAAAAACGCACAACACTCTTTCGTCAATATCTGGCATATAATAAGCATGGTCTTTTAAAGTTAACGGCACAAGGATATGAAGGTCACCGGAAACAAGGTCGTGCCTATCTTCGTAAACCACTTGCGCCGTGCATTTTTCATAATTTATAGATGACACTTTGCCTATACGAACCAAATCGCTGTGTTTATCGCGCATTAATACCCCTCCAAGCAACGCCGGGTACGCAATGAGGTTACATAGCCGCCGCTTCCTATGTTGTGGTTGCAATTAGTTATGTGGTATTTACCGTCAAAGCGATACCAGCCTTCATATCCAACATTTGTCCCGGAAAAATAAATGATGTCACCTTTCATAGTAATATCGCAAGTCCACTCGTTGCGGTTCTTCTCCCGGCAACGCGCTCTGGCCTTGCGGTCAAGGCTCATGTCATCACTTTCGCCGTTAAAATGCTCACGGAGTGTAAGCGTGTGACCGACATCGCCTACGTTTGGGGCTTCAAAGTAGCCGGTATAAAGTTCATCTGTTTTGGGGTCAAAATGGGAAATTTCACAGGCTTTGTATACATCTTTTGCCTTGCGATTGAATCTTGGCTCCCCAATAATATTACTGCTGCCCCTTATTATTGTGGCTACTTCCGGTTCGGATTCGTACTTGCTTTCTTCAAAAACAATTAATTGGCCGTCCGTAACCTTGAGGCAAAGACCATCGGATTTACAGAGTTCTTCCAAATACTCAAGGTCTGATTTGTCTATTTGGTCAGCCACATCATAAAAGGGCTCTACATTGGTATCGTAAACCAATGAAACCCCTACATTGCCAGCGATATCTTCTGCTATTGTGGACAATGAAACTTGCTTCCACGTTTCATGCTTCTTTTCGCTCCGCCCACTGCCTGTTATTGGAACAGCGGTAGCACTTATGGAAACCGTGCCGTCCCATGTCACATCGTCAATTTCAAATGAGCCAAGGTCAATCGTGCGATTATCTCCATTGCTGTTCCAGTCAACGACCTCAATGGATGCTTGCAGGGTGTCCCCTGTTTCGGGAAAGAAATCGCTTATCCATCGCTTGTCACGGTCTGACAAGGAAACACGCAAATCATCCGTCTGGTCGTAGTTGTCGGTATAGGAGAAATTTGTTACATGGCGCGATATATCCTGCCCTCTATACATGATTTTTGCTCTTGCCCGTCTTGCTTTCGCCATTGGACATCACCACCTTTGCGGCAACAGAAAAACCGCCTTGTGGCGGCTTACTGGCTTAGTTTGTATAGTGCGTACTGGTTGAGGGAAACACCCTCTTTTTGTGATTCATAGCTTAGTTTCCTGTGCAGCGTTTTGGGTAAGCGCAAAAGAAATTTGCCGTTGAATCCTTCAGTTGTTACCGGCTCTGGAATCGGGTCTGAGTGGTCAATCTTGGCTTGCAAGTAACCCTCCATAGCTTCTTTCAAACTTTCCAATGCTTCAGCTTCGGTATCACCTGTACTGCTGCATCCGGAAAGTTCCAAGACCTCACTAACGTAGTATTGACCGCTTTCGTCATCAAGAAATGTTACTACTTTGCTGTAGGGCAAAGCCATGTAATAATTTAAGTCTTTTTTCATATCGCTCGGGCAAGCATGTAAAGTAAAGGCTTTCCAGCCTTAAACTCTACTTAGAATTTTGTCCACATAGTGCTTTTTGATTGTCGGCGTTTCTTCTTTTATTGTAAGAAGGTCACCGTCTGCATTTCTAAAGTTCCTGTGAGAGCCATTTTTTGTAGTGAGTTTGTATCCGCTACCCTCAAGAACCCTCTTTGCTTCCTCATATCGCACACCATGTGGTTGACGTTGCATTTTGTCAATTAACTTCTTAACGCTTGCCACTTGCTCACCTCCTAACAAAATAATAATATCACATATGATATTATGAGTCAAGAGTTTTTTACATATTTTATTAATCTATGAAGCCCTCCAAGGCGGCCAAGTTACCCTGACCGCCTTAGAGATTTCTGGAACAAGCAGAACGCAATTTGCAGGAAAAACGGCAATATTGCGATATTGTGGGTTTGCGTCAATGAGGATATGCATAAGGGTTTCGTTATTGTAAAGCTGCCGGGCAATGCTGTCCCACATATCGCCCTGTGTAGTAGTATATTTAGTCATTTGCCACCCTCTTCATCCTGTAATCCTCATCACGCACGACTTGGAGAATTAACTGTTTCAGCTTGGCTTCGCCCTCGCTATCACGCTGATTAAGCATATCCTTCAAATCCGCAAGGTTAAACCCACCGCCTTCAATATGGTAAACGGGGTTGTAATTTACTGACACATCACCGCTTTGGTGGTATGCAGCATCGCCCATCCGCTTCATTATATCAACGGGCTTTGGAGCAGAACTTACGCCGTCACCATCGCCGCTTAAATAATTGTAACGGCTGAAGCTGGCTTGGGCAGAATGTGCCGGGGACATACCGGGGAACGGTATTACATTTGAGGCATAACCAGTTTTATACCCTGCGGAATCAAATCCAGCGGTTTCAATGCGTAGGTTTTTCGCCATCATCATTGAAACTTTCTTGCAGGCTTTTTCAACGACACCAGCTTTGGCATACATAGTATCGGCAAGACCGTCCATGATATCTTCGCTGACCTTCATCATTTCACCGTATTTGGAGTTCATACCCTCAATGCCGCCGTCCATCATATAACCAAACATTTCTTTTGTTTCTTCTGACGGAGAATTTATACGCGCTGCGGCTTCCATAGCAGAAAGTGTTTGGTTAATCATCCGTTCACCGGCTGCAACAACCAACCCTGTGCCGTCCTCGATTCCTTGGGCTGCTCCTCTTGGGATTTCGTACCCTGCGGAATCAAATCCAGCGGTATCTATGGATTGGCTGAACGCATCAAAGCCAGCTTGAACTTTGTCAATGAGTGCATTTTCCATCGCTTCATTTTCAAGTATGGTGGCGGCAACTGAATCTATCAGTTCGTAAGCTGAATTCGTCACGCCGAGCGGGTCAAGTTCACGTTGCATGGACTCAACCGCAACACGGGTAGAATCTGCAAATGCGGAATTCAAGGCTTCGAGTTCGTAATCAGAAGCATTGACGAGTTCTCGGACGGTGGCGGCGGCCTCTGGCCCCGCATTTCTCAACTGCTCAATGAGTCCTTCGTCTAAGCCTTTTTCCGTAAGAAGCGCAAGATTTACGCTCCATTCTTCCACGGCTGCGGCATTGGCTATAAGATTGCTTGTCATATCCGAAACGGAAATGGCAACATTCTCATTGACGGTTCTAAAGGCATTGGTGGTCAAACGTTTGTAATTTTCAAAAGATGCGTTCATTCTGTCGAGGGCTTGGGTTTGCGCCTCTTCCCATCGTTCAGCTTGCCGCACCTGCTCTTCCATTTCAGCGGTTGCCGCTGCCATAGCTGCCGCCGCTTCATACTGCTGTCGTTCTAAATCTGCCAATACATCTGCATGGACTTCTATGCCGACCGCTAGGTCTGCTTGCATTCTCCTGTTGGCATCCATCGCCTGTACATAGGCGGCTTCTGTTTCGCGCAAAGTATCAAGCGCATCATTTAATGCCCTTGTGTCACGCCGTCTACGGTTTGAGCCATCAGAGAGTTGAGCCTCGACAGCTTCTATTTTTTCATGAGTGTCTGCTAACCCAAGGGTGAGTTCCGTGTATTCCATACTTAATCGGTCAAGTTCTCTGCGATGTAAATTGTATACTTGTGTTGCATGGTCTACACAGTCCGCAAGATGCTCATATTGCTCTGCTCGTGCCTCTAAAACCCTCACTTCATGGTTGAAAGATTCCACGGCATTGGCAGATGCCTCAAGTAATGCCTCTTGGCGGTCACGCAAGCGGTCAGCTTCTTCACCCACAGCTTGGTATTCTGCACCTACCCGGTTAAGCCAGCGGACAAGAAGAGCAATACCTGCAATCAGAGCCGTAATCCCGGCAAGTATCCATCCAAAGATAGGGATTGCCTTTATTGCTAGGCTCATTATTTTGAAAGCAGCAGATAACCCCTTAGTGCCTAATGCTAACGCACCCTTCGCAATCGTAGAGGCTTTCATTGCTATCGTTTGGCCTTTCAAACTGGCTGCAGACATAGCTTGCACTTTTAGCAAAAGTCCATATGTCTTACCGAGTTTTGTTGTTGCTAAGGCATTGGCTTTGGTTGCCGCCGTATCAGCAGTTAACGCTACGGTGTTTGCCTTTGTTGCAATTGCCCGTGCTGTATCGGCGGCCGCTGTTTTT